>JAEEGL013035337.1_pt1 | contig 11611 bp, 11 predicted proteins | sample 9134231 | NCBI WGS metagenome assembly JAEEGL01 (sample SAMN16246548, study PRJNA631951) | gut metagenome | biome: gut microbiome; feature: rumen; material: fiber-attached | host: Bos | place: Iran: Karaj | collected 2018-10 | reverse complement strand
TTAAAGTCCTTCTTCAAAAGAGAATATGTTACAATTGACGCTGTCAAAGATGTATCATTTCAAATTGAAAAAGGTGAAATTGTTGGTTATATTGGTCCAAATGGAGCCGGGAAAAGCACTACTATTAAAATGTTAAGTGGAATTTTATTACCAACCGCTGGAAACATAAAAGTAAATGGCTTAGACCCTTTCAAGGATCGTAGCAAATATGTTTCTAAAATAGGAGTTGTATTCGGGCAGCGAAGTCAGCTAGCTTGGGATATACCCGCGGAAGACACATTTGACTTATTAAAGGATATTTATAAGTTAGATAGTGTGGAATATTTTAAGACTAAACAGGAGCTAATAGAGTTACTAGATATTAAGGATGTTATCAATAAACCGGTAAGATCTTTAAGCCTAGGCCAAAGAATGAGATGCGAAATCGCAGCCTCACTTCTACATCGACCAAGTATTCTATTTTTAGATGAACCAACGATTGGCTTAGACGCCGCTAGTAAAAAAGTAATTAGAGACTTTATTCTTAAAATTAATAAAGAGAGAAAAGTAACGGTTATTTTGACTACACATGATATGCAAGATATTGCTTCTCTAGCTAAAAGAATTATTCTGATAGGTAAAGGACAAATCTTATACGACGGTTCGCTTGCTAAATTAAAATCCAGATATGGTAGCTTCAAAAACATAGTTGTAGAAACTAAACAAACAATCAAAGAAGTTAAGATGAAAGGAGTTATTAGTAAAAAGAAAATTGATGGTGGATATAATTTTATCATTGATTCTAATTTGCTAAGTGTTTCTAAATTCGTTAGTCATATAACTAGCAGATATGCTGTTGATGATATCGATATAGAAAATGAACAAATAGATAATGTGATTCTAAAGTTATATCAATACTATGAGATATGAGAGCTTACTTAAATTATTTTAAGTTAAGACTAATAACAAATCTACAATATAGAAGTGCTGCCTTAGCAGGAATATTTACTCAATTATTCTTTGCGGCTTTATATATAATGTTATATTTAGCATTATATGAGTCTAACACTGGAGTTAAAGCTCCAATGGATTGGAATAGTTTAGTAACATATTTATGGCTACAACAAGCTTTCTTCGCTATAACTTATCCTTTTTTAAGGGATAGTGAACTCTTAAATATGATTCGAAATGGAAATTTGGCTTATGAGCTCATAAGACCTCAAAATTTCTTTTTGAAATTCTATATTAAGATGTTAGCAGAAAGAGTAGTAGCAACTCTTCTAAGATGTATACCAATTATTATAATTGGAATGTTATTACCTTATCCATATAAGTTGTGTTTACCACCAACACTTGGAAATTTCTTAGTGTTTATGGGATCACTTATACTATCATGTTTACTAGTAACAGCTTTATCATTAATAGTACATATTATTACTATGTTTACAATTGATTCTAGAGGAATTACTAGCGCATATATGATGATAGCTGAGGTATTTATGGGGATTGTAGTCCCAATTCCATTCTTCCCATTGTGGATGAAAAAAGTATCTGAGTATTTACCTTTTAGATTTATAGGGGATTTCCCTTATAGAGCTTATTCAGGTAATATAGATATTATGGAAGGGAAAACTCTTCTAATAGGGAGTTTTATATGGATGACACTAGCATTAATATTCGGTTATTTAATATCAAAATATGCTCTTAAAAAGGCGGTAATTCAAGGTGGTTAAACTTTATATTAATTCTTTTAAGAATAATATTAAGAGTCAACTTGAATATAAAGCTTCCTTTATAATGAATTCCATAAGTCAGTTGTTTGTATTTTTTACTTATTATTTCGTTATCATTGCCTTGTTTAACAAGTTTGATAATATCAAGGGTTTTAGTGTTTATGAGGTACTTCTATGCTTTTCAATTATTCACTTTGGTTTTGCATTTAACGAAACATTCTTTAGAGGAATTGATAAGTTTGAAGATCTAGTTATAGATGGAAGTCTTGATAGATTCTTAGTAAGACCACAAGGAATTCTATTTCAAGTATTATGTACTAAAATAGATTTTGTTAAGATATTTAGAATACTACAATCATTAGTTGTAATGATAATTGCACTTGTAAACTTAGATATACATTGGAATATAGGTAAAGTAATAGTACTAATTTTAATGATGATGGCATCTGTACTTATATTTTTTGGATTGTTTGTACTAACTGCATCTTATTGTTTTATTACCATTCAAGGATTAGAAGTTAAGAACTTATTTACAGATGGAGGTAAGAATTTAGCGCAGTATCCTATTTCTATATATAGAAAAGGAATTGTAATATTCTTCACATTTATAATTCCATATGGTTTTATAAATTATTATCCATTATTATATTTTGTTGATAGAACTGATAACATGCTTTATATGTTGTCACCACTACTGGTATTTATATTTTTAATACCATGCTTACTATCATTCAAAATTGGTATGAAGCACTATAATAGTGCTGGTTCTTAAAAAAATAAAGAAGTTGCTGATAACAACTTCTTTTTTTATGTCCTTATTTTTCTTTAGTCATCATTAATATATATGCAGTATGATGAAGAGTAGCATTTCCTCCGATTGGTTCATCCCATGATCTTTCTACACATTCAAGCCCTGGTACTTTTTTTACAATATATCCTTTTTGTACTTTAGAAATAAAGTCTTCTATATAGAATTTTTCTCTTCCATATCCTTCTTCTAAAGAACTTAGGGTTACTTTATATCCATCATCTAATCTATTATCATTTTCTGTTATTACACATTCTACCCATTTTTCTCTTGAATCACTTGAAGTACTAACTATATATCCATATGGTGGAACAGGATGTGCTTCAAGTGGATGCATCAATACATAATAATGTGCATTAAAATCTATATCTTTAATTTCTCTTAAATTATCGCCTGTCATATTGTTCTCCTTTGTTAATTATGTATTATAACATAAACCATTTAAAAAATAGTTAAAAAATGTTATTATTATAATAGGAGTATAGTATGACAAGACAAGATTATAATAGAAAAGTTAAACAAATAATGATTAATAATCCTTTATTTGGTCAATATCATGCACAAAACTTTAGTACTTTTGGTGGTTTAGGTGAAAATCAACCAATTAATTCATCTATTATAAATGATATTCCAAGAGGTAATATTATTCTAAGTGAACAAGTCTTTGATATGCTTTGCGCTATACAAGATGTTACTAATACTGAGATGGAAGAAGTACCTTTTTTCTTAATTGGTATGGAGGGTAGTGATAATTCAATAGAGTTTACTGAGTTTATGTCATCAAGTAGAGATAGACAAAGTACAGAAGCTAGCTTTAATCAAGATATGGTAGACTATTTACAAAATAGAATATCAGGGGATCTAAATGATGGTCTTGTTGTATGCCATGGACATTCTCATCCAGCAATAGGCAGGTTCTATGAGAACTTTTCATTAGGGGACTTAACTACATATATTCAAATGAATGAAGAAAATGCTGTATTTAGAAATAGAAAAGTAGAACTTGTTGGTTGTGTAGTTACAAGTACTGGTAATATAAACTTTGTATTTTATGATAATAAGAGACAAGACTTCTATAGATTTACTCATGTTTATGTTAAAGATATGTATGGTAATCTAAGACCAGTAAATGCTTATGGATTAAATCAAAGAGAAACTGTTCCAACTATGTAAATAATTAAGATAGGAGAGAATTATGAAAAAAGAAGTAAAGAAAGAAAAGAAAGAAACTAAGAAAGATGATAATCAAACAATTAAGTCTATTCAAAATTTAACTTCAATAGTAGTTATACTTGGAATATTAATAATTAGTCTTAATATAGTAGTAGCTTTTAATACAGTAAATCAAACAAAATTTAGAACAATTATTAAACAAATAGAAACTGCTGTTGAAGAAAAACCAATAGAAAAAGAGGAAGAAGAGAAAGAAATATTAGAATCTGAGTATGAAATTGACTATAACAAAGAAGAATTAGTTAAAGGAATAAGAAGATTATTTCCTCAAAAGAATGATTCTAAAGTGACAGGAGATAATCTATATAAGAAATTTAATCTTAAAACTGTAGAAAGACATTCTGGTAGATTTACATTCTATTATAATAACTTTAAGTTTGTTTATCGTTATATAGATGGTGGTGGAGACTCAAGTAGATTAACAATATATGATAAGAAAACTAATAAAGAATTAAAGGTTATTGAAAATATTAAAACTGTAGTAGTAGATAAAGATTTTGGTGAAACTAATGCACTACCAACAATATCTGGTGGTAAATTACATTATTTAATATATAATCCAAAGAATTGTTATGTTGGAAGATATGAAACTATGAATCCATATCTTGAATACAGACAAATTGATTTAAGTAATAATAAATTAAGTAGTAAATTAATTTTAGCTGTAAAAGGACATGAATTTGGAGAAACTCCAGAATGTGAGTAGATATAAATATGGCAGACAAAACCAAAAGAGATATTTCTATTGTATGTGATGTAATTGGTTTTTTCCCTTCATTATGGATGCTAATGATGGGATTATATAGTATTGGAGAGTCTGGTTTGGGTGGAATAGGAGTAATATTCATATTACCAGGAGCTTTAGCTGTAGGAACAATAATAATAGATTTTTTAATAACAATAGACAAAATTAAAAAGGGATATGTTTATTCTATGCTGGTTACAATAGCAAGATTAGGTCTTGCAGGATTATTAACTCCTAGTTTAATATATTCTATACAACAAGAACTAGATGGTAAAATGTCTAATTTAGGCTTTGACCTTATAGTAATATTAGTACTAGTATTAATATCAATACCATCAATATTTAATTTTATTAAATTAAAGAATAGAAAATAAAATCAATCATTAGATTGATTTTTTATTTGACTATTATATGATATAATTAATAATAGAGAACAATAAGAGAGGAGGATATTTATGGTTATTAATGATTTTAAATTGTTAGAACAATTAAGTGCCGAAAATGACTTTTTTGTTGATTATGATGAATTAGATTTAAATAATCCTGATATATTAAAAGAATTATCTGGTATAAAGAAAATTAGAATTAGTCTTTCTAAAAATGATAATAATATAGATAATACAATTAAACAATTAATAGCTTTGATAGAAAAATGTCCTAGTCTTGAATATGTTGGTGTTAATTCTTTAAATACTGAGTCTAGAAAAATGAATATTAATGAATTACTAAATACAGCAATTAATCAAAATATAAAACAATGTACAGTACATGGTTTTGAATGTGATTATATGGGATTATATAGTAAAATTGCTTCTTCAGGAGGAAATACTATTGTTGCTTTAGATTCTATTAAGGATCCTGTAAGTGGTTTTGCTTATATATTTGGACCAGTGGATTTAAGAAAAAGATTTAGAGTGGACCGTTTTAGTTCTATAGAATTAGACCAGTTATATGATAAATTACGTTTTGGTGTTATTACATTAGATAACTATGATAAATATAGAAATTATTTAGTTAATTATGATGAAGTATATATATCTATTGGTAGTGTTAGTGAATTAGATTTAAAGAAATTAGAAAGCATAAAAACTGATAAAAGAGTTAAAGGTATTAAAGTTGGAAGTGGTTATAGTAGGGGTAATTCTAATTATTATACTATTGAAGATTATGCTGAGATTAGAAAAGTAGTAGATAGTATTGTTAAAATGGTAAAACTTCCTTTAATGGATGATGTAGATAGAGAGAAGAAGATATTTGCACAAATATATAAAATACTAGGTAAGAATATTAGATATGATTACTATGCTATTAGTGAAGAAGGCAAAAAAGATGAAGAATTACAAGATACATGCCGTAATTTAAGAAATGGATTAATAGGTGTTGAACGTAATGGAAAGAAGCAACTATTAACAGTATGTGCTGGATATGCAACAATACTTCAAAATATATGTGCTTGCTTTGATATAAAGTGTGATTATATATCATCACATTCTAAAGAAATAGAAGAACCTGGTGTGTTTCAACTTGGTGGACCAAGAAATTATGAAAATGGTACAAATGATCCTATGGGACATGGATATAATGCTGTATATTTAGATGGAAAAGCATATTTCTGTGATTTAACATGGGATGCTGATCGTATGAAACTAGATAAACTAGCAGATAATTTCCTTAAATCATATGAAGATTTTTATAAGAGTCATAGAGATGAAGGATTCTCAAGTGATAATATAAAGGTTATAACTCAAGATGGAGTAGAACAGCTATCTTTTGATGTAAGTGGTTTTGTTCATTCTTATCCTTTAGATAAACAAGCAGAATTATTTGGAGTTATAGCTAAAGGTAATATTGATGAAATGATTAGTGAAGGATATCTAGCTGACTTTGCTATGAAGAATGTTGAATATATTAAACAAGTTAAAGGACAAGCTGGTGTTTTAGATTATTTAAGACTAATTCAACTTGTTCATCAATTAGAAGACTATATTAAATCACCTAAGTTTAGAGAAAGAGCAGGTTGGGCTGGTCAAGCTATGTCTAGTGAAGTTAAGGATGAGAAGGGTAATGTAATTGGTCAAAAAGACTTTATATTCTATCCTGGAACTAGAGATTTATCAGCAGAAGAGGCAGTTAGACAAGTAACTGAGATGGAGGAGCGACAATGGAGAATAAGGTAGTAAGAGATGCTTTTAAAGAAGCGTATATTGTTTTAAATGAACTAGATTTATATAAAAGACTTCCAGCAAAACTTAAAAGTCGTATAGAAGAAACTATGGATCCAAATCATACATTCTCTTTTGATAAAAACATTCCATTATTTAATCAGGTAAATAATGATGTAACTAGGAATTTATTAACATATATTTATATTAGTTATATCAATAATGATAATGGTACTGATGAATTCTTTGAAGATGAATTAAATGAAATAATTAGACAAGCTAATATTTAAACAACAAAAAAAATCAATCTATTGATTGATTTTTTAATTTATATCTAAACTTGAGAATCCCAAGTAGATACCATATGGAGCAGGTGATGGGAATCGGACCCACGTTAGCAGCTTGGAAGGCTGAAGTTCTGCCATTAAACTACACCTGCATTTCCCAATTGCATTTAATATTTTACGTGAAAAAATATTATTTGTCAACTATAAAACAGTTTTTTAATCGTGATATTTGTAGTATAATATAGATAATAAAAGAATTAAGTAGAAAAAAGAAATTAATTATAGTATAATAATTAGGCCAAAGGGAGAGTGCAAGATATGAGTAAAAGAAAGAAAAACAAAACAGATAATATAATGTTAATAATATTAATATTAATACTAATTGTATGTTTTTCAGTATTTGGAGTTTTATTTTATAAATATTTCTATGCTGGAGTAAGTTCTAGTAAATATGGAAATAGATTAGATGGAATAGAAAATTTTAAATTAAGTGAGACTTTAGAAGATGATATTAATGCTTTATATACTAAAGAAACATCTGTAAGTACTGTTACTGTAGATGTTATAGGTAAAATAGTATATGTTAATATAGAGTTTAAAGAATCTATTAAGACAGATAAAGCTAAAACATTAGCATCTAAAGCATTAGATAAGATTGGTAAAGAGAATTTAACATATTATGAAGTTCAATTTATATTAACTTATAATGGCAAAGAAAAGAATAATAATTTCCCAATATGGGGTTCTAAAAATGCCAATAGTTCTAAAGTATCTTGGAGTAAATAACTATGAAAAATAAAAAGAAGAAGACTCTATTAATAGTATTCTTTATCGTACTTGGAATAGTTCTATTATTCTTTGGAATACTATATTATATATCTAGTACTGTTAATAATTATAGTTATCAAGAGAAGAGTTGGATTAATGATAACTTAAATAAATCTATTGATGTTTATGTTGATCCATCATTACCTGTTTTTGCTAATGGTGGAAAAGGTGTATACTATGATTATTTAAATGCTTTAAAAGAAGATACTGGTTTAAATTTAAATATTATTACTAATGATAAGAGTGAATATAAATTAGTTAATAGAAATAAAGTAGATGATGATGATGTAGTATTCTATCGTGATCATTATGTTGTTCTTGGTAGTAATACTAGTATTAATAAGCTAGATGATTTAGATAATAAGAAGATAGGTATTATTGATACTGATAAAGATAGTGTTTCATATTATTTAACTGAACATAAGAATGTTACTATTAATACATATGCTAATTTTGATGAAATAGTTAGTGCATATAATAGAAATTCTATTAATTATATAGTAGTTCCTATGTATAAATACTTAAATGAAATAGTATCATCTAAATCATATAGTATATTATTCCATTTAGATGGATTATATTCATATTATTGTGCTAGTTTAAGTGAAAATGGTAATCAAAACTTAAATAGTATATTAACTAAGTTCTATAATAGATATTCTAATAGAGCAAATGAGTTAATTAATAAATACTTTTTAGAAATATATTATGATATTAATGGTTATACTGAACTTCAAAAGGAATCAATTGTAAGTGAAGATTTTATTGTTGGTTATATTGATAATCTTCCATTTGAAGGACAAATAGCTTCTAGGTTTACTGGTGTTACTGATACATATTTAAGTAAGTTTAGTACAATGACTGGAGCAACTTATAAATATATTGGTTATAAGGATACTAAAGAGTTAAATAAAGCATTAACTGAAAAGAAGATTGATTTGGCATTAAATTATTATTCTATAAGTAATGATAATTATGAGGCTACTAGAACACTTGGGCCAAGTGAATATGTAGTACTTGCTCATGCTAAGAATAATATAGTTATTAATTCATTATATAGTCTTGTTGATAGTAATGTATCAATGCTAAATAATATGAATCTTAAGTATAATATGGCTAGTAAAAATCTATTTGAAATAACTGATTATACTAGTGTTAAGAGTTTACTAAAGAATATAGATGAGAATTCTATAATAATAGTAGAAAAAGAAGTATATGATTATTATAAAGATTCTTCTTTAAGAAATTATAGTATTAGATATTATGACACTATTAAGTTAAATAATACATTCTTACTTAAGAAAGAGAATAGTGCATTTAATAAGTTATTTGATTTCTATTTAAGTACACTTAGTTCAAATGAAATTAAGAATGAGAGTGTTGTTGGATTAATCGCAACACTAAAAGGAAATAGAATACTTAACTTTATAATAACTAACTTAATTTGGATAGTTATTGGTATTTTAGTAGTATGTTTCTTAACATACGTAGGTATTAAGAGACATATGAATTCTAAGAGAATTAAGAAAGAAGATAGATTATATTACTTTGATGCTATGACTAACCTTAAGAATAGAAATTATTTAAATGATAATATTGATTTCTGGTCTTCAACTAAGGTTTATCCTCAAGCAATAGTAGTAATTGATATTAATAAATTAAAAGTATTAAATGATAAGATAGGTCATGAAGCTGGAGATGCTCAAATTAAGGCTGTAGCTAGTGTTTTAATTAAGACACAAAGAGATAATTCAGAGATTATGAGAACTGATGGTGATGAATTTATTGTTTATCTAGTTGGTTATGATGAAAAGAAGATAGGAACTTATATTCATAAGTTAAATAGAGAATTTGCTAGTGATTTGCCTAATAAAGATTATGGTGTATCAATTGGATATAAGATGATCACTAGTGAAGAAATGACTATAGATGACGCTATTAATGATTCACTTAATATGATTAATAAGAGTAAGAAAGGGTTAGAATGAAAGAGAAAGCTATAAATTTCGGGAAATTAATAACTTCTAAAGAGTTTCAAATTTTACCTGGTAATATAGCATATTCATTGTGTGTATCTATTATACCCATCATTTCTATTATTATTTACTTGTTATCAAGTTTAAATATAAGTGCTGGGGTTATTAATAATACACTTTTAGAAGTAATTCCAAAAACATTAATTGATTTTATTAAACCATTGTTTTCAACTGATGCTTCTGCTAATCAAATTATTACAATAGCAATTTCAATATTTGTTATTACTAATGGATGCAATACTATTATTGCTACTAGTAATTCAGTATTTGAAATAGAGAATAATATAAGTATTAAAAGAATAGTTAAGTCTTTAATGCTTGCTATATTACTTGTATTATTACTTGCATTCATATTAATAGTTCCTTTATTTGGTAAAACTATAATAAATGTAGTAAGTTTATTTATTCCATTTATTAGTCAAAATGAAGTTATTATTAATCAATTATATACAATACTTCAAATGCCTGTATCATTACTAGTTATGTATTTTGCTATTAAACTAATTTATGTAATAGCACCGGATGATAGAATAAAAGGCAAATATGTTACAAAAGGAGCTGCTTTTACAACAATATCATGGTTACTTGTAACAATACTATTCTCAACATATATTAATAATATAGCTGATTATAACCTAGTATATGGAAGTCTTGCTAATGTAGTTATATTATTATTCTGGTTATATATTCTAGCTTATATATTTGTTATTGGTCTTTTCTTAAATAGAAGAAATACTGATATTGAGAAAGATAAGACAAATAGAATAGCTTTAGCTGAAATAAGAAAGAAAGTTATAGAGAATCAAAAACAAGGAAAGAAATAATCCTTGTTTTTTTATTGCAAATAAAAAGATAAGTATTACTTATCTTAATATTAATATTGCTATAAAACTTCCAATTAGAAGAGTAAGAACTACGAAGTAAGCAGCAAATGTTTTAAGAGTAAAACCAGTATTATTCTTATTACTATATGGTCTTAATACAGCTCCTGATTCTTCTCCTTCAGTGACTGGTCTCATATTCTTTGTTTCATTGAATACTTCTTCTGCATATATAGGAGCAGCTCTTCTTAATGCTTCTATTTCTTCTTCTGATAATTCTTCTTCTTGACTAAATAGTTTTTCATTAAGTCTTATATATTCTTCTTTAGATATTAATTGTGAACTAACATCTTCTCCAATAGTTTTTTCTGCTTCTGCTTGACCATCTTTAACAATGTTTGCTTCAACATATCCATCTTTATCTTCTGTAGCAACTACAGAGTTATTTCCTTCTAATACATGTGTATCCATAGTTGAATTATGTCTTGTTATATCCATTTCTCTAGCATTAGCTAATGTTTTATTAGTTTGTATGAATTGTAACATATCTACTTCTTGGCTATTAAGTTCATCTTTCTTAACATCTTTAGTACTTAATAATTCCATTTCATCTGTATAGTAGGTTACTAATTCACGATAGAATTCTTCAGGATCTAATTTTTCATCTGGACCAAGTTTAGCAAGTCTTTCTTTATAATATTCTTCAACTCTAGGAGCTTGTTCTATATCTGTTAGATGTACTTTTCCAAATGGATCAGTATATTTAATATGTTTTCTATTATGTAACCATATTATTTGAACACTATCTAATCTATTAGTAGCTTCATTTAACATATCACTTTGTTGTTGTTTTCCTTCTTCTCCCATAGCAGCCACTTTAGAAACATTAGTTATATATCTTTGTAACTCTTTATCATCATACTTCTTAGTTATTTCTTTAATATCAGCTTTCTTTAATAATTTAACAGCATCTTCATTA
>JAEEGL012535317.1_pt1 | contig 11611 bp, 10 predicted proteins | sample 9134231 | NCBI WGS metagenome assembly JAEEGL01 (sample SAMN16246548, study PRJNA631951) | gut metagenome | biome: gut microbiome; feature: rumen; material: fiber-attached | host: Bos | place: Iran: Karaj | collected 2018-10 | reverse complement strand
GGTGAGAGAAATTTTCATCTCGCATGAAGCACAGATCTGTCCTTCGGCGTACACCTCCGCATCGACCAGCGTGATGCGGAATACCTCGCTTTTGACGGTGATACGCGTGGTGAGCAGCGTACCGGCGGCCGGCAGGCTCCGGACCTCGAAACGCCTGATGGCGCCGATGATGCCCAGCTTGACCGTTTCGTCGTTCTGCAGGTTGAGGTAGCCGATACGGGCCGCGCAACTCTGTGCCACAGTCTCGACCAGGCCGGCTTCGCTGTAACGGCCGCCGCGGCAGAACAGGTGGTCTGCCGGTATGGTGAATTCGGTCGTCGCTGTCTCTCCGTCGCACGATGTCAGCCGGTCGATGCAGATGAAGGGCGGCTGTTGCGGAAGCAGGGTTGCTATGTCGGGAAACGTGGTCATACGGCATTCGGGATAAAGGTGGGGCGGGCGGCATAGCGCAGATACTCCCACAGCGGGCCCCTGATTTTCTTGCGCCGGAAACGGGCCATGATGTCGGAATGGTCGTCGTCCGGAAAGACCCACGCCTGTCCGGTCGCCCTGGCGCGCGGTGCAATCGTCGCGATGTCGATGTGGGGCGAGACGTAGTAGGTCGGATTTACCAGATTGTCTTCCGGCCGGATGACGCCATCCCGGACGGCGTAGTCGTACAGGATGGTCCGCGGGTAGATTCGCATACCGATGAACGGGAAGAATACGGTGAGTCCCAACTGTTTGGAACGTTCGAAAGTTTCATCGAGCGTAGCATCAGTCTCGCCGTATCCGCCGAGAATCAGGAAATGGGCGTAGAAGATTCCCAACTTCGATGCATCCTGAGAGGTGCGCAGGATGTCGCTGTAAGTGAAGTTCTTGCCATACAGTTCGAGTTGCTGGTCGGAGAAGGTGTCGGTGCCCCATTCGATATGGGTGAGTCCCGCCCGCTGATAAAGCTCCAGATCGGCGCAGGTCAGATCGAACGGGGAGAAATAGGCACCCCACCGGATGTTGACGGAACGCTCGATGAGCCGCCGGCATAGTTCTTCGTTGTAATCTTTCCGGATGTTGAAGACCGAGTCGGTGAAGAAAAAATAGTCGACATGGTGCTTCCGGTATATCTGCTCGATGTTATCGACCACTGTGCGGGCATCGAGCGTCCGGACCTTCCGGCCGTCGATCAGCGGATAGGTGCAGTAGATGCAGCGGAACGGGCAGCCGCGCTTGGTCTGGATGTTGAGCATGCCGCTCTGTTCGAAATAATAGGCGGCTGCACCGGAATCGAACTGCAACGTCGGTGCCGAGACATAGTGCTCCCGCCGGTTAATCACAATCTGCCCTTCTGCATCCTGCCACACCAGCCCTTCGATGGCCTGGATTTCTTCCGGCCTGTCAAAGTGTCTGATGAGGGCGGCCAGCGTTTCCTCGCCTTCACCGACAGCGCCGTAGTCGGGCTGCAATGCCCGGAACAGCAGCTCCGGAAAAATAGAGAAAGCCGGTCCGCCGATTTCAATGCGGGCAGAAGAATTCTGCCGGATGGTTTGTATGACCCGCTTGTAGTGCGCCAGAAAACTGTTCTGCTCGAATATGTTGACATCATCGATGTTGCGCAGCGACACCACGGCCAGGTCGTACCGGTCCTGCCGGAGGAAACTGCCGAGTGCCTCCATGTCGCCCTGGTTGCAGTCGAACAGACAGGTGCTGCATGCCGGAAACCGCTGGTTGATATAGGTCATCAGGTAAGCCGTCCCGATGGGATAGACCGGGTAGGGTACCTTGTAATTGTTCGCAGATATGAAGACGATGCGCATGGTTCAGTTCCAGAAATCATAAAAATTGAACCATTGCAGCGGATAACGCCGGAGCATTTCTTCCAGTGCTGCCGCATAGCGTCCGGCCAACTGCCCGGCCAACTGGCGGACCGGCAGGGAACGGTCGAGTCCGTCGGACAGGTCGCGGACATGGACTGTGTAGGACCAGGCACCGGTCTTCATGGCGAAAATGGCGATCATGGCCTTGCCCAGCTGGGCTGCCACGGCAAAGGGACCGGCCGGAAAATCAGCCTCGCCTCCCAGAAACGGCAGGCGGAACGCTTTGGCGCTGCCCCAACGGCGGTCGCAGGGCATGCAGATGATGTCGCCTTCCGCCAGCACCTGCTGCATCCGGAATACGTGCGACAGGTCGTCCCGGACCGGAATCATCCCGATGCGGTGACGTGTCAGAATCTGTTCGCGCTGCTGCTGCATGACGGCCGCTTCGCCTTCGTAGATCAGGCCGTAGATCTTCTTGCGGTCCTGTTGCAGCAGATAGCCGGCCATCTCGAAATTACCGGCATGCGCACTGCCCATCAGGAACCCGTCTTCTCCGGCGGTCAGGCGGTCGAACCGCGGCTCACCGTCGATAGTGGCCCGGAACCGTCCGGCGTGTCCGGCGTAGCAGGCGAAGCGGTCTATCAGCATATTGCCGAAGATGCAGTGGTTGCGGTACACCGACCACAGGCTGCGCATCCGGCCGTATCCGTGCCGCTGTCTGAAATATCTGTAAATGGCACCGGCGTTTTTCCGCCGTCCCAGCATGTAGAACGGGACGGTCAGTGCCACGATGAAATAACCCAGCCTGACATCTGCATAGCGGAAAATGACGAGCATGGCGCGCTGTCCGAATGAGCCGCCGTCCGTCGTGCCCTGCCATGCCTTTGCCTGTTCCATCGCCGGTGCGGTCTGCTAGGCATTAACTTTTTCCTCGATGTAGTCGTAGAATTGGCGCAGCGTCCGGATGTCGGTCATCTCTTCGGCTTTGATCTTGAATCCGAAGTTCCGTTCGACCAGCACCACGATGTCCACGAAATCCAGACTGTCGATGCCCAGGTCGTTTTTCAGCAATGCATCGTCGCGGATAAGATTTTCCTCGATTTCGATTTCCTCGACCAGAAATTCATTGATGGTTTTCTCGATGTCTGCTCTGTCCATATGGGTGTCTTATAATTTTTTTATGATGAGTGCGCTGTTGGTACCGCCGAAACCGAACGAATTCGAAAGGCAGATGTCCAGATTCTTTTCGCTGGTCCGGGTGACGATGTTCAGCGGTTCCGACCAGGTGTCGGGATGCTCGAAATTGATGTTGGGAGCCATGAAGCCATGTTGCATCATGAGCAGCGTGTACACGGCCTCGGATGCGCCGGCCATCCAGCATTCGTGCCCGGTCATCGATTTGGTTGAACTCACCGGCGTACGGTATTCGGCGAACAGCGAGGCAAGCGCTTCGGCTTCGCAGGCGTCCCCATGCGGGGTGGATGTGGCGTGCGCATTGATGTAGTCGATGTCGGAGAGCCGGATGCCGGCGTCTTCGACGGCCCGCAGGATGGCCCGCCGGCTGCCGGCCGGATCGGCTTGCGAGATGTTTCCGCCGTTCGACGAGAATCCGTAACCGAGAATCTCGGCATAGATGTGTGCGCCGCGTCTGACCGCATGTTCGTACGACTCTACGATAAGGGTGGCTGCACCACCGCTCGGAACCAGTCCGTCACGGTCGCGGTCGAAAGGGCGGGAGGCCGCCGTCGGGTCGCCGGTCCGGAGCGAGAAGACGCCGAGGCCGTCGAAACTTCCCATGCACAGATAGTTCACTTCCTGAGCGCCGCCGCAGACCACGACATCCTGCAAACCCTGTCTGACGAACATCGCGCCCAGGCCGATGGCATGAGAACCACTGGCACAGGCCGCACTGATGGTCATGTTGACGCCTTTGAGATGGAAGATGGTGGCCAGGTTCATGGTCACCGTGGAGTTCATCGACTGGAAGATGGCACCACTGCCGAGCAGCGTGGTATCCTTCTTCTCCATACAGGTCGTATGGGCTTCGATGACCGCTTTGGCCGATGAGTCGTTGCCATAGAAAATGCCTATTTCGTGCTCTCGGAGAAAGTCCTCGTCGATGCCGGCGTCCTGCATGGCCTGGGCCGTAGCTACGTAGGCATATTCGCCCTCTTCGGCCAGACCGACGCGCGCCCTGCGCTCCAGTACGCCTTTCAGGACCGGCCGCTCTACGATACCGGTCAGTGGCGAGCGGTAACCGTATTCGGTCCGGACGGGGTCGATGCCGATACCCGACCGGCCGGCCCGGAGTGATTCCGTCACTTCGTCCACGTTTTTGCCGATGCAAGAGTAAATACCTATACCTGTGATGACTGCGCGTTTCATACGGGAATGTCAAGTATAAAGTCCACCGTTGACGGATATGACCTGTCCGGTGATGTAGGCTGCTTCGTCCGATACGAGAAAACCGACTGTGGCCGCCACTTCCTCCGGCTTGCCGAAACGTCCCAGCGGAATAAGTTTCTTCAGCTCGTTTTCATCGAGGCCGCGTGTCATGTCGGTGGCGATGAACCCGGGCGCTACGGCATTCACGGTGACTTTGCGCGGAGCCGTCTCCTGCGCCAGCGCCTTCGTCATGCCGATGAGCGCAGCCTTGGCCGCAGCGTAATTGGTCTGTCCCGGCAATCCTTTCAGTCCCGACAGCGATGCGATGTTGACAATGCGTCCCCAGCGTCGCGTCAGCATGTTTTTCAGCACGCGCCTTGTTACGAAGAAACTGCCGTCGAGATTGGTTCCGAGCACCTTCGACCAGTTTTCGTCCGACATAAAGACCATCAGCGTGTCTTCACGGATGCCGGCATTGTTGACAGCTACGGCGATGTAGTCGTCCGGGTGTTCCTCTTCCCAATGTGTCAGAGCCTGGTCGACCTGCTGCACGTCCGACACATCGAATCGCATCAGACTGCCCGTGCCGCCCGACGCTTCCACGGCCCGCAGCGTCTCTTCAGCTGCGGCTTCCGAGTTCGCGTAATTGATCAGCAGTGGATAGCCCCTGCGGGTCAGTTCAAGACAGACGGCCCGTCCGATGCCGCGCGATCCTCCGGTGACAAGAGCGTATTGCATGATTTGAGTGCGGTTGGTTTCGGATAAAATCGGTTGATTGTAATGTATATCTTGCAAAGATAGCCTTTTTTATGTATCGCTGTGAATCGGCCGTTTTTTTTCATCCTCCGGTACGGGCTGTCTTTGTGTTCTGAAGGCTCCGAAGGGTTCCGGGGGGTCGAAGGTTCCGAAGGAATATGCTTCTCAAACGTCGCGCCTGTGGCGCGACCCCTCCCACCGCTGCGCGGCGGGCCACGTCCCTCTAACAGCCGAGGGTGGCCAGGGTCTTCGAAGCATATTCCTTCTCCACTTATGGAGAGCCTTGATGATCAGATAGTCAGATTGCAAGAGGGAATATCCCATCCGAAAGTCTGCACACACGCAGCACTATGAGTACAGGCAAGCCTGCCGGAACGGTGCTGCCAAACCTGTCGAGATGGCATTCTTCCGGGAAGGCCCGGGGCAAGCCTGCCGGAACAGGCCAAATCAGCCTGCCGGAACGCCAGGCCTTTTTTCAGATGGAATAGCGCGGAGGTGTCGTAAAAAAAGAGGGTGACTTTTCAGCCACCCTCTTTCTGCTGGAGTCAGCGGTTATCCCAGGAAGGAAATCAGTACACCGGCGGCGACGGCCGAACCGATGACGCCCGAAATGTTCGATGCCATGCAATACTGCAGGACATGATTCTTCGGGTCGTGTTTCAGGGCGATGCCGTTGGCCACGCGCGAAGCCATCGGGACCGCGCTCAGACCGGTAGCGCCGATGAGCGGATTGATCTTCTTCTTCGTAAAAAGGTTGAACAGTTTGACAAGGAGGATGCCACCCGTAATCGAAAGCGCAAACGCCAGGAACCCGCCGACGACGATGCCGATGGTCTGCCAGTTGAGGAAAGCGTCCGCCGTCATGGTGGCGCCGACCGAGAGACCGAGGAAAATCGTGGCGGTGTTCATGATGCTGTTCGACGCGGCGTCAAACAGACGGAACGTGTTGCTGCCGATTTCCTTGACCAGGTTGCCGAACATAAGCATGCCGACCAGCGGCACGGCGGTCGGAACCAGAATGGCGACCACGGTGGTGACGGCAATCGGGAAGATGATCTTCAAGGTAGCCAGGTTCTTGATCTCAGTTTTGGACGGATACAGTTTTTCCTGCTCCTTCATGTTGATGCACAACTCTTTCTTAGAGCACAAAAGCTTGACCACCAGCGGGATAATAACAGGAACCAATGCCATGTACGAATAGGCTGCGATGGCGATGGGTCCCAGCAGGTGGGGAGCCAGCCGGATGGTCGTGAAGATGGCCGTCGGGCCGTCGGCACCGCCGATGATGCCAAGCGAACCGGCTTCGGGCAGCGTAAATCCGAACAGCGTAGCGGCGATCAGCACACTGAAGATGCCGAACTGGGCCGCCGCACCGAAGATGGCCAGACGCAGGTTGCGCAGCATGGGGCCGAAGTCGGTCAGTGCGCCGACACCCATGAAGATGACCGGCGGCAGGAAACCCGACTTGATGAGCATGTAATAGACGAAGTTCATGATGCCGAACTCATGCGCGATTTCGTGCAGCGGCATCTCGTAGATGTTCTTCAGGGTATCACCCACCGGAACCATGCCGTTTTCGTCGGCGGCGATGACACCCATGTCTCCGCCCGGGAAGTTGGCCAGCAGCACGCCGAACGCAATCGGCACGAGCAGCAGCGGCTCGTATTGCTTCTTGATGCCCAGGTAGAGCAGCACGAAAGCGATGGCGTACATGATCAGGAACTGCGGCTCTTCGATGATGTTGCCGAGCGCAGTCATGTGGTACAGTTTATCCAGAATGTTGTTCATGGCTACGATGCAGGTTGGATCTTGATGAGGGCGTCGTCTTCCGAAACGCTGTCACCGTTGTTGAAACAGATGGCCGTGACCGTCCCGTCGAATTCCGCGGCGATGGCGTTATAGGTCTTCATGGCTTCTATATAGCAGATCACCTGGCCTTTGGTCACGACGGAACCCACCTGGATAGGCGTCTCCTGGTTCGATTTGGTAAGGAAGAACTTGCCTTCGAGCGGCGAGAGAATGTCCTTGCCGGCACCGGCTGCCACGGGGGCTGCCGGTGCGGAGGCTGCAGGTGCGGGCGTTCCGGATGCCGGAGCCGGGTTGTCGCCGTAGGCCACGGTCACCCGGTAGTTCTCGCCGTTGACCTGTACGGTCAGCGTCCGGGGCTCCGCGACACCGTTTTTCATTTCGGCGAACTTGGCCCGCCGGGCGGCCACGTCGGCCAGGAAGTCTTCCTTGGCCTTGCCGCTCTTGTAGGCCTCGTACTGGGACGGATGCATGGCGTATTCGAAGAGTTCTTCGTCATCCTGTCCCGTATCCCAGCCTTTCTCCTGCATTTTTTTGCGGAAGTCGTCCAATGCGTCGGGATAGTTGTCCTGCGGGTCGCCGGTGAAGAACTGACGGCCTTCGCGGGCCGCTTTCTCCTTGATTTCGGGTGCCAGTTCACCGGGCAGCCGGCCGGCCTTGCCGAGCAGCATGTCCCAGATGTCGTCGGCAATCATGCCCCAGCGTTCCTTGCCGCGTTCCATGGCCATCACGTTCATCAGCGCCAGGTTCTTGACATACTGGCTGAACGGCGTAACCAGCGGCGGATACCCCACGCGCGGCCACACATAGGCCACTTCGTCGAACAGCTTGATAAGCAGTTCGTCCTGCGTCATAAGCGGCAGGTTGTTTTTCTCCTTGTATTTATTGATGGAGTTGAGGTTGGTCTCGAGGTCTGCCATGAGGCTGCCCATCATGCCGCCCGGCAGTCCGGGACCGATGAGCAGCGAGTTCATGAAGCGGTTCTTCGGGCTGATGTAGAGTCCGAGGAAATCTTTCATGAATTCCAGAATCATGGTACGCACCCGCATGTAGGCTTCCATGTTGATTTCCGGCACTTTGAATCCGGCATCCTTCAGCATGGCCTGGACGGTGATGACATCGGCCGCCCCCGTGCCCCACGACAGCGGTTCCATGCCGACATCGATATAGTCGCATCCCGCCTTGCAGACTTCCAGGATGGAGGCGACGCTCAGGCCGGGGCCTGCGTGGCTGTGGTACTGGATCGGGATATCGGGATGGGCTTTCTTGATGTTGGCGACAATCTTGCCGAGCGAGTCGGGCCGTCCGATACCGGCCATGTCCTTGATGGCGATTTCGTCGGCGCCCTGGCGGATCAGTTCGAGCGCCATGTCGGTGTAATACTGCACCGTGTGAACCGGAGAGTAGGTAATGCAGAGCGAACATTGCGAAATCATGCCGGCTTCCTTGGCGTAGCCGATCGACGGCACGATGTTGCGCAGGTCGTTCAGACCGCAGAAGGTGCGGGCGATGTCGGTGCCTTGCGCTTTCTTGACCTTGTAGAACAATTTGCGCACGTCCTTCGGCACGGGGCTCATCCGGATGCCGTTCAGCCCGCGGTCGAGCATGTGGGTCTGGATGCCGGCTTCGTGAAAGGGCTTGGTCCATTGTCTGACGGCGACGTTCGGGTTCTCGCCGAACAGCAGGTTGACCTGCTCGAATCCGCCGCCGTTGGTTTCAACCCGCGCGAAGCATCCCATGTCGATGATGGCGGGCGCCACTTTCACCAATTGGTCGACCCGCGGCACATATTTGCCGGCCGACTGCCACATGTCCCTGAATATGAGACTGAACTTGACTTCTCTCTGATTCATTACAATAAACGGTTGTATTTATATTCTTTCGATTTTCTCCACCCGGCCTTTCCCGCCGGTTACGGCCTTGACGGCCGCCTCGATAATCTGTCCGGTCAGCGGACTGGCAGCTGCCGGAGTGGCGGGAGCCGCCGGCTGTTCCTCTTCGGGAAAAAATTTGTTGACGCAGGCAATCAGAAGTTTGCCGAGGTAAATAACGGCAAGCAGTATGATGAACACGGTCAGCATGCCGACAATCATCAGGAATAAGGCGGTGTTGAGATTTTGCATATCCGGTGTTTTTGTATTCCAATCCTTTTTCGCATACACTGCGGAAACCGGGCAGCGGCCTTGCCAAGGCGGCATGGGATGTTCGTCTCCGCAGGAGCGAAAAATTGGCGGCAAATTTAAGAAAAAATCCGGCATTCCGTCCGTTTGAAAGCAAAAAAACGGGGCGGTGCCGGATGATGTTTCAGCTTGTCCGTCTGCCGTCGGTCCGGCGCCGGATTATCTCGTCAGGGCGTCCGGATTCCTGGCCAGGGCACGGGCTTCGGTTCCCAACTGGGCGACAAAGTCCTTGAAGTCGCTCCAGCGGTAATACGGTCCTTCGACACTCTCCAGCGGCAGCGTGGTCTCGCAGCTGTTGAGCAGCAGCTTGAAGAGAATTTCAGGGTTCTTGGCACTGCGGTAGAATACAAAATGGAAATTCGTCGCCATGCAGACGTTGTAATCCTGGAAATACTGGCAGACCTCTTCGGGTGATTCGGGCACCGTGCCGTTGCCGCCGGCGTTGAGCAGGACAAGCAGCGGCCCGAAGTGGGTGTCGTGCGAGAAACGAAGATCTGCACCTGTACTGCCGGCCGCTATGCGTTTATCGGCTTTCTCGACGATGTCGGCGAGGACCGGCCAGGACTGGTAGCGCTTGGTGTAGTAATTGTTGAAACTGCCGTAGTTGCCCTGAAGCCAGTTGTTCAGTTCCTCTTCCGGCGTGAACGGGTTCTTCATGGCGATGTCTTCGTCGGCGCACTGCAGGCAGCACCAGTAGGCGTAGAGGTCGCTGAGCATTTTGCTGCATCCGTAGAGTTGCTGGACGTAATCCATGTCCTTGAAATACTGTCTGAGCACGGTGCGGGCGTCCGGCCCCACGCTGTAGCTCTGCGAAAGCGCTCGTCTGGTGGTGGAAATCTGCATGTTGGCAGGATTGTCGCTCGACGTCGGGATGACACAGTCGAAATCGGTGCGGCTGATGTAGGCGTAAAGCGGGATATCCGGACAGTTCCGGGCGAGTTCGGTGCAATAGCCCGCCATACTTACAGCGCACCGCTCGGAGTTCGATGAGGTGGCGACAATCTCGGCGCCCCGTTTGAACACACCGGGGAAAAGTTCGCACATGTTCCGGGCGGCCCTTTGGTGCTGAGCCCATCCTTTGCTGGTCAGTTCTCCGGTATGATAGCCGAGTTCCGGCATGTGGGCATGCAGAGCCGACCAGACGGCTTCGCCCTCAGCGGTCAGCTGGCCATCGTTGTGGGCCTTGAGGAGGGTTGTGTCGAGCCGGGTGTAGATATCTTCCCAGCAGTAGCGAGCGCCGTGCCTCGCGAAATGGCTGATGTAGAATGGCTTGTATCCTTTGGGCGCTTTGGTCTGCGGCCCCGCTTCGTTCGGGTTGATGTAATAGTGACCACGGGCGAGTTCGAGATTGTCAAGGACTTTGGCCCGTATGTCGGTGTCCTGAGCCTGGACAGCAAAGGTCGCTGTAAGTGCAAACAGCGCAAGGAGAAAGTGTTTCATTGAAATGAATGGATGAAATTATGAAAATGTAAAGTTATTGTTTTTGCCTCGGAATGACAAGGGGGAGGTGGCGTATTATGAAAAAAAAAGGCCGCTCGGGCGGCCTTTTTGAGAATGCTGTTTAATGCTTTTACCGCAGAATATAGCGATTGAATTCCTGCAGATCGCTGATGACGTCCTTGCCGTGTCGTTCTGCATTGTCTATCCGCGACCACTGTCCGTTTTGATATGCATAGATGAAGTACGGACTGCTGTGTCTGGGGTTCAGATGGACGCAGATAACCCGTTCCCCTGCGTTCAATGCCGGGATGACATGTTTGAATTCCTCAGCACTGCCGCCGCGGGAGTATGTATCCAGTTCCCAATTTCCGTCCATATAGTTGAAATGCGCCCTGCTTACCGGTTGTCCTTCGTAGGTGATACAGAAGGTGGCTTTGCTGGCATCCAGCTTGAGATATGATTCCAGCGGGAGCCCCTGCCGGGAGGCCCACAACGCACTGTCGATGTTGTAAACGGGAAATCCGTACACATCCATCAGATTCAGTTTGGCCGGGTCTATGGCTTTTTTCAGGACCTTGTCCCATGCTTCTTTGTCTTCGAGATATTCCTCCATGAAGGCTTTTTTTATGGCATCGTCAGCTTTGTCGATAGTCTTCTGCCAGGCCTTGGGTGAGATCTGAGTTTTGGTGTCGGAACCGGCCAATGGTGTGGTGTTGTCGGTGTTGCAGGCAAAGGCCAGGGCAGCGATGACGAGACAGTAGAACAGCTTTTTCATGGCATATTATTTTAGGGATGATACTTTCGCAGGAGCGAATTTCATAAAAACATGCAATTGTAAAAAAAAAACGGTGCTGCCAAATATTTTTTTTACTAAAAATTTTAATTTTTTTTTGCCAGGCAAAAACGCTACAAAAGAACTATATACCTATATTTGCAAAGACGTCCCCAAACTGCTATCTCTTCCATGCGATGCCACGCTTTACAGTCCATTCTCCGTCTTCCGGCCGTGCTGTCCTGCGCGGCGTTGCTCTGCCTCGTGCTGTCGGCCGTGTGCGCATGGGCCGCGCCTGAGGCGTCTTCTTCCTCTTCCGCCCCGTCGTCCTCTGCGGACCGCATCCGCGAGCTGCTGGTGCAGCAGGAGTACCGCGTGCGGACGGAGCCTCACGAGAAGGTGCACCTGCACATGGACAAGCCGTACTACGAGCAGGGCGACACGATGTGGTACAGCGCGTACGCGTTCCTGGCGGACGG
>JAEEGL012273731.1_pt1 | contig 11611 bp, 10 predicted proteins | sample 9134231 | NCBI WGS metagenome assembly JAEEGL01 (sample SAMN16246548, study PRJNA631951) | gut metagenome | biome: gut microbiome; feature: rumen; material: fiber-attached | host: Bos | place: Iran: Karaj | collected 2018-10 | reverse complement strand
TACGAGCGCGACAACGATCTGCCCCGGCTCAGCAGCATCTTGCTTTCGTATAAGGACAAGGTCGCCGTCATCGATCCCGGCTTCTACCATGCTGTCCCCATATGCTCTCAGCAGGAAGAAGTCGCCTTTGCCTATGAGCGAAATCGGGAGACGTACATACTCCTCGATGTTTTCCTCCGCAAGCATCGGAATGCCGCATGCTATGCTGCCGAGGACGGGGACCCTAACCGCTTGAGTACTCGTTTTTGCCGACGACAGAGTGCGGAATCCGGAAAAGGTGATAATACCATCCTCGCACATCTGGGTCACATACCGATGTATCGTTGTCTTATATGAACCAACGCCGTCGGCTACTTCCTGCATCGTGGGGGATCGACCATTCTTATCCGTGTAATCGGACACGAACTTCTCAATGGCGTCCATCAAAGCCTTATCTTTGGTTCTCATACAAATTCCTCCTTAACGGTACTTCTGTTCCGTTTACGTCTATCATTATACTTCCTTGATTGCGCCGCGTCAATAGCAAATTCTCGAAATTTTGTTCGACTTGACTTTTTTGTCATGAGTCGCGATATATGGGAAGGACCACGCTTCAAACGAGCGCCAAAGACTGACATAATAGTCATGCATAAAACTTGCTAATTTTCGGCATATGGTGTATAATATAAATCAACTTTTTAATGGAGGCTTTATATGCCCGAGAACAGCAACCGCATCATGCTTTTGAAGATGTATGAGATCCTGCTGAATGAGACGGACGAGGAGCATCCGATCTCCAAGACCGAGCTCAGCCGCAGGTTGACTAAGCAGGGAGTGTCGTGCCATGACCGCACCATCTCCCGCGAGTTTGCCGCGCTTAATGAATTCGGCTATGAGGTGTGTACCTACATGCAGGGGCGTGAAAGATACTATTACGTCCCCGAGCATAAGTTTTCCGTTCCCGAGCTAAAAATCATGATCGACGCGATACAGGCCGCAAGCTTCGTGACGCCGAAAAAAACTAAAGAACTTATAAATAAGATCGCCTCTCTTGGCGGTGCTCACAGTGCGGAGCTGCTGAAGCGCAATATGGCCTACTTCAACTCCCACAAGCACTCCAATGAGGCGATCCTCTATAATGTCGACGCCATCGAGGCCGCAATCGGTGAGAAGAAGCAGATCTCCTTCCACTACTTTGACCTCAACGAGCGCAAGCGCCGTATCTTCCGTAAGGGTGATAACGGGCGCAAGAAGCTCTATAACGTTGAACCGATCGCCCTGATCGTATGCGAGGATAACTATTATCTGATGGCCTACAGCAACCACCACCCCGAGCGCACGGCAAACTACCGCGTTGACCGCATGGATCAGATCACCGTTATCGAGGATTCCACCCTTTCCTATGAAGCCCTCGCCCAACTTGCCGAAATCACCGGCTATACCGAGCGCACATTCAAGATGTTCAACGGGGAGCTTGCCGATGTGGTGCTCGAGTTCGATAGATCCCTCATCGGACCGGTGCTCGATAAGTTCGGCGAGGAGATCGAGATCCTCCCCGTCGATGATACCACATGCACTGCAAGCGTTCGCGTGCAGGTCGCGCCGACGTTCTTTGGGTGGTTATTCCAATTCTGTCAAAAGATGCGCATACTTTCACCGGACAGCGTTATAGAAGAGTACAATAAGCTGAAAGAATTATAATCGTAAGGATATTGATAGATGGAATCCAAACAAGTCAAATCCAAAGCGCGTGTTGCAGAACACGGTGAGGTATTCACAAACGAGCGGGAGGTCAACGCCATGCTCGATCTTGTGAAGTCCGAAACGGAGCGCATCGATTCGCGCTTCTTAGAACCGGCGTGCGGTGAGGGTGCTTTCCTCAAGGAGATCCTGCGGCGCAAGCTCGAGGTCGTGAAGAGCCGTTACCGAAAGAGCCCCTACGATTACGAGCGATACGCGATACTGGCACTGACGAGCATATACGGCGTGGACATCATGGAGGACAACGCGGAGATCTGCCGTGAGAACCTTTTCGAGATCTGGAACGCCGAATACACGCGCAACGCGAAGGAGCAGGCAAACGATAAATGCCGGGAGGTGGCGCGGTTCATCCTTCGGAAGAACATCCTCTGCGGAGACGCGCTGACCATGCTCCAAAACGACGGCAGCCCGATCACCTTCGCGGAATGGAGCCTCGTTACGGGCGACAGCATCAAGCGCCGCGATTACCGGCTCAATGAGCTGCTCGACGGACACGCGGAGCAGATGACGCTCTTTATGATCGGCTGGGAATACGATGAAGAAATACAGGCGTTTATTCCAAGCCCGGTGCAGGAATTCCCGCCCACGGATTACAGGAGGCTGAACGAATATGACTGATCTATATTACGCGGCATACAACCCCGATGTGCTTTCATGCCTTGCGAACCTCTCGAACGACGAGGTCTTCACCCCGCCGGAGGTTGCGAACGCCATGCTCGACATGCTGCCGCAGGAGCTGTTTGAGAGCCCCGATACCACGTTCTTAGACCCCGGCACAAAGTCCGGCGTGTTCCTTCGGGAGATCGTGAAGCGGCTCATAAAGGGGCTTGAAGAAAAGATACCCGATTTACAGGAGCGCCTCGATCACATCATGCACAAGCAAGTGTTCGGCATAGCCATAACCGAGATGACGAGCCTGCTTGCAAGGCGCAGCGTGTATTGCTCCAAGTACCCGAACAGCAAGTATTCGGTTTCGCTCTTTGCTGATGTACAAGGCAATATCAGGTTTAAGAACACACAGCATGTATGGAAGGATGGCAAGTGCGTTTGGTGCCGTGCATCAGAGAAAGAGTATTCAAGAGATGAAGGACTTGAAACACATGCTTATGAGTTTATTCACACGAAGAAGTTAGAGGAGATTTTCGGAATGAAATTTGATGTTATTATTGGTAACCCGCCTTATCAGTTAAGCACTGGAGGGTCAAAAGCTCAAGCGACACCCTTATACAACAAATTCATTGAGCAAGCGAAAAAACTTAGTCCGAGATATCTGACTATGATTGTTCCTTCACGTTGGTTTTCTGGCGGGTTTGGGTTAGACGGATTTAGAAGGGATATGATTTCTGATAATAAGCTCAGGGTTTTACATGATTTCGTCAATTCAGTTGATTGCTTTGGGAGCGGAGTTGAGATAAAGGGTGGTGTGTGCTATTTCCTGTGGGAAAGAGATTACTCGGGACCGTGCACCGTAATCATACACAAAGACGATAAACTTTCTGAATCAATAAGATTCCTGAAAGAGGATGGGATGGACGCTTTCATCCGTTGGAACGAAGGTATCAGTGTTTATCATAAGGTAAAAGCTTTTACTGAACCGTCATTTTACGATTTAGTTAGCTCTCAGAAACCTTATGGACTTGGCACGTCTTTTCATGGACGAAAGGTTCAAAAAGCAGGCGACATAAAAGTGTTTGAGAACGGCGGTTGTGGATGGGCTGACAGAAACGAGATACCCAAACTGATAGATGGGATAGATGGTTATAAGGTGTTTATTTCTGCAGGATATAATGGTGGAGACAACTTCCCGCATCAGATTATCGGAAAGCCTATTGTCGCCGGCCCCGGTAGTTGTTGTACTGAAACTTATGTGCAGATTGGTCCTTTGTCTTCATTGGAGGAAGCAGATAATCTCGCCGCATACATGCAGACGAAGTTTTTTAGATTCATGGTTATGCTCCTGAAGAATACGCAACATGCGCTTAAAAAAGTGTATCAGTTGGTTCCGCAACAGAACTTTACGATTAAGTGGACTGATGAGGAACTATATGCAAAGTACGGTTTAACCGATGACGAGATTGCATTTATCGAATCCATGATTAAGCCTATGGACCTGTCTTCGGAGGACTAATGGATAATTTACAATCCGACAAACTAATGACCAATAAGTGTACATCTCTTCATATAATAGAAAAAACGGATGGATTGCTAAGGAAATCAAATCCCATTCAGTTTAGTTGTAATGCGTGGGGGAGTCGGTTTGATGTAACGATTTCTCAAGTCGGCAATAGGGAGACTACTATTAGTTCAGATAAGGAAACAGAAAGCACATATTTCATATCAGTTTTTCAGGATATAGAAAAACTGTGTATGCTTTTTGATGGTGAGTTTTTGGCGCTCTGTAGTTGCGAGTTTTTCTTGGGCGATGATTTAACAGAATGGAGCAAGGCTTTATCTGATCTATTCGCAGCGCGGAGATTAGCTCTCTACACTTCTGCTGATTATACACGAGCAACAAACAGGCTTGGAAACCCTTTAGATTTCATTTCTTCTGAATTGTTTGAGAGATGGGTAGAGGTTCAATACGAATTGCAGATTACACACCCAATGGTTCTGTATGCAATGTCATCTGTTCCTTTACCGGTAGACCTCAGGACAGCAATACTGATTCAATCCCTTGAACCGTTGTTTGAACTCATCAGGCAAAAGTTCCCAGATTTTTGTATGGCTCCTGCTATCGAACATGGAAACGAGAGAGATTCATCACTACGAAGGAAGATTAAGGCTATCATATTGAAATATGGTAGAGATGTCTTTCCTAAGGAGATTGAGAAAAGTCCTGATGATTTCAGTCATGTTCTTGTTACAAGCAGGAATAGGATCGCGCACATAAAGACAAAAGAAAACAAGCTACATCTTGGAAAATGTGAATCAGTATTGTATTGCTCCAAAATATCCCTATTGTACCGCCATATCATTTTATCATTGCTTGGTGTCGATTATTCATGTTATCGCTGCAAAATGCAGGAAATTGTTGACCACTGGGACTCTTGGGAAGGTGTACTACATTTTTTCCTGAAAACAAAATGGACGGATACTACAAATGAAGGAGGTAACGACTAATGCCTCGTATAGAAGACTTCTTCCCACAATGGACGGATTCCCGCCCGATGATATACGCCTACACGGATGAGCAGTACCCCGGCTGTATCAAGGTAGGCTATACGGCGGTGGATGTGGATCAGCGCGTAGCGCAGCAGTACCCCACAAAACGCCCGGACGGCTCCCTCCCTTACAAGATCGTCCTGCGAGAGCCCGCGATGTTCCCCGACGGAAGCGTGTTCATGGATCACGATGTCCACGACGTGCTCAGGAAGAGGGGCATAAAGGCGGTCGGCGGCGAGTGGTTCCGCTGCACCGTGAACGACGTCCGCGCGGCGATAATCGCCGTCAAGACGGGCACGCTCAATGCCGAGAACAGGACGCAGACCTTCCGTATGCGTCCCGAGCAGGCGCAGGCGGTCGATAAGACGATCGCCTACTATAAAAACCGCGAGGCGGAGGGCACGGGAAGGATCCCGAAGTTCCTCTGGAACGCGAAGATGCGCTTCGGAAAGACCTACGCCACATATCAGCTCGCAAAGAAGATGGGCTTTACAAAGGTGCTCGTGCTGACCTTCAAGCCCGCGGTCGAATCCGCGTGGCGCGACGACCTTATGCAGCATGTGGATTTTGAGGGATGGCAGTTCATCTCCCGCCCGCAGAGCCCCGGCGAACCAAACACGGATGAGCAGTACGATATGGCGGACAAATCCCGCCCGATCGTCTGCTTCGGATCGTTTCAGGATTTCCTCGGCGTGGATAAGAACACCGGCGGCATAAAGTCCAAGAACGAGTGGGTACATGCTACCAACTGGGATCTCGTCGTTTTCGATGAGTACCATTTCGGCGCATGGAAGGAGAACGCGAAGAACCTCTTCGAAGACGATGAGGATGATTACGACGAGGATCTTTCCAACTACAACCGCGGCAACGCATACGATGAAACGTGGCTGCCGATTACGACGAGCCATTACCTGTTCCTCTCCGGTACGCCGTTCCGCGCACTGAACAGCGGCGAGTTCATCGAGGATCAGATCTACAACTGGACATACAGCGACGAACAGCGGGCAAAGGAAGCGTGGGTAGGGCCCGATAATCCCTATGCCTCACTGCCGCGCATGGTCATGCTGACATACAAGATACCCGATTCCATTCAGAGGATCGCAAAGCAGGGCGAATTCGATGAGTTCGACCTGAACGTGTTCTTCTCGGCGAAGGGCAAGGAGAAGGATGCACGGTTCGTCTATGAGGACTACGTGCAGAAATGGCTCGACCTCATACGCGGTTCATATCTCGAAACGTCGGTGGATGAGCTGAAGCTCGGCGCGGAGAAGCCGCCGATGCCGTATTCCGATACACGCCTTCTGAACGTGCTTTCGCACACGCTGTGGTTCCTTCCGAACGTGGCGAGCTGTTACGCGATGGCGAATCTGCTCTCTCAGAAGCAGAACGCCTTCTACCATGATTACAAGGTGAATGTTTGCGCCGGAACGAAGGCGGGCATAGGCCTTGCGGCTCTTGAACCGGTACAGCGCTCGATGGGCAATCCGCTTGAGACGAAGACGATCACGCTCTCCTGCGGCAAGCTCACGACCGGCGTTACCATAAAGCCGTGGACGGGCATATTCATGCTCCGCAATCTGAAGTCGCCGGAGACCTATTTCCAGGCGGCGTTCCGCGTACAGTCTCCTTGGGAGATCACGACGGACAGCGGCAGGCGGGAGATCATAAAGAAGGAGTGCTATCTGTTTGACTTCGCTCTTGACCGTGCGCTGAAGCAGATCTCCGATTACAGCTGCCGCCTCAATGTGCAGGAATCGAACCCGGAAAAGAAGGTCGGTGAGTTCATCTCATTCCTGCCCGTCCTCGCCTATGACGGCTCCGCGATGCGTCAGGTTGACGCGGGTGAGATACTCGATATTGCAATGGCGGGAACATCGGCAACGCTCCTTGCGAAGCGATGGGAATCCGCCCTGCTCGTTAACGTCGATAATGAGACGCTCTCAAGGCTCATGGCGAACGAGGCCGCGATGGATGCGCTCATGCGTATAGAGGGCTTCCGTTCACTCAATCAGGATATAGAGACCATCATCAATAAGTCCGAGCACGTCAAGCAGGCGAAGAAGAAGGGTGAGACGCTGACGCCCAAGGAAAAGAAGGAGCTCTCCGATGAGGAGAAGGAGTATAAATCCAAGCGCAAGCAGATACAGGAGAAGCTGATCAAGTTTGCGACAAGGATCCCGGTATTCATGTACCTGACGGATTATCGCGAATACAGCCTGCAGGATGTTATCACAAAGCTCGAACCGACGCTTTTCAAGAAGGTCACCGGCCTCAACCTCGAGGATTTCGAGCTGCTCGTTTCCCTGAACGTGTTCAACGAATCGCTTATGAACGATGCGGTCTACAAGTTCAAGCGCTATGAGGATGCGTCGCTCTCATATTCCGGCGTCAACAAGCACGAAGGCGAGGCAGTCGGTCTGTTCAGCACCGTTCTTTCCCGTGAGGATTACGAGATGATGGCGGGACAGCTTACCGCTTCCATGGTCGCCAAGGCGCAGGATCCCGATGATCTGCCCGATTTCACCGCGGCGGTCGTGATCGAAGATGACGAAGAGGACGAGGAGCCCGAACCCGTGAAGGCTGAGAAGCCCGCCGCAACCCCGGCGCGCGCTCCGATCGTGCATACCGTGCCCGCTTCGCCTGCATCAAAACCGATGGTAGGGTTCGGCGGCCAGTTCACCGCATACGCCGCCCCGCAGAGTCAGGCAAAGCCGAAGATCGCCGTCGATCCGAAGAAGATGGTCACCGGCGTGAAGGTCAGGCATAAGGCGTTCGGGAGCGGTACAGTGATCAAGTTCGACGGGAAGCTCATCACGGTCGAGTTTTCCACCAAGGTTCAGAAGAAGTTCGCGTTCCCCGGCGCGTTTCAGGACGGGTTCCTGACGTTTGAGGAATGAATTAAGTCTAACAACTGGAGGAAATGACAATGAAATGTGTCGATAATAATGCAAGTGAAACTATAGGGACTGACTTGTTCGGTGCTGCAGATGCTGCCGTCAAGGAGTTTTTTCTGAAATATGTTGAAAGGAAACTGCCTGCTTCATGCAAGCTCGAAGGTGTGTATAAATGTGTCATCGACCTCGCCTGGAACGATGCCGCCATATACGAACGCAGATATCACAAGGACGGGTTGATATGCGCGCACGAGGAAGAAATAAAGGAAGCATGGTTGTTATCCTTATCCAAACCTGACAGCTTGCTGTATAAAGCCGAAGAAAGCTTCGCTGATTTTTGCAAGGAGCATCCTGCCTGCAGTATGCGGTTAGGATTTTGGCAAAAGCTCGTTAACATGACTTTTAAGTATCTCATATGCCTCAACCACGTGTTTTATCTGACTTCCCCCGATATTCCTGTTCTTAACTGGAGTGCATGTGAATGCCCTATAGACACCCATATAGCAAAAGTACTCTATAGGAAAGCCTTAAGTGACGAGGACGCCGAGATTGCATGGAAGGTCGCTACAAGCAGCAAAACTAACGATGAGAACTACTCATGGAATTACTTCTCCGTACAGACCTACGAAGCTTTGCAGAAAATGATCAGGGAGTATTGTAATGTACACGGATTACATTCGCCTCTTTACTTTGACTTTCTATATTGGAAATAACAAGTATTTGAGCCTTACGAGGGAAAAGCATGATCACAGAAGATACCAATACAACGATGTGCATTATTAAGTTGTTGCAATAGGGTTGATGTTCTGTTTCATTATAGGAATATAATGCTATAATACACTGGCAGTTGAAAATGAATTGCGAGAGATTGGGATGTGTAGTATAATATAAACATAAATTCAGCTGCAAGAACACAATAAAAAGCGGTTTCGTTGCCGCATTAACAATAATCCTAAGGAGGTACTGAACTATGGAAAACTTAGAACAAAGGAACTTCAATGAAACCCCAGCAATCGTGGCTCCTAATGAGCATCATATGGCGCTAGTCTTTGTGCTGGATACTTCGGGATCAATGGGATGGCCGGAAGAGAATCCTCCGATCAAGAGCTTAAATGAAGGGCTTAATCGCTTTAAAGAAGAAGTAATCAAAGACAAGCAAACGAGGGACATTCTCGATGTTGCAATCATTGAGTTTAATAGCTCTTATCGTGTTGTCCAGGATTTCGTTCCTGTAGAGTACATGGATCCGGTAAATCTTACCGCGACCGGCGGAACAGTTATGACCCCTGCTATAAGGAAAGCGCTTGAAATGGTGAACGAGCGTTCGCGGTTTTATCGGCGCACCGGAACACAACCCTACAAGCCTTGGGTCCTCTTTATTTCTGATGGCGCAGGCGAAGATATTACAGAAGTTGCTGGAGAGATAAAGGCGCTTGAAGAGGCCGAAAAAGTGAGCTTTAGGTCTTTGGGTGTAGAGGGCTATGACTCTAAAACTTTGCACACGCTTTCCGGAAAAAAAGTTATGAAATTGGAAGGGTTAGATTTTACCAACTTCTTTGATTGGGTGAACAAAAGTATGCGTTCTATTTCTGTCAGTTCTCCTGGCGAAAAAGCTCAAGCTATTCCGCTTGAAGGCAATGTTAAGGTCGATGTTGAAAGGAACACGGACTGGGACTAATAGAACCGTGTGTGGGGCTAGCGAAATAGCATGTTTTGCCAACCCCACATGCTATTCAGTTTTTTCATCAGCAAAAGTTTGCGGTGAAGGGTAAACCTGAAAACCGATTTATTATCTTAATAGGAAGCCTAACATGAAAGATAATAATACTATTCGATTTGGTGAGAGCGATTTTCCGAGTATTATTTGCCCCACAGATCCTCATTTGGCAATAGTCTTTCTGGTTGATTCATCCGAATCAATGAGAATGCCCGAAGACAATCCCACCATATTGCAAATTAATGATAGCCTTAATTACTTCAGAGAAGCGGTGATTAAGAACAGTTTTCTTCGGAATACCCTCGATGTTGCAATCATCGAGTTTAATAACTCCTATCGTGTTGTCCAGAATTTCGTTCCTGTAGAGTACATGGATCCGGTAAATCTTACCGCTGCCGGTGGAACAGTTATGACCCCTGCTATAAGGAAAGCGCTTGCAATGCTGAACGAGCGTTTGCGTTTCTACAGGCGCACTGGAACACAACCCTACAAGCCTTGGGTTTTCTTTATCTCTGACGGATATGGCGAAGATATTACGGAAGTTGCCAGAGAGATAAAGGAGCTTGAAAAGGCCGGAAAAGTGAGCTTTTGGTCTTTGGGTGTAGAGGGCTATGACTCTAAAACGCTGCATATGCTTTCAGGCAAGAAGGTCGTAAAGGAAAACATGTTTAATGATTATATTGATTCCTTGGCATACTGGTTTCATCGCCCTTGTTTGCCTGAAGAACCGACTGGTGAAAAAGCTCAACCAATCCCGCTTGACGGCAACATAAAGGTCGATTATGAAAAAAACACGGAATGGGATTAAGCAAACTATTTTTGGGGTTTACAATCCGATGGTTTGCCAACTCCACATCTCACTCTAATAACATCAAGGAGGGAAAAATGATATTTGCTTATGGAACAACGCTTAGAGGAGCATATCATGTTAAGGATGATACTCTTTGTCAAGACGCACATCTAATAACTAAATGCGGAGATTCTTTTGCTATTGCCGCAGTAGCTGACGGAGTTGGAAGCGAATTATATACGGATATTGCTTCAAAAATTGCAGTGAAGTCTTCTTCCGAAAGTTGTAAAGAGGGAATTGCTGAAGCTGGAACAGATGAGGAGATTATTCAATCTATTAGGCACTCTTTTAAAGTTGCATTAGCAGATATTTTAAATGAAGCAGAAAAAAATGGTCACCCTGATAATCAATACGATACGACTCTTTGTTTAGCTGTCCTAATCGATGATACGCTGTACTACGGGCAATCCGGTGATAGTGGAATCGTTGCGTTAACTGTGGATGGCACATTTGAAAAGGTAACTTCTCAACAACGAGATGAAGATGGTTGTGTTTTTCCCTTATGCTTCGAAGATCACTGGGTGTTTGGAAAGTTTGATAAGAAGGTTTCGTCTGTTCTTGTCGCTACCGACGGAATGCTTGAACCGCTTTTTCCATATTTATTGAAAGGGCAAGCGACGGAGCTCTATACTGCATTGGCAAGTTATTTTATTGACAACAGAAGAGTTCAAATCGAAGTGTACGGCGAGGAGTACGTTCAAAAGCAAGTAGAAGAGTTCCTTTCCAGCATACCAGAAACAGTCGTTAACGATGACAAAACAGTAGCCTGCTTAATTAATTGTGCTGTTAAAACACAGTATCAACCGGACGAGTATTATGCGGAGCCTGATTGGAATGAGCTTAAAAGAAAAAAAGATGAAGAATGGCGAAGGATAGCGTATCCACACTTGTACAATAAATGCGAACCTATCAATCAAGGAAAAGCGAATGATAATTTTCCTGCTTCAGGTGGTGCTATCGAATTTGTGGATCCCGAGGCAACCGCGAATTGTGAAGAGTCAGGAGACAATGGCGACAATTGATTGGTTTAGCAGCATCAACCAGTGTTGCGTGGGTGATTGCTATATGAGAGGGTTATAATATGACAGTTACAGGAAGGACCGGTCATCGGTATAAACTTGAGAGTGCTCCTTTAGCAAGTGGTGGTGAAGGCGCGATCTATCGTATTCTTGGCAGCAATCAACGACAGGTGGCGAAGCTCTACAAATCCGGCGTAGCAACACGCTCTCTGGAAGAAAAGCTGACTTT
>JAEEGL011282628.1_pt1 | contig 11611 bp, 10 predicted proteins | sample 9134231 | NCBI WGS metagenome assembly JAEEGL01 (sample SAMN16246548, study PRJNA631951) | gut metagenome | biome: gut microbiome; feature: rumen; material: fiber-attached | host: Bos | place: Iran: Karaj | collected 2018-10 | reverse complement strand
GAGGATGATCATTCTTAAAATGCTCTCCCCATCTGCCGTTCATATCACGGGGTGTTTCCATACACCATGTACTGTCTGCAATTATCTCTCTTGATCCGGTTATATTTCTTAAACGCATAAAGACATAGTAACATTTAGACCGCGAAAAATAAACATAAGCAGGATTATTGTTTATGTTATAAGGAATCCTGGAAATACATCCATGCATTTCCGAACAGGATTAGCATCCATCCGTGGATTATTAACCATGAATTATATCGTACTGGATCTTGAATGGAATCAATCTAGCACCCCCGAAGGCTCTAATCCCGAAATGCCTTTTGAAATAGTGGAAATGGGTGCCGTAAAACTGGGCAATGACCGGAAGATGATCAGCGAATTCTCAAGACTGATCAAGCCTCAGGTCTATACAACCATGCACCAGATTACGGGAAAACTCATTCATCTTCAGATGCAGCAGCTTGAAAACGGGGATCCTTTTCCAGATGTATACAGTGATTTCAAGAACTGGTGCGGGGACGAGCCGTTCTTCTGTACATGGGGGCCTTTGGACTTAACTGAACTACAGAAGAATATGCGTTATTACGGCATAGCCCCTCTCGCAAACGGACCCATCGCATTTCTGGATGTTCAGAAACTCTTCAGCATAGCGTATGACATCAAGGAAAGACGCAATCTCGAATTTGCGATAGACATGCTCGGGATCGAGAAGGATATCCCCTTTCACAGGGCTTTTTCCGATGCCTACTACGCAGCGCGCATCCTCGAGAAGATCCCGATGGACGTGATGAGCCGCTGCTCATATGACGTCTTCCATCTTCCGAAAGACAAAGAACACGAGATACACACGGTATTTGATGATTATTATAAATACATCTCGCGGGCTTTTCCCGACAGGGACAAAGCTCTCACGGACAAGGAGGTCATGTCTACCAGATGCTATCTGTGCAATGAGAACACCAAAAAGTACGTCAAGTGGTTTACGACCAATAACCGCCACTACTTAAGCGTCTGCGAGTGTTCCGTCCACGGCCTGATGAAAAGCAAGGTACGTCTGCGCAAAGCAGAAAACGGAGACATATATGTGGTAAAGACGCAGAAGTTCATAGATACCAAACAGGCGGATGCTTTAAAACATAAGCGCGAACGCATCATGAAAGAACGTGAAAAACCCCGGCAGTTATGAACTGCCGGGGCTTTATTTTGTCAGAATATCGGTAATCGGTATTTAACTGTTGCTTCTTTCGTGGTGAATAGTCTGCCTTGTTGTATTCACATGATTATCGATCTTATTGGACAGCGAAAACGAGCCCTGCTTTTCATATCTCTTGGCGCTGGTCGCTGTATGAACCGATTTCATGCTGGATGAAGCAATGAAGCACGCTATTCCGGCCACTATGAGAGCGATCACTATCGAAAGTCCGATACTGATACCGCCTCCGCCTGTGCCATCAGATGCATATACCGGCATCACGTTAAGGACGATGAGGCTTACGCATATGATCGCTGCAATAATCTTTTTCTTAATATTCATGATAAGCCCCTCCTTACATAAACAACATCTGGAGTAACGATACTATAACTGCGATAGGTATGAACCATTTGAAGAACATTCCGACGAGTCTTCCCTTGTCTATCGGAAGGTCGCCGACCATCTTGCCGGTCTGTCCGTTCATTGCAAATGTGTAAGTCTGATCGTTCCACTTGGTAGATAACATCCATACAGGGAAAAGAGCATACTCAACCTTGCCGCGTTTGATCCTCACGTTTTTGTTGACAGGCGTAACCGAAGTGTATCCTGTAACCGTCTCGGCCAGATCGCTCAAAATGGTATTTTCAAATCTTAAATCTGCTCTCGATGCGGAATCCTCGATGCTGATATCGTATTTGTCAGCCAGAAATCCCGGAAGATATGCAGTTGAGAAATCACGGATATCACCGTAGTCAAACGGCTCGATCGAATCCATGTGCTCCTTGGGAACCTTGCTCGATGCGTCTACCGGAACATCCTCAAATGAAGCATGGCCTGAACGTGCCACATCAAAGATCTCCGTAGTGATGATCTCGTCATCCCCGTGTCTCTCCGAACGTCTTATCTCCGCGCGGTACTGAACATCAGCGCTTGCGGATCCGTCAAACAGCCAGAAAGGAACATACACACCTGTGATCTCCTGAACGCTGTTTCCCGATGCGAATGACTTGGGAAGCAGTTTCTTGCCTTTATAATGATCCTGAAGGGCTGCGATTGCCTGCTCTTTGGTGATCTTGAACGGAATGATCTTGTCGGGCTTAAGTGTATCTTCGAACTGTCCGGGTACCACGTTATTGTTTCCGCAGTAAGGACAGCTGCTTGCAGCTGTTGTCTCATCAGCCATGAGTTCGGCGCCGCAGGAAGGGCAGCTGTATACTTTAAAGCCGTTTGCTTCCTCTCCCCATGAAGTCAAGTTTGAATTATCCCAGCCTTCGCCTGCTGCCTGAGCTGCAGCATATTCCTCTTTTGCCTTGGCTTCCTGCTCGGCATAGAGCTTCTCTATCTCCTGAATCGAATATGCGCTTCCGCAGTAATCACACTCAAGTTTATCGCTGGATCCGACATAATGAAGCGGACCCGTACAGGCAGGACACTGATAATTATTTATCTGAGATGCCATATTCTCTCCTCTCTAAACAACGACATCAGGAGCCATACAGCCCCTGATGCCAAAAATCAGTTTAAGTCAGATCATACAAGGTCTTCATCACCGAAGGGATCGCCGCACTCAGGGCAGAACTTCGGAGGATTGGAAGGATCTTCAGGCATCCATCCGCACTTGTCACACTTGTACTGAGGAGCACCTGCGGGCTTTGCTGCGCCGCATGCGGTACAGAACTTACCCTGGTTAACGGTTCCGCATGAGCAGGTCCATCCGCTGGTCTCGGGACGCTTAGCACCACACTCGGGACAGAAGTTGCCTGTGATACCCTTCTGGCCGCAAGCGCAATCCCAGCCTGCTACTGCCTGCGCGGGAGCTGCTGCCTGAGCTGCCTGTGCCTGCTGCTGCTGTGCGCCCATTGCATACAGGTTCTGTGCGTTGATTCCGCCGGCCTGCTGTGCCATGTTCATACCCATGAAACCGATGGCTGCTCCGCCGGAATTGCCTGCTGCAGTCTGCATAGCGTTGGATGTAGCATTGACCATTGCTGCTGCCGCAAGATTCGGATTGGTATAAGCTGCTGCTTTCTGAAGCTCTTTAAGAGTCTTCTCGTCTTCTTCGTCAGCCTTGATGCTGGATACACCGAAGGATACGATCTCGATACCTCTTAATTCTCTCCACTTCTTGGACAGAACTTCATTGAGCGCATCTGCAAGCTCTGTAGTATGTCCGGGAATAGCTGAATATCTGATACCCATCTCGGAGATCTTGGCAAATGCAGGCTGAAGAGCTGTAAGAAGCTCGGTCTTAAGCATGCTGTCAAGCTGCTCTCTCTTGTAATCCTGAGCTGCGTTTCCGCATACATTGGTATAGAAAAGGATAGGATCGCATACACGGTAGCTGTACTCACCGAAGCACTTCATGGAGATATCCATGTCGATGCCTGCGCGTTCATCCACAACCCTGAAAGGAACGGGATTGGGAGTGCCGTACTTGTTGCCGATCAGTTCCTTGGTGTTGAAATAATAAACTCTCTGATCCTTGGGAGCCTCGCCGCCAAACGTGAATCTCTTGCCGATATTGGCAAATGTCTGCTTGATGGCCTCGCCAAGATTGCCTGTGAAGAGTGAAGGCTCGGATGATGAATCATAAGTGAACTCACCGGGCTCTGCACAGATCTCTGTAACCTTACCCTGATCAACGATGATCATACACTGTCCGTCTGCAACTGCGATCACGGAACCGTTGGAGATGATGTTGTCGCTTCCGTTATTGGAACCGCGGCCACTCTCTCTCTTGTGTCCCTTGGTCATGATAACCGTTTCCGGTAATGCCTCACAGTAGAAGTACTCTTTCCACTGATCCGCCATAACTCCGCCTGCTGCGCCTAAAGCTGCTGATATTAAACCCATAATTACCTCCTATTTAGTATGTATTTATTCTTACGGATAAGCTTCCGTATTACTCTCAGTCGTTCTTGATATTGTCTATAACGTCAGAAACCTTATCACCTGCTGCATCTGCTACATCACCGACTTTGTCTACTACCTTTTCTACCGTATTCTCAACTGCATCACCTACGGCATCAGTTGCATTGTTGATGGTGTTGATAAACTGGTTATCACTGACGGGTGCGGGCTGTCCGGCACCTGCGATGAAATTATACATCTCTGCATATGTAGCATACATATAAGGGAATGCATAGAAGATACCTACAATACCGAATGTGATACCGGCAAGCAGGGCCCATCCTATGAAGCTTAAGTCAAGAACAAAACTCTTCCATTTGTAACCCTTCATCATCTCACGGGATTTCTTGATGGCATCCGTTGCGGAGATGGACGGATCGTCTGCTATGATATAAGGAACCAGACGATATGAATATGAAAGGATGATACCGGGTATGATAACGATGCATCCGAGTAAGATAAGTAAAGAACTTAAGAACAATGCAAGCACCGAACGTCCGAAATTCTTAAATCCGTATCCAACCTCACCTACTTCAGCGGGAGATTTGCTGTTGGAAATGAAGAACTTGGTACATCCTACGGTCAGGGGATATACGATCAGTATCTCAACGACTATTGCAATAAACAGGGCAACTCCGATCGCGGCAAAGAATATTCCGTAATATGCTGCCACATCACCGCTCATAAGAGCACTGATACCTTCCGGGCTCTGTGCTGCGGAATTTCCTTTGGCGCTGCTGTATCCTCCAAACACTCCTGCAAGTATGATCGAGATCAGGCTTACCAATACACATTTCCAGTAATTAGCCTTAAATGCGGCCTTACCTCTGGCTTTCATTTCTTTACGATTCCACATAATTCTTTCTCCTTAATTTTTGAGATTTCCGTAATGACCTTCTCATTACAGCACAAGAGTAATTTTACTCTTTTTCCACCATTGACGCAACGTATTCGGAATAATTCACCGATTCCGGATAGTTGTTTTTGGCATTCCACAGGATCCATTCATCGTATCCCGCGTCTTCGACCGCCCGTATCTGTTCATATATTTCTTCCGGTCCGTAGGATATATGACCGCTTATCCAGGTTGCGGTAAAAGCCTGGAGCCACGGACGGATGACGGCACGGTCTTCTTCGGGGATATCGCTAAGTTCATCCGCAGAGTCCGTGAGCGCCGCATATACGGTATCATACGGTGCTGCATCCGGGACCGGAAGCCCGAATACGTTGTTTCCGTAATGAGAGGGATAGACCATGGGACAGAGTACATCCACACACTCTGCGAGCGCCCGGTAATCCTGGCCAACCATTTCCACGTCCACGGGATTACCGATGACCGTTCCGAAGACGTCCGCCGTGACAGGAGTATTCTTCTCATGCAGACGCTCGGATGCTTTTTTCAGGAAGCCTTCTATATATATATGCTTGTCCGCAGCCGTAAGTTCAGTGCCGTAATCGGCATTTTCCGCTGTATCTCCGACCGGGAACCTGACATAATCATACTGGATCTCATCAAACCCCAGATCTGCGCAGATTTCAGCGATCTCTATCAGATATTCCCAGACATCTTCGCTGCAGGGATTGACCCAGGCGAGACCTTCTCCGTCCGTGACAGCGCGCCCATCAGTGCTTACGAGCGCAAGTTCCGGACGCTTAGATGCAAGAACCGGGTCCTTAAAACAGGCTATTCGGGCGATCGTGTAGATATTATGTTCATCAAATGTCTTCATAAGCGCTTCCATATCCCTGATATATCCGACACAGGCATCTATGTCGGCAGGAGTACCGCTTTCCATCTTAAATGTGATATTTCCCTCATCATTCTTGATATCAAGGACTACCGCGTTTAATTCGGAGTTGTCTATCAGATCCAGGATCTCACTCAATCTCTCGCTTCCTGCTACGGGGCCTGTTAAATAGACACCGTATACTTTGGTATGTTCCTTCTTCCAGGCCTTCGGGTCAAACTTTAGATCCGGGTCCTCCTCTTCATCAGAGGAATCCGTGTCTGTTTCCCAAATCCCGGGAGGATCAGTCTTAATTCCGTCAGTTTCGGCTTTGTCGACGAGGCCTGCATCTGATATTTCCGCATCAGATGTTCCCGCCGTTGCCGGCTCTTCTGCTGCAGACTCTGCCCAATCCCCCGTGTTCGGAACGGGATCTTTCCGGATAAACAAAAAGACCACGATCAGTGCAGCTATCAGTAATACGCTTACCGATACTGCCGTGACCGTGATCTTTCTTCTCTTAAGCTGAGTGTCCGTCAGCCTTGCTTTTTTCCACTCCCTGCGGTTCATGGGCTCATTATAACATAAGACCTAAAGGATAGCGCCGTTGTCCCTAAGCCACTTCCTCCGCTTCTTATAATCGGGACAGATTTTTTCCACCTCAGCCCAAAACTCCGGCGAGTGGTTCATATGCTTACGATGACACAATTCATGGATTATGACATAATCGAGTATCTCTTCCGGAGCGTGCATCAGCATACAGTTAAAATTCAGATTCCCCTTCGTTGAGCAGCTCCCCCAGCGGGACTTCTGATGGCGTATCGTGATACGGCCGTAAGTGACACCGATCTTCTTAGCATACAACGCCACCCTGCCCGGGATAACAGTCTTTGCTTCCTCCATAAGGGTACGGATGTCCGCTTCAGAATACACGAGCGGGGAATCGGTGGATATGATCCCGCGCTCTTCGACTTTTTTTAGTGCACGTTCTATCCAGTCTGTCTTTTCCGCTACAAACAGTTTTATCTTCAGATTTCCGACATTATAAGGAGCGCGTACTACTACGCGCCCCTGTCTGTCTACCTCTATGGCAATGGTTCTCCGCCTTGAGCGGATCACTTCATAATCATACATGATATCAAAGTCTGATCCTTTTGCCGTGCTTTATGCTTTTACCCTTACACATACCACACTGCAGGCAGGAAGAGTGACCTTAAGTCCGTTTTCGGTCTTTGAATATGCGCTGAAGGTCTCTTCCTTAACCGTATCAGGTGCTTCAAACGTATTGTGTGCGTTCATCTTACCGGTGACCATGGACGCCTCGCATACACTGTAGGAAGATCCGTCCTTTGTGAACTGAATATCCACATCCTCCGCAGCTTCAAGAGAGTTGTTGGTCAAGGTGATCGTGATCACGCCGTCCTTCTCTGATACAGACTCAAATACCTTGGCCAGCTCGTTTTTGCCGCTGCCCACAGTTCCTGCCTCAAGCAGTTCGCTTGAGAGAAGCTCTGCTCCCTGATGAGCCGCATACATATGGAATACGGCATAGGTAGGTGTCTTGATCATCTTTGCGCCCTCGGTCAGCATAACTGACTGAAGTACGTTTATGAGCTGGGCAATGTTTGCCATCCTGATACGGTCTGAGTGCTTGTTGAAGATATTTAAAGTATTGCCCGCAACGAGGGCATCCCTCATGGTATTCTGCTGGTAAAGGAATCCGGGGTTCGTGCCGGGCTCTACGTCAGTCCAGATACCCCATTCATCAACCATCATGCCGATCTTCTTGTCAGGATCGAACTGATCCATGATCGCACCGTGCTTGGTTACGAGTTCTTCCATGAACGCGCCTCTGGCGAGTGTCTGATAGAATACTTCCTCAGTAAAATCTGTGGCAGATCCCTTATAGTTCCAGTCATCCTCTGTCTCAGGCAGAGTATAATAATGAAGAGATAATCCATCCATAAATCCGTGCTGATGCGGTTCTGAATGCTCAAAGCAGGTCGCCATCACCCTGCGCGTCCACTCATAGTCGGATGAATTGGCACCGCAGCAGATCTTCTGTATCGGAGCAGCGCCTGCATATCCTCTTACATAGGTCTGATATCTGCGGTATTCATCGGCATAATACTCAGGACGCATATTGCCGCCGCAGCCCCAGTTTTCATTGCCTACTCCTACATAATCAAGCACCCAGGGTTCTTCATGACCGTTGGCCGCTCTTAAATCCGCCATCGGAGACACTCCGTTAAAGGTGATGTATTCCACCCACTCACTCATCTCACGAACAGTGCCGCTTCCGACGTTCATATTCACATAAGTCTTGCATCCAAGCTGCTTACACAGCTCAAAGAACTCATGTGTTCCGAAGCTGTTATCCTCAACAACACCGCCCCAATGGGTATTGATCATCTTCTTGCGTTTCTCTTTGGGACCGATTCCGTCCATCCAGTGATATTCATCTGCAAAACATCCGCCCGGCCAGCGAAGCACCGGGATCTTCATCTCCTTAAGCGCTTCTACGACATCCGTACGCATCCCGTTCACATTCGGGATGTCTGAGTTCTCGCCTACATAAAGGCCCTCGTAGATACATCTTCCCAGATGCTCTGAGAAATGCCCGTAGATCTCAGGATTTATCGTGCTCTTCTTTGATTCATTGTTGATAACCAGTTTTGCCATTTGTAACCTCCAAATATTGATCCGGTATTGTTTTACCGGGACGCTTCACCGGGGGATCACCCCTTAACTGCTCCTGCCGTCATACCATCTATTATATACTTTTGGAAGAGAAGGAAAATAATAAATATCGGCAAAATTCCAAACATGGATCCGGCTATCAGTACATCATAGTTGTTTCCATAGGGCGTGAGCAATGTGTTAAGACCTATGGGAAGTGTGAATTTCTCAGCGCCTTTAAGTACGAGCAGCGGCCAGAGTATGGCATTCCATACGCCCATTGCGCATAAGATACCCATGGAAGCAAATGCGGGTTTTGCCAGAGGCAATATGATCTTGACGGATATATAGTACTCGTTGGCGCCGTCGATACGAGCGGCACTTAGCAGTTCCTTGGGAAGGCCCGACAGGTATTGTCTGAAGAAGAATATCGTCGAAGCGCCGCATAATCCCGGAAGTATCACACCGGCATAGGTGTCGATGAGTTTAAGTGCAATGACTTCCTTATACATAGGGAGCATCAGTATCTCGAACGGCACCATCATGGTGGCGATAACAAGCGTGAACAGGATATTGCGCAGCTTAAAGTCGTACATGGTCAGCCCGTATGCCACAAAGTAGCATATGAATAGGGTGAGGACAACCGAAACTATCGCGATCAAGAGGGAATTCCTATACCACATAAAATACTTCCGGCTGTCCTCATTTCCTCCGAACAGATACCGGTAATTGGCGAGTGTCATGGTCGAAAAGTCAAAATCTATGGATAATCCGCGTCGGATAAGTTCGGTACCCGGACGGAATGATGCCAGAAGACCCGCTACTACGGGGAATGCTATGATCACACACATGATCACGAAAAATCCGGTTCCGAGTACGGTCTTTATCTTAAATGAAGGGGTGTGGGAAAGATTTCTCTGTTTTGTTTCAGCCATTTCAATCCTCCTCCTTCTTAAATGTTCCGTTCATGATCAACTGTGCAAAGTTTATGATAAGGGCTACGACCAGGAGAACAACACCTACCGCACACGCATAGCCCATGTCATTCTTCTCTATACCGCGCCTGTACAGGTAACCGACTATGGTAAGACCTATATTGTTCGGCGACGCATTTCCTGCCCACAACATGTAGGATTCAAGGAACATGGCCAGACCGGCATATACGGAGATGGTCAGTACATATATCGTGGTAGGTTTGAGCAATGGTAATGTCACGCGGAAAAACTTCTGGATCGGAGTAGCTCCGTCAATATCAGCCGCTTCATACAGTGAAGGATCTATCGCCTTCAAGCCGGAGAGGAAATAAAGCATGTTGACTCCGGTCCATCTCCAGCAGGCCAGAACCAGCAGTGCGAGCATACCGGACCAGCCGTTTTTCAACCATTTATACGTTCCGAGGCCCAAAGCCTGTGTTATCAGATTCATCTGTCCCGTCTTATATTCGGTAAACATCAGACGGAACAACATACCGGAAATAACAACTGATGTCAGTGCCGGCATATACAGGATCGCTTTCCATACTCCCTTTGCCTTGACTATCTTAGAGTCCATCAAAACGGCAAAGATCATCGGAAACGGAATCAGTAAAACCAATGTAAAGAACATGTAAGTTGCGCTGTTTTTGACTGCCAGAAGGAAAACCTTGTCCTTAAGCAGTTTTGTGTAATTGCTTATGCCCACCCAATCTGTCGCTGTCGGGGTGATCTTCTGGAAGCTCATCGTAAACGCCGTGATCAGCGGATAGATCCAGAATATCGAAAAACTTAAGATAAACGGGAGAACAAACACATATGGCGCTACTTTTTGTGAATACAGAAAGTTTTTTGTTTTCATATCTTACGCCCCTCTTATCACGCTATAGCCTTCTCAAATACGGTAACTGTTCGGAATATAACTGTTCGGATAAACCGGGGATGCCGGAGATCGTCCGGCATCCCCTTGCTTAAGGTAATAATACCTTCTCTAAAGGAAGATTTTCTATGAAGAATTCTTTATTGTTCCAAATCTATAGCATCCTGAGCTTCCTGAAGTGCATCATCGATGCTGTAATCCGGGTCTTCAAATACTTCATTCAGTGTAGTCGTGCACATATACTCGTTGATCGTAGGACTGATGGCAACTACGGAGATCTTGCCTATATTATCCATTCCGATCTCGTTAAGCACATCGTAAGGATAGTTGATAAAGAATGCGTTGAACTGGTTGTTGTCATCATGTGCAAATGAATCCTCAGTCCACAGTGCTGCGTTGCAGACATCAAATCCGAGCTTATCCCAGATATGCTGCTCGCCTTCATCACTCATCTTGGCCCAGCAGAGGAATCTTGCTGCAAGGTCCTTGTTCTCGGACTGCTGTGTAACTACGGTACCTGTACCACCGACACCGACTGAGCACTTCTGGCCTTCTTCGAATACAGGGCACTTAGCGATATACCAGTTACCGGCTTCGTCTGCCATATAGTTGGTGAAACGGCTCATGTACCAGAGTGCCTTGGGGAAGGACACGATATTATGATCAAGAATATTCTGGAAACCTGCCTCAAGATCTACATGTCCGTCGGGTGAGATCTCAGCCATGCCGCTCTTAAGCCAGCTCTGCTGCATTTCCATCATCTTCTTAACGGAGTCAAGCTGTACATTTGCAGGGCCTTCGAATCCGCCGGTCCAGTCATCACCGTACTCAGCCATTGCAAGCCACATCCAGTCTACTCCGCCTGTATCAACGCTTGTCCAATACTTGCCTTCAGTGTTGATAGCCGATATATACTCTTTTCCGAGCGCTTCATAATCGGCCCAGGTCTTAACGGCATCAATCTTTGCGATAACTTCATCATTGGAGATGCCCATTGCCTCAGCCATAGCCGCTACATTGTAGTACATTGCGAAAGCACCTACATGATAAGGAGCTCCGTAATAGTGTCCGTCTGAACCCTGATAGGTCTGCATTCTGGACGGAACCATGGTGGGCATATAGTCTGCTGCATAATCATCGAGGGGAACCAGCCACTGGTCAACGCCTGCTACGACGTTAGGGAACTGTCCGACTTCTACATCACAGATGTCCGGTGCACCGGTGCCTGCTTCGAGAGAGCTCAGCAGCTTGG
>JAEEGL011209541.1_pt1 | contig 11611 bp, 14 predicted proteins | sample 9134231 | NCBI WGS metagenome assembly JAEEGL01 (sample SAMN16246548, study PRJNA631951) | gut metagenome | biome: gut microbiome; feature: rumen; material: fiber-attached | host: Bos | place: Iran: Karaj | collected 2018-10 | reverse complement strand
GAAATCAGTCAGAGAAAAGCTGCCGTCCGATATCGAATCGGCAATCAGCTTTCTCGCCTCCAGTTTCCTTATGCTTTTATCGTTCAGGATTTCGAACACGTCCATAGCACTTCTCCTTTGACCCGTTCCGCTCGAGGAAGGAATCCGATACGTTCTCAATAGCTATGTACAAGCCGTGCAGCTCTCCGTTGATCGACAGAGCTGCGTAGCTCGTCAGCGGCGCGCTCACTCCCGCCTCGCGCATTATCATATAGGACAGGTAGTCCTTCATATACGTCGCGTCGGACATGATATTGTTCAGGTTGAGCTTGTCGAGTCCCTGATATGTCTGTCCCTTCTCGTACTTACCGAAATTAATCTTGAAGCTGTAGCGGTCGGAATCGGACGACGCGACCTGTGACAGAGATGTGTTTCCCTTCGTGGCAAAGGAAACATTCTCCACCCTGTTGCCGTCAATCGTCACGTTTGCCTTGTACTTGGTCTTTTCGAGCGGATTTTCGAGCAGATCCTTCCAGTCGTCCTCGGAAATCTCCACATTGATCTCGTGGACATAGCCCGTATCAAACAGGCTCTCGGCATATTCCGCCGAGGTGTTTTTGGCATTGTCTGCCGTTGCCGAGTCAGCCGTAGCCTGTGACTCTGAGGTCTTGGTCTGACAGCCGCTCAGGCATATGCCCATAACCAGCGCCAGAGTGAGTATTATAGAAACTGCCTTTGTCATTGGAAACACCTCTGTGATGATTTTTTATTACGATAGCACCGCTGTATGAAAACCATGTGATACAGACATGAAAAATTAAGGGATTTCCGCAGAACTACAAACCGCGGAAATCTCTTTTTTTACTTTTTGCCGCCGAGGAAGTCAGGCAGACGTTTTCCCTGCTTCTTCCAGTGAGCGTATTCCGCCGTGGCTGTGAAGAGCACGTCGCCCGAGGAATTGATGGCGGTTTCCATGCTGTCCTGAACCACTCCGATGATGAAGCCGACGCCGACGACCTGCATCGAAACGGAGTCGGGAATCCCGAACAGTGAGCACGCCATCGGGATCAGCAGCAGCGAGCCGCCCGTTACTCCCGAGGTGCCGCATGCCGCGAGTGCCGAGAGGAACGACAGGATCATCGCGGTCGGGAACGCAACCTCAATGCCGAGGGTGTGAGCCGTCGCGAGGGTCATGATCGTGATCGTGACGGACGCGCCGTCCATGTTGATCGTCGAGCCGAGCGGGATCGACACGGAGTACATATCCCTGTCAAGCCCGAGCTTTTCACATAGAGTCATGTTTACGGGGATATTCGCCGCCGAGCTGCGCGTAAAGAACGCGGTGACTCCGCTCTCTCTGAGGCAGCGGAAAACGAGCGGATATGGATTCCTGCGCAGGGTAACAGCGACGATAAGCGGGTTGATAATCAGCGCGACGGTGAGCATTGTTCCGACGAGCAGAAGCATCAGCTTGCCGTAGGTGACGAAGATATCAAAGCCGCTCTCGGAAACCGCGTCGAAAACGAGTCCGAGAATACCGAAGGGTGCGAGGTTGATGATCCAGCGCACGACCTGTGTGATCGCGTCTGAGAAGTTGAGCATCATTGTCTGGGTAGCCTCGCCCGCGAATTTCTTGAGCGCGAGGCCGATGATGATAGACCAGAAGAGAATGCCGAGGTAGTTGCCCTCAGCGACGGCGCTGACGGGGTTAGCGATGAGGTTCTGGAACAGTCCCGTTATTATATCGCCCATACCGCCCGGAGCCGTGATTGATTCGCTCTTCATGCTCTCGGTCAGCGTGATCGTCTGAGGGAAGATGTAGCTCGCGACTACTGCCGTGAACGACGCGAGGTACGTCGAAAACAGATAGAGAAAAATAACGAGTCCGAACCGCTTGTCGAGCTTAGCGCTGCCCTGACAGAGCGAGCCCGCGACGAGCACCGCTACCAGAACGGGCGCTATCGCCTTCAGCGTGCCGACAAAGAGAGTGCCGAGCATAGATATCCACGTCGCCTGCGGAACAAGAAACGCAAGCCCTACGCCGATCGCTATTCCGATGACTATGCGAAGTATCAGGCTCGAATCAGTGTACACCTTAAGAATCTTTTTTATCACATTCATTTCCTTACCTCCTCGTATTGACAGATATATTGTACCATAAGGTCACGGGGTGATGTCAACGGTTTTTAACATATTTTACGTAAATATTGAAAAAATAATGTTATTTTTATCATGTTACTTCGAAAATCATATTGCATTAGCTATAATAATAATTTGTTAAAATATACTTAAGAGTGTACGCTCACCGAACATCGTACTTTATTGATTTTCAATATTTCATAAACAGGAGAGGAGTTCAGCAATGATTGGAATTATTTGCGCGTTAAAAATTGAAGTGGACGGACTGAAGGCGCTTATGGAAAACCCCGAGGTTACACAGAAGGCGGGTCTTGAGTTTATCAGCGGTAAGATTTACGGCAAGGACGTGGCGCTTCTCGAATGCGGCAGAGGCAAGGTCAATGCCGCTGTGGGCACCCAGATCATGATCGACCTGTTCAAGCCCGACGTGGTTATCAACTCGGGTATCGCGGGCAGCCTTTCAAAGAACCTGATCATCGGCGACATCGTTATTTCGAGCGACTGCGTTGAGCACGACATCAACTGCACCGCCCTTGAGGAACCAAGAGGAGAAATCCGGTTCCCGAACGAGAAGAGAATCGACATTCCCGCCGATAAGGAAATTTGCAAGAAGCTCGCTGAGTGCTGCAACAGCCTCGGCTCCCATGTAAACATCGGCAGAGTCGCGTCAGGCGACATCTTCATCGTCTACAGACGTCAGCGCGAGAGTATCGCCTTTGAGTTTGACGCTCTGTGCTGCGAGATGGAAGGCGGCGCCGTCGGTCACGTTTGCTATATGAACAAGGTGCCGTTCGCGATTATCCGCTCAATCAGCGACGACTTCAAGTTCAACAAGCCCGAGAACTACGAGGAATTCAGCCAGCTCGCGGCTGACAGAACCGTCAAGGCGCTCAAAAAGTTCATTCAGATGGATTAAAATACTAAAATTAATAAAGCAGAAGGGTTTTGTGCTGAACCCTTCTGCTTTTTTTCGTCATGAAAATCATTTGTTAAATATCGGCGCGAGGTACTTCTCAAGCTCTTCAATGTACATCTTCCCTACCCTGCTGAGGCGGAGGTTTTTCTTGGTGATGTAGCCTATATGCATTGTACAGCCCGGGTGCTCGTCGTCAGGTGCGAATGGTACGGCGATGTAGTCCGAGCCGTTTATCTCCTCGCTGATGATTCCCGAGCAGAGCGTAAATCCGTTTAGCCCGATCATGAGGTTGAGCATTGTCGCGCGGTCGGTCGCCCTGATTGTGCGCGGGTACGGGTAGGACGCTAGGATCTCCTCGGCAAAGTACATCGAGCCGTTGCCGCCCTGTTCAAAGGACAGACACGGGTACTGAGCCAGCTCGTCAAAGCGTATCGACTCTCTGTTTGCGAGAGGGTGCCCCTTCCATAGATAGACGTACGCCTCGCAGGCTATCAGCTCGTGAAACTCGAGCTTGTTCGAGCGGAGGAGCTTTCCGATAACGGGCGTGTTGAAGTCGCTGAGATAGAGGATACCGATTTCGCTCTTCATGCTGACAACGTCGTCGATGACCTCCTGGGTGCGGCTCTCGCGGATAGCAAACTCGTACTCGTCGGTGCTGAGCTTGTTTACCAGCTCGACAAAGCTCTTGACCGCGAAGGAATAGTGCTGGGTGGTGACGCCGAACTTCTTTTTGCTCTCGCCCTCGCCGTAGCGCTCGCGGATATTCTCGATCTGGTGGTACGCCTCGCGCGCGTAGCCCATGAACTCCACTCCGTCGCCGGTCAGCGTAACGCCTCTGCCCGTGCGTAAAAATATGGTGATACCGAGCTCGTTTTCAAGCTCCTTGACCGACTCCGTCAGCGACGGCTGCGAAATATAGAGCACCTCGCTCGCCTTGTTGAACGAGCCTTGCTCCGCGATCGTTATTATATATCTGAGCTGCTGAATAGTCATATGTATAATCCTTTTCATATATTATATATTGCTTTAATAGGTATTATACCAAAGTGCGCGCCTCTTGTCAATCTTTCGGATAATCCCGCTATATCAGTATTCCGTTGCAGTGGTCGGTTTCGTGCTGGATAATCTGAGCCGTGAAGCCCGTGAAGGTCTTTGTTCTCCACGCAAAATTGCTGTCCTGATACTTTACCTTGACCGTTCTGAACCTCGTGGTCTTTCTCGGCGCGCCGAGAAGTGACAGGCAGCTCTCCTCCGTCTCAAACGGCGCGGATTTTGAGATGATTTCGGGGTTGTACATCAGCGTTAGCTTTATGCCGTCGAAAAACGCGATTATCCGCACGGTCTTGCCTATCATGTTCGCCGCCATACCTACGCAGGTTTCGCGGTGAGCCGAAAGTGTGTCGAGCAAATCGCGTGCGACTTCGGCGTCGTCCTTTGTCGCCTGTCTTGATTTCATTCCCAGAAACATTGGGTCGTGCATTAAATCCCTTACCATATTTATCCTCGATTCTTATTTTCTGATTTGATTATATCTTAAAGCGCGGCGGTTGTCCACAAATTTATTTTAAATACTACTTGACAAATTATACTATGTGTTGTATAGTATTAGTTGAAAGGAGGCATTTTAATGGACGCGCAATTAAAACGGGGACTGATTGATATCTGCGTTCTCGCCGCAATCAGGAACGAGGACAGCTACGGCTACCGTATTATCAAAATCATCAAGCCCTATATCGAGATTTCGGAGTCCACCCTCTACCCTGTTCTCAGGCGGCTCGAGGAAGCTCAGATGCTCTCGGTTTACTCGGTGGAGCATAACGGACGGCTGCGCAAGTACTACCACATCAACCAAGCGGGAATCGAACGCCTTAACGCCTTTTCGGAGGAATGGAAGGAGATCACCGCTATCTATAACTTTGTCACAAAGGAGGCAAGTGATGAATAAAACAGCTTTTATGAACGATTTATCCGACAAGCTCGACCGTCTCAGCGAGGACGACAGAAAGGAATACCTCGAGTTTTTCTCGGAGATAATCGACGACAAGATCGAGGAGGACGGCTCAAACGAAGCTGCCGCCGTTGAAGCAATGGACAGCACGGAAAACATCGCGGACGCGATCAACAGGCAGATTCCCGTCGAGCCCGGTGACGCGGAGTATGTCGAGAACCACTCGGTCATTGACTGCACGAACCGATACAGAATGGACGACGGCAGGTATAACTTCACCATCAAGCTGCCCGAGGACGTCAGCCTTAGGGACGTGATCATCGAAATCACAAGCGACTACAGCGGTACAAGACAGAGCTGCACAAACCTCTTCTACCTAACCGACGGCGAAAACGCGGAGTTTCAGATCCGGCTCGAAAACGCATACGGCGGATTTAATTACTATGAGCTGACCACAGACAGATTCGCAGATACAGGCATGGGCGTGCGGCTGTATCTCACCTATAAGGACAAGAACTATATGGCGACCGATATCTCTAATCACAGCCTTGTGAAGGGCAGCGGCTACTGGCTCGGCGCTTACTAAAACAAAGCAGCGTGCAAACGGATCAACCGAATGCACGCTGTTATTATTTCGATTTAATTTTCGAATAAAGAAAATTATAGAACTTGATTATCAGTCCGACAGATACCGCGGCGATGATGCTTCCCTCGCGCACGCCCTCGAGCTTGCCGAGAAATATAAGGCAGATTGCCGCCGAAAGCGCGATGTAGATGATATCAAAGAGGATCTTGATATTCTCGTACCTCTTACCCGTCACCTCGGCGATAGCGCGGTTCATCGCTTCTCCCGGGAGCATAGCGACTTTGCCCTTGAGCTGCAGCCAGATGCCGAAAGCGAGTATCACACAGCCGAGAAGCATATACAATAGCTGCTCAAAATAATTATGCACCTCTATGCCGCTGATGATAAAACACGATAGATTAGTCAGATAGCCGTAGACGAAGGCAAGGACGGTCTGGATCACGATTTCGAGCGGTTTGCACTTCTTTCTGAGAAGAATGACCTGCACCGCTATCTGGATCACGCTCAGAACATTGAGCCAGCCGCCGAAGGAAAGCAGGCTGCTGACGAGCGAAACAGAATACGGCAGAGAGGCTACGGGCGAGGTGCCGAGCCCCGCCTTTGTCGAAAACGCGACGCCCATCGACGCGATAAAAAGTCCGATTAAAAACAGGGAATATTGCCGAATGATTTTCATTTGCATGGCTCCTTTTACCGCTTTATTATAGCCGAGAGCAAGGTGAAAGTCAATGTTTTCGCCTGAGCTGCCTGCGGGTCCGCAAAAAATAACCCATGGCTCTGCGCCATGGGCTGTTGGTTTATCGTCTGACGGGGATAAAGGGAAGCTCGTATGATCTCGTCGTCGGCTGGGTAGCAGCCTGTGTCGTAACCTGTTCCTCCGCTGTTCCGCCGATATTATCATCGTTTCTGAAGCCCGCGATATACATCTGAACAGCGGTCGCGTCGGAAATCGACAGCTCATCGCCGTCAACGTTGCCGCGTTTTGTGATGCTTCCGTTGGTGTCTGTGACAAGCTCGGCAAGCACCTTCTGAATATACGTTACGTCGTCAATGGTAATATCTCCGCTTCCGTCGGCGTCGCCTATGATATATGAGCCGCTGCCTGCGGATACAGCCGCGGAAAACATAAACATCGAAGCCGCCAATAAAGCCGAAAGAACAACAATCAGTTTTTTCATCTTTTCCACTCACCCTTCGAATCAGCCTGAAATCACAGCTTTTTCTGATTATATCACAGAACAGATGAGTGAGTCAATAGAAAAAGCGTGACAATTATCAGGCGCAGATCGAGTGCCGGAGCTGCTCAAAGCTGACGCCGTACTTCTCGGCGATATCTCTGGCGTAGCTCACTCCGTCGGGCGGAGCTATCTCGACCTTATAGGAGCGCTGACCCTCGTGGATTCCCGTGATCAGCGACGCGACCTTTGTATCGCCCGCGGTGGAGTTCATCTCATCGAGTCCCATGGCGAGCTCGTGCATATGTGTGTTGAATACAGTCCTCGCACCGAGACACCTAAGAGCACGCACAACGTCCTTCGCGATATACAATCCCTCCGTAAACGAGGTCGTGGAAAGCGACTCGTTGAAGAGCAGCACGCTCCTGTCAGTCGCGGCGGCAAAGATTTCGCTGATTCTCTTCGATTCCTCGCCGAGTCTGCCGAGATTAACGGTCTTGTTCTCATCTGCGGGGAAGTGCGTGAGGATATTGTCGCACGGAGAAAGGCTGAGCGACCTCGCGGGTACGTAGATACCGTGCTGAGCGAGCAGGAAGATAACGCCGACGACCTGGGTAAAGGTGGTTTTGCCGCCTCTGTTGGGTCCTGTCATGATGTAAATACCGTTGTCGCGGCTGAACTCAAAGTCGTTGAGAACGATGTCGATCTGCTGACCCTTGAGCTTGTTAATAGCGAGCTTGAGGTTGTAGATACCCTCGGAGCTGAGCGACCTGCAGCCGCTGTCGAGAATCTCGGGACGGGTCATCGGCAGACCCGCATTCATGATTTTGGCGCAGAAATCAGCCCATCTGATATAGAAAAGCAGCTCGGGAATGAATCTGGTCAGGCTGTAGCCGTTGATATTGACATAGCGCGAGAGGGTACTGTTGAGGTGCTTTACAGTCGAGCCGAGCATATCGGTCATCGTGCCGCAGAGGTTCTTCATCAGCGGGTCGTCCTCTGCCGTGCCGCCGCCCGAGTGGATCTTTGTCAGGCTGTCGACCGCTCTGCCGTCCATCATTGCTCCGATCTGGGGAAGGAATTTGATGAACTTGTCGAGAACGCCCGTGTGGTTGAAGCGCTTGTGGTTGACGGACATTATGCCGACCTCTACGGGACGGAGCATGCTGTCGAGATTCACGCCGAGGGTGATGCTCTGTATCTCCGAGGTCTCGGTGAGCAGAGCCTTGATATCCGCGCTGAGATACTCAAAGCCGCTGCCGTTGTAGATTGACGAAACGTACTCCTTCAGTCTGAGCATACCCTCGGACTGTACGGGAGTGCCGCTCAGCGCCTTGTGAATCTCGGTGATGCAGTTGATGTAGATTTCAAGCTCGCGCAGGCGGTTGATGAGCTGCCACAGCGGTGCCACGGTTTCGTCCATAAAGGTAGAGCCGAGGGTTTTCATATAATTGAGCTGGTCGAGCGCGGTGGTGAGGCGTTCGCGAAGTGACGGGAAACGCATGATGTCCTCAAAAACATCGCAGCGGTAGCGGATAACCTCGGGGTCGCTCTCAAGTTCGAGGGTCATGCGCCTGATTACGCGTCTTTCATCGCTGTTCGACGTAATGAAATTCAAGATATAGTCGAGCGAGAGGTCGTTGCAGGTTTCCTCCGAAAGTGTCTTAGTGTTGGCTTCTTTTCCTGCGGGATACATTAAACTGAGCTGATCCATGTGCGTATTCTCCTTTTCTTTTCTGTTGATTGTTTCTGTTCCTTACAGCCTTATTATAGGTCATACAGCGGATAATTTCAATCAATTGTTCAGGAAGTTCATCAACAGTAGCAGCACCAACTAAACAGACCATTTAGAAAAGGCAAGCTCCTGAGAGCTTGCCTTGAATCGCGTTTTATGATTTTAGTTGAGTGAGAGGAAATCGTGAAGGAAGTCAGCAAAGACCGTCTCCCACGCCGCCTCGCAGTGCTCCTGCTCGCGCTTGATCACCGTTTTGAGCTTGTCGGCGGGATAACAGGACGACAGCATCTTCGAGGTCATGTCCGTAACAAGGCAGATCACCTGCTCCAGACCCTCTGCGCCTCCGCTGTAGAGGTAGAGATACGGCGGTTGCTCTGTTTTGATCTTCCCGTGGAGCCAGCCGGCGAAGTCCGCGCCTTCGTACAGCATAAAGCACGGCGAAAAAACGCCCGCCGCCGCGAACTTGTCGGGGTGGCTGAGTACCGTAAAGAATGACTGCAGACCGCCCGAGGAGCTGCCGCAGAACGCGGTATTCTCTCTGCCCTTCTTAACCGGAAAACTCTCCTCAACCGCTGGCATGACGGTATTTACCACAAAATCGTCAAACGACTCTCCCTGAGGATCCATAAGCCTTCGCGCTTCCTCGGGCATCTCGGGCGGAAAAGCCAGCTTTCCGATCGACGCGGGTGTAAGCTCGTTTGTGCGCTGAACGGGACTTCCGTCATTGAATATTCCGACAATGATCGCCGCCTTGCCGCTGCTCTTGCGTTCTGCCGCCACAGCCTCGCGCGTGTGCCAGCTGCCGAAGCTGGAGATCTCGTCCTCAAAGAGGTTCTGTCCGTCGGTCATGTAAATCACGGGCAGAGTTTCGTCGTCGCCGTGCGCCGGAACATAGACGCGGACGGTTCTTTCCTGCCCCTCGGGATAGCTGAATTTCAGGGTGGTAAGCTCTTCGTTTTTCATGTTATTTCCTCCTCATATTATCGCGATATTATTCACCTTACAGTTCTATTATAAATCAGCGCTTGAAAATAATCAATAAACCTTTAATTCACCAATACAACAGAAACGCAACAAAATCAAGCGTCGGTTTAAATCAGCTTGCCCTTTCGGTCGTAGCAACCCAAAAACGGGCGGAGATCCTTCTTGGCGATTTCGTCGGCAAAGCAGAGCATCGGTACCGCAAAGCTCTCCTTGCGGAAGGAATATGTGTTGATTTCTCCCTCGGCGGTAGCAACAATGGTCTGTACGGCGAGGTTGTTCTCGCAGATTTTTTTCATATAGCGGTCGGTTTCACCCAGAGAAAGCCCCGTCTTCTTACTGATAAGCGAGGTCGCGATCGGCATGTTCGGCATCGAGTAGATATAGAACAGAATGCGAAGCAGTTTCTCGTCGGCAAACAATGCGAAAACCCTGCGAAGACTCTCAAAATCCGAGAGGTGGCTGCCGATACCCGAGCCATTCTCCTGCATCAGGAAAAAGTGCTTGAAATCCGGCGAGATACGCATCAACGATAAACCGCTGTCATGAATTATCTTTGCGAAATAGTCGTTTCGCTTGCTGTCGGCGGAAACGGAATCGTCAATCAGCTTGCCCATAAAATCATCGACGATCGACAAATCCCTCATAAGTCCGATTTCGATTGCCCAGCAGATATTCAGTGCATAGCGGAAGGCGTCCTCCTGAGACATACAGCACAGCCTTCTTGCCAGAGCCAATGAGTAGCTCTGTTCTTCGCGTCCGAACAGGCTGTCGGTGCTGACGCCGAGCACGTCCGAAATCCTCGGCAGCAGCTCCGCGTCGGGAGTACCGCCTCTCTCCCACCTCGAAACCGCCTGGGTAGTCACACCGATAAGCTCGCCGAGCTGTTCCTGCGTAATTCCCTTTTCAGTGCGGATTTTCTTTATTTGCTCACCGATCACGCTCATAATATCAATCCCTCGTTTAGTACTTTTTATTTTATTATATCAGCAGCACTTGATAATTACAAGTATATAATAAAAAATCAGGGAGCTGCCTGACGGCAACTCCCTAAAGATTGAATTATTCTTCGGGCTCAAACGGAGTTTCGTTTTCATCTGATGACATATTTGAAGATTCGAGTACTTCCGGAAAACTCAGTCTTATAAACTCAAGCTCGGGTTCTGAATAATTTCTTTTCAAAGGCTTCATCCTCCTTAAGTTAATATAAAGTAGGCATATGCCTTTTTGTAATAATCATAAAGCGCTGTTACAAGATTCTTTATCTCATCTGTATTTTTTGTATTATGAAGCGCGTTATAAATATAGTTTTGAGGGTTTACCGTAAATCTGGTATCGCCGATAGTCAAATTACGGTCATTCAGAAGTTCCGGAGCCTTAATGCCCTTAATATCGTAGTAGACGTATCCGCCCTTTTCGCCTTTTGTAAGCGTTCATTATTGTATTGAACTACAGGCAAATTGGTTTTATCGGCTGCCTTGAAGAATACGCGGTAGGTTATCGTATCCTCCAGAAGCATACTCGAGCCGGCGTAGGTCAGTCCTGTGTTGCCGATTACCTTATCGCCGCTAAACTTTACGCCATTCGTAGTTTCGGGAGAATACGAATCAAGGCCGTAGTCAACCAGCTCATATTCGTTTGCTTTGTAATTAAACTGAAGCTGTGCCTTTGCTCCGTAGTTCAGCATAGATCTTGCGAGAGTTTGGAGTGCAGCTGTTTTTTCAGGGCTACCCGATTCCGCTTCTCCGTCTTCGTTTTTTATTATTCGCTCGAGATACTGCTTAACCGTATAACAGGTGTCAACAGATAATAGTCAAATCAGATAGTGAAATATTGTTGAATAAAAACCTTTAAAAACACGATAAATTGACGAGTAGACTTTTTAAAATAAGAAAAAGCCGACCTACGTCAGCTTCATCAGATAAAAGAAAACTCGCTACAAGTATTGGCATCTCCCTATTTTCACACCCCGTCGCCAGAGCACTATTTTCGGCACCACTGAGCTTAACTTCTGTGTTCGGTATGGGAACAGGTGGACCCTCAGCGTCATCAACACCAATTAATTTGTAGCGAGTTTGTGGCTCCCCCAACTGGGCTCGAACCAGTGACATCATGATTAACAGTCATGCGCTCTACCGACTGAGCTATGGAG
>JAEEGL011064175.1_pt1 | contig 11611 bp, 7 predicted proteins | sample 9134231 | NCBI WGS metagenome assembly JAEEGL01 (sample SAMN16246548, study PRJNA631951) | gut metagenome | biome: gut microbiome; feature: rumen; material: fiber-attached | host: Bos | place: Iran: Karaj | collected 2018-10 | reverse complement strand
TCAGAATGGCCCGGATGCCGAATATGAGGAAACCAAACAGCGGCTGGTCAATCTGTTTCAGAATACTGCGCACTTGGAGTACCTGTACATCTATCAGATCCGTGAAGACGGCTGTCATGTCGTGTTTGATATGGATACTGAGGAAATGGAAGGGGGAGTACTGGGCGAACTGGTGGAGTTCGACGAGTCGTTTCTGCCATATATTCCGGTCCTGCTTTCCGGCGGAACCATTGACGCCCTGGAGAGCAACGACGCCTACGGCTGGTTGCTGACCTATTACGAGCCGATCTTCGATTCCGACGGGAACTGTGTCGCCTACGCCGGAGCCGATGTATCAATGATCGAAGTCCGGAACTACACCAACCGCTTTATGAATCGGATCCTTCTGATCGCCATCCTGTTTCTGGTCGGCAGCATCATCATCGGATCCCGGATGACGACATCTTTCCACCGCGCCGAGGAACTGGAGCGGATGAAGGAACAGCAGCTCCGGGACAAGAGACTTCTTCGTGAGATTATCGAGTCCTTTGCCAAAGTTATCGATTTGAAGGATTCGTATACCCAGGGCCACAGCGCCCGGGTGGCGAAATACACCGCCATGCTGACCAGGGAACTGGGATACGACGAGGATACGGTAGAGAAGTATTACAACATCGCACTGATGCACGACATCGGAAAGGTGGGCATTCCGGACATCGTCCTCAACAAGGCCGGGAAACTGACCGACGAGGAGTATTCGGTCATCAAGAGCCACACCACCCGGGGAGACGATACGCTGCATGCCATCAGTCTCATGCCCGAGATCGCCACCGGCGCCTTATACCATCATGAGCGTCCGGACGGAAAAGGATACCCCAAGGGGCTGAAAGGGGATGAGATGCCACGGGTATCGCAGATCATCGCCGTGGCGGATACCTTTGATGCCATGTACTCCAACCGGCCGTACCGCAAGCGGATGAATTTCGATAGGGTGGTAGAGATCATCAAGAGCGTGTCGGGAACGCAGCTGACCAGTGATGTGGTGGATGCCTTCCTGCGGCTGGTCGACAAAGGAGAATTCCGCGATCCGGATGACCACGGAGGCGGAAGCATGGAGGAGATCTCCAATATCCGCAATGGTCCGCCGGAAAAAAGTGAATCGGAGAACCCAAAGGCACCGTGAAAACGGTGCCTTTTTTTGCGACTATCAAAACCTAGTGTTCTAAAACGATTCCAGACAAACAAAAAGCTCCTGCCAGGGACCGGCAGGAGCAGAAAGGACTCGGTTACATCAAAGGGGAGAACAGCCGCAGGACCGAACGCCCGAGTTTTGTGAAGACATTGGCTTTGGCACACCACTCAAGGGTGATCTCCTCACTGATCGCTCTGGTCTCTTCAAAGTCCTGTTCGATGTCGGCGATACAATCCGCCTGATACATCCAGACACCGCACTCGAAATGATAGTAGAAGCTGCGGAAGTCCATATTCACAGTACCGACGACAGCATATTCTCCATCAACAATGAAGTTCTTTGCGTGAATGAAACCGGGGGTGTACTCATAGATACGAACACCGCTTCGGATGAGGGACTCATAGTTGGCTCTGGTCTGTGTAAAGACGGCAGCCTTGTCAGGAATGTGAGGCGTGATGATCTCCACTTCGATGCCGTTCTTTGCGGCTGTCTGCAGGGCGATCCTCGTTTCGTTGTCGATGACCAGATACGGGGTCGTGATATGGATCGAACGGGTCGCTTTGTTGATGAGGTTATAGTAAACGATCTCACCGACGGGCTCTCCCGAGAGGGGATTGTCCATATAGGGCTGGATAACTGCCTTGGAAGGGATCCGGATATCTTCCTGGAGCTCATAACGGGAAAAGGGATCCTTCTCTTTGTTCAGTGTGTTCCAGGTGGACAGATACATACAGGTCAGGCTCCAGACAGCGTCTCCCTTCAGCATAAGGGCGCTGTCCTTCCAATGCCCAAACCGTTCTGTCACATTGATGTATTCATCCGACAGATTGAGACCGCCGGTAAAGCCGACCTTTCCGTCAATGACGGTGATCTTGCGGTGATCCCGGTTGTTGAATCGGGAGGAGACGACCGGGTTAAACGGGTTGAAGACACAGCACTTGATCCCGTAGGAGCGAAGCTCTTTCGGATATTTCCGCTCCAGAGTGAAGACGGAACCGACATCATCGTAGATGACCCGGACATCGACGCCCTCCTCGACTTTTTCTTTGAGGATGTCGAGGACCTGGCCCCACATGATACCGCGGGAGATGATGAAATACTCTAAGAAAATGAATTTCTTTGCTTTTCGAAGTTCCTCTACGTAGGTGGAAAGAAAACTCTCACCGCTGTGAAAATAGACCGCTTCGGTGTTCTGGAAAGGGGGACAGGCGGCATAGTCCTGCAGATACCGGGACTGTGCGGCCGCCTGAGGATTGGTCTCATCCAGAGTTTGGATGAGATCGTTGTTTTTCGGCAATGCGTTTTTGAGATACCGGCGGACATAGTCGGTATTTTTTTTGTAAGCGCCACGGATCCGGTATCCGCCGAAGAGCAGATAGAAGATGCCGCCGAAGAAAGGGAAGATGAGGATCGGGACGATCCATGCCAGTTTGATCGAGGGGTTCATCTCGTTGTTGACGAGGTACAAAAGAACCACAACACTGAGCAGGATGGAGAATCCATAGAAGACACCGAAATAGTTCTGGAAACGGAGAACGAAGACAATGATGATAGCCAGTTGGACCAAGACCGAAATGCCGACAAAGGCAACCCGGCTGGTAATGATCTGCCAGAACCGTTTCATGGGGATCTCCTCCTTTCATGTGACTCACGAAAACACAGTATATCAGCCTTTTCCCATTCCTGCAACGAGTTGACAAAAGAAATAAGCCCTTCCGTTCACACAGGTGAGCGGAAGGACTATGGAGCTACTGACGTGATTCGAACACGCGACCTGCTCATTACGAGTGAGCTGCTCTACCTGCTGAGCCACAGTAGCATAGCGGGGCATGACACGAAACGTATTATACCCCGTAATCGCTGATTGCGCAAGGAGAATTATCGGGAAAATGCTGCCAGGCTCTCTTCGATCTTGGCGAGTTTTTCCTGTGCTTTCTGCATCTTGGCACGCTCCGCTTCCACGACCTGGGCGGGTGCCTTGGCGACAAAGCTCTCGTTGAGAAGCTTCTTGTTGATAAACTCGATATCTTTGAGGCAGCTTTCCTTTTCTTTGGTTAGACGTGCGATCTCCTTCTCCCGGTCGATGAGCTCATCCATGGGGATGAAGGCTTTCGCCGAATCGGTGATGACCTGAACAGCGCCCTCCATGGTTCCGAAGGTACCGATGGTCACCTCCGAAGCGGAGGCAAGACGCTGCAGGAAGGCAGTCCCGTTTTCAAAGACGGTTGGGAAAGGGGTCTCTAAGAAGACCTTTGCCTTGCGGCTCGGAGGAACGTTCATTTCAGAACGGATGTTACGGATCGATTTGATCAGAGTCATCAGGCGCTCGAAATCTTCTTCCTCCTTGGCAAAGTTGAGAGCCTCTTCGTAAGCCGGCCATTTCTGGATCATGATGGTCTCGCCTTCATGCGGCAGTGCCTGCCAGATCTCCTCGGTGATGAACGGCATGAATGGATGCAGCAGCTTGAGGATATCGGTCATGACGTAGACGAGCACACGGCGGGCGCCGTCTGCAGTCTTTTCATCAGCATTGAGCCGTGCCTTGGTCAGTTCGATATACCAGTCACAGAAAATGTCCCAGATGAAGTCGTAGAGTTTGGAGACAGCGGTTCCCAGCTCAAACTTTTCCAGGTTCTCGGTGACTTCTTTGCGAAGCTGGTTGAGCTTCGTCAGGACCCACTTATCCTCGGTCGCCAGTGCTGCCGGCAAAGACAGATCGAAGGAATCAGTCTCCGGAAGATTCATCAGGATGAAGCGCGCGGCGTTCCAAAGCTTGTTGGCGAAGTTCCGGGAAGCAGTGACCTTCTCATCCGAGAATCGCATGTCGTTTCCAGGACTGTTTCCGGTAGCCAGGGTAAAGCGGAGTGCGTCCGCACCGTACTGGTCGATGACCTCCAGCGGATCGATGCCGTTGCCGAGGGACTTGGACATCTTTCGGCCCTGAGCGTCACGAATGATACCGTGGATGAAGACATTGCGGAAGGGGACATCTCCCATATGCTCCAGTCCGGAGAAGATCATTCTGGCGACCCAGAAGAAGATGATGTCGTATCCGGTGACCAGCGTGTCGGTAGGATAGTAGAATTTCAGTTCCTCAGTCTGTTTCGGCCAGCCCATGGTGCTGAAGGGCCAAAGCGCGGAGGAGAACCAGGTGTCCAGCGTATCCGGGTCCTGTTCGAGGCGGGTGCTTCCGCACTTAGGACAGGTATGGGGCGCATCCTTGGCAACGATGAGCTCACCGCAGTCCTGGCAATACCATGCCGGGATACGATGTCCCCACCAGAGCTGTCTGCTGATGCACCAATCCTTGATGTTTTCCATCCAGTGGAAATAGGTCTTGTCAAAGCGCTCGGGAATGAAGCGGATGCGACCGTCCCGAACAGCCTCAATGGCAGGCTTGGCCAGGGGCTCCATCTTGACGAACCACTGCTTGGAAACGAGAGGTTCCACCGTGGTGCCGCAGCGGTAACAGGTACCGACATTGTGCTTATGGTTCTCGGTTTTGAGCAGATACCCGCCTTCTTCCAGATCCTTGAGGATCTGCTTTCTGGCTTCATACCGGTCGAGACCGCAATATTTGCCGCCCTTCTCATTGATGGTGGCATCGTCGTTCATGACGTTGATGATCTCCAGATCATGTCGCAAACCGACTTCGAAGTCGTTGGGGTCATGAGCCGGCGTGATCTTGACGCAGCCGGTACCGAAGTCCATCTCCACGTAACTGTCCGCCACGATGGGGATCTCGCGTCCGACCAGCGGCAGGATCAGAGTCTTGCCGATATAGTTCTGATACCGGGTGTCGTCCGGATGGACAGCAACGGCGGTATCGCCCAGCATGGTCTCGGGACGGGTGGTAGCGATTTCCACATAACCGGAACCGTCGGAGAAGGGATACTTGATATGCCAGAAATGACCATCCTGCTCCTCGAATTCCACTTCGATGTCCGAGATGGTGGATTTGCAGTAGGGGCACCAGTTGATGATGCGCTCCCCGCGGTAAATGAGCCCCTTATTATAAAGCTTGACGAAGACTTCCTTGACGGCGTCGGAACAGCCCTCATCCATGGTGAAGCGCTCTCTGTCCCAGTCACAGGAGGAGCCCATTTTTTTGAGCTGATCGGTGATGCGGTTGCCATAGACGTTCTTCCAGGCCCAGGCGCGTTCCAGGAACTTTTCCCGGCCAAGGTCAGCCTTGGAGAGCCCTTCTTCCTTCATGGCCGCAACGATCTTAGCCTCCGTTGCGATGGAAGCATGATCGGTGCCCGGCAGCCAGAGCACACTGTATCCCTGCATCCTTCTCCAGCGGGTGAGGATATCCTGGAGGGTGTTATCCAGTGCGTGTCCTAAATGCAGCTGACCGGTGATATTGGGTGGGGGCATGACGATGGAAAACGGCTTTTTGCTGGTATCACAGTCGGCATGGAAATATTTTCCGTCCAGCCAGAACTGATAAGTCCGATCTTCGACGGACTTGGGATCGTAGATCTTGTCTAGTTCCTTTTTCATGAAAACCTCCTTAGAAACGAAAAAACGCCCTAATCGTACGATTAGGGCGGAAAGATCCGTGGTACCACCTAAATTCAGAGTTGCCTCTGCACTCATCGAGCATTTTTGCTCCTTCTCGGTAACGGGAGAACCCGGCAAAGCTTACTCTGGTTCAGCCTGCAGCTCCGAGGTGACGTTCGTTTTCGTAGCGGAGAACTTGCACCGTCCGTTCTCTCTCTGCACGCATCGGAAAACTACTCTTCCTCTTCTTCGCGTTTGATATGTGACATTGTATCAAATCCCGTCAAAATGTCAATATAAACGCTTGTTTTCTATCCCATAAATTGGAGTTATAAATCTCTATCAGAAAAACAAAACCAGAAAACGGGAACGACCAAATTTTGTTTGGATTCTGCATTGAACGGTATCCAAAAACAAAGTAAAATTATGGTGTGATATTATTGCTTCCTTTCAGAGGAAGGTAGTGAGCATAGAAGGAGGATCCAAGAATGGGTAAATACTTCGGAACGGACGGCTTTCGTGGAAAGGCAGGCGTCGATCTGACCGCCGAACACGCCTTTTTGATCGGCCGTTTTCTCGGCAACCATTATCAGAAACTCCACCCGGACGGAAAGGCAAGAATCGTCATCGGAAAGGATACGCGTCTTTCCTCCTACATGTATGAAAGCGCACTGGCCGCAGGGATCACTTCCTCCGGTGCTGACGCCTATCTGCTTCATGTCACGACAACGCCCTGCGTCAGCTATATTTCCCGGACCGAAGGCTTTGACTGCGGTGTCATGATCTCTGCAAGCCATAATCCTTACGGCGACAACGGGATCAAGCTCACCAACGGCGAAGGGGAAAAGATGGACGACGATCTGCAGGACGCCTGCGAGCGGTTCATCGACGGAGAGAGAGACGGTGTGGAATACGTTTCCGGTGATAAAATCGGCAAGACGATCGATTTTTATAACGGACGTAACCGGTACATCGGATATCTGACGACTTTGGCGACACGCTCCTTTGAAAACTACAAGATCGGCCTGGACTGTGCCAACGGAAGCTCCTGGATGATCGGCCGGGCTGTCTTCGATGCCCTGGGAGCCAAGTGCAATGTCATCCATGACCAGCCAAACGGTGTCAACATCAATGTGGACTGTGGCTCGACCCACATCGAGAGCCTGCAGAAGCATGTTGTGGACAACAAGTTGGACGTGGGCTTTGCCTTTGACGGTGACGCGGACCGCTGCCTTGCCGTCGATGAGAACGGCAATGTGGTTAACGGCGACCAGATCATGTATATCGCCGCCAAATACCTGAAAGAAAAGGGCCAGCTGCCCGGCAATACCGTTGTAACGACGATCATGTCCAACTTCGGTCTCTACAAAGCGCTGGATAAGCTGTGGATCTCCTATGAGAAGACGGCAGTAGGTGACCGGTATGTCTACGAGAACATGAAAGAAAACGACTTTATCCTCGGCGGAGAACAGTCGGGACATATCATCTTCCGCAAATATGCCCATACGGGAGACGGCCTCATCACCGCCCTGATGATCATGAACATCATGACCGAGACCCATCTGCCGCTGAGTGTTTTGGCCAGCGGCTGCGAGATGTATCCGCAGGTCTTAAAGAATGTCAAGGTGGACGATAAGGATGGCACGATGAACGATCCTGCCGTTCAGAAGTCGGTGGAAGACTGTACCGTCAGACTGGGAAGCAATGGACGTGTCCTGCTTCGCAAGAGCGGCACCGAACCGGTGCTGCGTGTCATGGCAGAAGCCGGGACTTACGAAGAAGCAGAGGCCAACGTTGACGCGATGATCGAGGCCATGAAGGTCTCCGGTCATCTGATCGAGGTGAAGAAATAATGCTGACCATCCGTGATCTGTATGATCTTTCCCATACGAAAGCGAAAGCATATCTGGAAGGCTTTGAGTATCCTTGGGAGGCTCTGGCCGGAATCGGCGCGATGATCCTGGAGGTGGGAGCCGGACTGCCGGAGGATGAGTACGATCATCCGGCGGAGGATGTCTGGATCGCCAAGGATGCTGTCGTTTTTCCGTCGGCATACATCAAAGGCCCGTGCATCATCGGTCACGAGACCGAGGTCCGTCAGAGCGCTTTTATCCGCGGCAATGCACTGGTGGGAGAGCACTGCGTGGTGGGCAATTCCACGGAACTCAAGAACGTGATCCTCTTTGATCACGTCCAGGTGCCGCATTTCAACTATGTCGGAGACTCGATCCTGGGATATAAGGCTCATATGGGAGCAGGTTCCATTACCAGCAACGTCAAGAGTGACAAACTTCCGGTCTTGGTCAAAGACAATGGGGAAGTCATCGAGACGGGTCGAAAGAAAGTCGGCGCCATGCTCGGTGATGGGGTAGAGGTCGGTTGCAACAGCGTCCTTAATCCGGGATCAGTCATCGGAAGAAACACCAACATCTATCCGGTCTCCTGTGTCCGCGGGGTCATTCCCGCCAATTCGATCTATAAAAAAGAGGGACAGATCGTCCCCAAAACTGAATAGCCGAAAGGAGTATTTGTTATGCGTGTTCTTGTAGTAAAGGATTATGCGGAAGGCGCCAAGGTCGCTGCCGACATGATCGACAAGCTGGTTCGAAGCAATCCGTCCTGCACGTTGGGCCTAGCGACCGGTTCCAGCCCTGTTGGAATGTATCAGGAGTTGGCCAGACGCTGCCGGGAAGAGGGCCTGGATTTTTCCAAGGTCCATTCGGTGAATCTGGACGAGTACGTCGGGTTGGAACCGACTCATGACCAGAGCTACCGCTACTTTATGGACGACAACCTGTTCAATCACATCAACATCGACAAGGCAAATACCTATGTCGCCAAGGGCACCGGTGATGTGGAGGAGAACCTGAGAGAGTTTAACGCGATCCTGGACAAGACCGATATCGATCTGCAGGTCCTGGGCGTTGGCCCCGATGGACATCTCGGCTTCAACGAGCCCGGTGATACGCTGTATGACGGGGCTCACAAGGAAGTCCTGGACGACTCCACCATTGAGGCAAACAAGCGGTTCTTTGCCAGCAAGGATGATGTTCCTCGCTACGCCGTCACGATGGGCATGGGCAACATCATGCGCGCCAAGGCACTTCTTATGATCATCAGTGGGAATAAGCAGGACGCCGCGACCAAACTTCTGATGAATGACAAGATCGATCCTCATTGCCCGGCGACCTTTATGCGGATGCATCGGGACGCTACGGTCATTTTGGAACAGAAACTGGCAGATGAGATCGGATACAAAGGCTAATCTCTTTTGAAAGAAAAAGTACGTTTAGGAGGAAAGATCAATGGATTCTAATGTTCGTCCGGAGACGATGAAACGTATCACTACCCCGGAACTGGCAAAAGCTTTCATCGACGAAAAGGTGAAAGAGGCAAGAGAACAGATCGGGGATAAGAAGGTTCTGCTGGCTCTGTCCGGCGGCGTGGATTCTTCCGTTGTCGCTGCACTTCTCATCAAGGCGGTCGGAAAGCAGTTGACCTGCGTCCATGTCAATCACGGCTTACTGAGAAAAGGCGAGCCGGAGCAGGTCATCGAGGTCTTTAAAAACCAGATGGATGCCAATCTCATCTATATCGATGCGACAGACCGGTTCTTAGACAAACTGGCCGGTGTTTCCGATCCGGAGCAGAAGAGAAAGATCATCGGTAAGGAATTTATCGATGTCTTTGCGGAAGAAGCAAAGAAGCTCAATGACATCAAGTTCTTAGCACAGGGTACGATCTATCCGGATATTCTGGAATCCGTTGGAATCAAGAGCCATCACAATGTGGGCGGTCTGCCGGAAGAACTGAATTTTGAACTGGTTGAGCCGGTCAAACTGCTGTACAAGGATGAGGTCCGTGTGGTCGGTAAGGAGCTTGGGCTGCCGGATGGGATGGTCTATCGTCAGCCGTTCCCGGGACCGGGTCTTGGCGTACGCTGTGTTGGTGCCATCACCAGAGACCGCCTGGAGGCTGTCCGGGAATCGGATGCGATCCTTCGGGAAGAGTTCGCGAAGAATGGCCTGGAAGGCAAAGTTTGGCAGTATTTCACTATCGTTCCGGATTTCAAATCCACCGGGATCACCGACGGCAAGAGAACGTTCGAATGGCCGGTCGTCATCCGTGCGATCAACACCGTCGATGCAGTAACGGCGACTCCCGCCGAGCTGGACTGGAAGATGATGCAACATATCGTCAGCCGGATCACCTCTGAGGTGAAGGGTGTTAACCGTGTCCTGTGGGATATTACCCCGAAGCCCTCTTCCACCATTGAATGGGAATAAGGTTTTGGACGTAAGGAGTATATCGAAACCTGCGACTAAAACGAACCATATCAGAAAGCCCTTCGCTGTGTGCAGCGAAGGGCCTTTTTCATTGTTCAAAAGCTTTTCTGCCTATTCAAGGCTTCCGTATTTGGAGATCGCATCCTCTATGGTCAGTTCCCCTTTTCCGACGTTAAACGCTGCCAGTCGGATCTGCACAGTAAGAGGATCCGTGATCCCAAGCACTTCCGGGGAAATGATCCGGTCCGAGGGGACCTTGCCGAAAGGCGCATATACGGAATCCAAGGACATATTCGTGGTGGGGGAAACCAAACGTTTCACCGACGCCATTGCATTGAGCTGTTCCGTATTCACGAGGAACCGCATAAACTCATTGGTCATATCCAGATTCTCGCAGTCCTTGTTTACCGAGAACTGAATGGAAGGGCTGTCGATAAAGTAACCGCCCTTATCATTCATGGGGATCGGAGCGAACGAGTAGCTGAACGGGGTCTTGGAAAACGCTTCGGACTGGCTCTCACGTTTTTTAGTCCCGGATACGGTGTCTGCGGCACAGACCATCATCGGCACATCGCCCTCAAAGAAACGAAGGATTACCTTGGTATAGTTGTCCTCGATCTTGTCACACTCACTCAGATCGATACAGCCGTTCTGAATCAGTTGTTCCACCGCTTCCAAAGCCGGACGCATGTATTCTCCCGCGCTGGGATCCAGCTCATTGGCAAGCTTCAGCGCATCTTTGTTCTCTGCCAAAGTGGCAATAAACATCGGATAAGCGACTGTATTCATGAAGGAACTGGACGATTTGAGAGTGTAGCCCATCATGGGGCTATTGTATCCCTTACTGCGGAATGCCTCACAAACATCGAACAGTTCTTTCCAGGTGGTCGGGACGCTGAGACCTTCTTTTTTGAACAGATCGTCATTTACCAGCATGCCGTATGTTCTGGAGAAGACCGGCACCAGCAGCACATGACCGTCTGCATCATGGTTGATCAGACCGGGACGGATGCAGTCCATGTTCAGACCAATGGCGGAGTCCGAAAGATCCTCCATATGGGTCAGGACCGGATCGTACTGCTCGTTCCCGATCATCCAGGTATACGAGAAGAAAATGTTGGGGCTGTCGCTGCTCCCGAGTGCCGTGCTGAGCACATTGTTGTAATCATCCAGTTTTACATAGCTCAACTGTACGTCCGGATAGTACTCGTTGAATCGGTCGAATTCTGCCTCCAACGCCTCAAAGTTATCATAGCTTCCGGCTACTGTGATCTTGCAGCTTGTCTTGGTGTCAAGAGCCGGCTTGAATTCAACGGCCTTTTCCTGTGGCTTGCTGTTGCAGGACGTCAGTGATACAAGCATACAGATGATGAGAATGGTGCAGAGCAACTTTTTCATGACATCTCCTCCTTGATTCTGCGAATTTCTTTGATGACAAGTTTGATATCGATCGGCTTTGCAATATGGCCGTTCATGCCGGCATTGAGACATTCCGTGACATTCTCCGAAAAAGCATCGGCTGTCATGGCAATGATCGGGATCGAAGATGCCCAGGAGTTTTTCAGTGCACGAGTCGTCCGGGTGGTCTCAAGCCAGTTCATCTCTGGCATCTTGATATCCGTAAAGATGATGGGAGAGGTTCCTTTCG
>JAEEGL016800196.1_pt1 | contig 11612 bp, 9 predicted proteins | sample 9134231 | NCBI WGS metagenome assembly JAEEGL01 (sample SAMN16246548, study PRJNA631951) | gut metagenome | biome: gut microbiome; feature: rumen; material: fiber-attached | host: Bos | place: Iran: Karaj | collected 2018-10 | reverse complement strand
TGAAGATCGACATCGAGGACGATGGCAGCGTATACATCGCCACCGAGAACGCCGAGGCCGCCCAGAGAGCCAAGAGCATGATCGAAGGCATCGTGCGCGAGCTCAAGGTGGGCGACGTGTTCACCGGCAAGGTTGCCCGCATCATGACCTTCGGCGCCTTCGTTGAATACGCTCCCGGCAAGGACGGTATGATCCACATCTCCAAGCTCGCCAACAAGCGCGTGGACAAGGTGGAAGACGTGGTCAACATCGGCGACACCCTGGAGTGCCGCGTGGCCGAGATCGATTCCCAGGGCCGCATCAACCTGGTGCGCAACGACATCGAATACGATGACGAGTCCATGCCCGTGAGGCGTCCCGCCTCCGGCGGCTTCCGCAGGAACAACGGCGAAAACCGCGGCCGCAGATAAGGCGCAGCCTTCAAACAAAAACCACAAGCCAGCCGCCCGAAAGCGGCTGGTTTGCTGACTGTGAGGACCGAATGGAAGAATATCAGTTATCCACTCTCGAAAACGGCCTGCGCGTGGTGGGCGTGCCTATGCCGTCTTTCCGCAGCGCCTCCGTGGGCCTGTGGATAGACAGCGGGAGCCTTTATGAAACTCCGGATGAAAACGGCATCAGCCACTTCATAGAGCACATGCTCTTCAAGGGCACTTATCGCAGAAGCGCGCGGCAGATCGCGGAGGAGATGGATGCGGTAGGGGGCATGCTCAACGCCTTTACGGACGTTGAGACCACCTGCTTCCACACGCGGGTCATCACGCAGCATCTGCCACTGGCCATGGACATGATCGCCGATCTCGTGCTGAATTCGCGCCTCGATCCTGACGATATCCGCCGGGAAAAGGGCGTGGTGCTGGAAGAGATCAGCATGGCGGAAGACACGCCGGATGACCTGGTGTTCGAACAGCTTTTACAGGCCCACTACGGGCCCCAGCCGGTATCTCAGCCGGTACTGGGTTCGGCAGATAACGTGAACCGCTTTACCAGGGAAGACATCGTAAAGTATATGTCCGGGCACTACCATCCCGACGGGGCTGTGCTGGCGCTGGCCGGCGCCTACGACTGGGACGCCTTCCTGAAGGACGCGCAGCGCCTTTTCGGCGCCTGGCAGCCTTCCGGCACGGGAAGGCCCGAAGTGAAGGTGAAGCCGTTTGCACCGAAAGTGATCCGCTGCGAGAAGGATATCGAGCAGATCCACATCTGCATGGGCATCGACTGCCCGCCTCAGGACACGCCCGAAGCCCGCGCGTACCGCGTGATCAACACGGTGCTGGGCGGTTCCATGTCCTCCCGGCTGTTCCAAACCATCCGGGAAGAGAGGGGACTGGCTTACAGCGTGTATTCATCCATCAACTCCACGCTCATCAACGGCGTCTTCACGGTATACGCGGCGGCGAATCCCGAAAACGCAGTCCAGGTCGTATCGCTCATCCACGAGACCATCGACAGGCTGGGCAAAGAAGGCGTGACCGAAAAGGAGTTTATACAGGCGCGGGAGCAGATGCTTTCCGGCCTCATCATGGGCCTGGAGTCTCCCTCTAACCGCATGCGCGCCGCGGGCTACCGCATGCTCACGCGGGGCGATACCGTCACCACGGACGAGCTGATCGAAAAGGTGAATTCCGTAAAGCTGGACGATGTGAATGAGCAGTGCAGGCTGCTTGCGCAAAAGGATCGCTCCGCCGCGCTTGTGGGCGTGAAAATGGACGATCTTTCTGACAGCTTCCTGCAGGGAAAGATAACCTGATCAGTTAATCCGGAATAACTCCAAAATACCGTGCTGCGCCGGCTCACAGGAGCCGGCGCAGCGTATTTTGCAACATGTGATTCAGTGTGCTTTCCGGGCGGACTTTTTTTTCTGTCCGGTCCGCATCAGGTCGCTGTTTGTACCGAACAGGTCATCGTCCGGTGCGAGGGCTTCTGTGCGCTTTTGACCGGTTTGACTTACCCTGTCCGGAATGTACGTGGAGGGCTTCCGCCTGGGCGCAGCCAAACCGTTTGCCTTTTTCTTTTTGCTTTCAACAAGGCTGTCGTTTACGATCATGCGCTTTCTGGCAAACCACCACCAGTGGGGCTTCCAGCGCTGCATGTATATGATGATGTTGAGCGCGCAGCCGGCCAGCAGGATCACGGCCAGAATGCCTTTCCAACTGAAGTTGAGAAGGGTGGAAAACAGCCTGCTCGCGTTTCCGCTGATCGCGTTCACCACGGCGCTCACGATGTTCTGGAAACCCTGCAGCGCCCACTCTACCATGCGGGTCAGAAACTGGATCACGGAGGTCTCATTCATTGCCTTTACCCTCCGCTTCCATGACGAGTATGCTTACGCTGACTGGCGAGAGACTCAAGCGCTCGTCCTCCATTCCGTTCACCCGAAGCGAAACGTCTGAGGTATGCTCGCCCGGCGCCGTATCGGTGAGCGCTGCGTGTGCTGTTAGCATGGACTCCGTGAGCGCGTTTACCAGTGTCGCGGGGCCGGTCACGCTGAGCGTCAGCTCCTGCGTGTCGCACTGCCAGGTGCAACCGGCGGGCAGGGCAGAGGCGTCGATCTCAAGCTTGACCCCGTTAAATGTTCGCCGAACCTTGCTCTCGCTCACGTTCACGGTCATGTAGACGCTGCGGGTGGAAACATATTTCAGATCGTCCAGCTGGGACAGGCTGAGCGTGCGGGAAAACGTGGCACTCACCTCGCCCAGATCCGGGATGTCGAGGGGGAGGTATTCAAGTTCGTTGAGCAGAGCGCTTTCGCCCGCCACGGTCACGCTGGCCGGCTGGAAGCTGATGCTGTCTATGGTATATCCCTCCGCCGCGGTGAGCTGCGACGGATCGGCGTATACCTCGAGTGACTTTTTGGGATAGATGTCCAGCGTCACGTAGCAGGAGTTGGAAGAGCGCGTGAGCAGGCGGGTGGTCAGAGGCTCGTCTTCGGCGTTTACGAGGCTCGTTGTGCAGGAGCGCCGCACGGAGGAAGAACGCCCCGAAACGTCCAGCTCCACCTGTACCTTGGATACGTTTTGCACCATGGAGGCCGGGCCGGATACGGTGATCTGCTGGGGGTTGATGCTTATGGAGTTCTCCGCGTACCAGTAAGTGTCCGTGTCTTCGTTCAAAAACACGGGCTCCACGCTGATCAGGCGGGAATCGAGGTTTTCGATGGTCACCGAAACGGTGGAGGGATTGATGCGCGTTACGTTTCCGTATGTGGTGGTGGCGACCAGGGGCACTTCATACACACCGGGGGTGCGTATGCCGGTATAATCGGGCGTCACGCGAATATTGCGCGCTGTCAGACGGGCATACTGGCTCTGGGGCAGCTCCACGGTGACGTCCACAAAGTTCTGGTATTCCGAAGCGATGTCCGTGGCTACGGCCAGGGTATAGCCGGAAAGGGAGCTGGAATAGGTGGCGGTAACGCTCAGGTCGGTGATCGTACGCTCCCTGGTGAGGGAGGGGGTGTTGCTGATGATGTACACCCAAATCAGAAGCGCCAGGCCCAGGCTCAGCAGCTTCAGCCACAGCCTGCGGGTGAGCACGCCGCCCGCGGCTTTCAGGAACCGGGGCGCGTACAGGCGAACATAGCTCCAGAGCTTTTTCATTTGCCTGCGCCTCCTTCCGTTTCCTTATCCTTGCCGCGTCCGCCGATCATCAGGCTAAGCTTTTTGAACGGGCTCTTTCCGCCCGCTTCGAAAAGCTCGTTCAAAATCTGGGAAAGCGTCTTGGCGTCCACATAGCGGCTGATGCGGCCCTCCCGGGCGATGGAGATCACGCCGGTCTCCTCGCTCACCACCAGGGCAACAGCGTCCGTGGTCTCGGTGATGCCGATGGCTGCGCGGTGGCGGGTGCCAAGCTCGCGGGAGATGTCGGGATCGTTGGAAAGCTGCAAAATGCATGCCGCAGCCAGGATGCGTCCTTCGCGGATGATCATGGCACCGTCGTGCAGGGGTGTGTTGGGTTCAAAGATGTTTTCCACCAGGGGAGCCGTTATGTCGGCGTTGATCATGGTGCCGGTATCGGCAAACTCCCGAAGCCCCGTCTTTCTTTCCACCACGATCAGGGCGCCGATGCGTTTGCGCGCCATGTCGGTGATGGCGGTCACCAGTTCGCTTACCACCTTGTCGGTGCTTACTTCACTGGCGGGGGATGGGGAGGACGTGATCAGGGATGAACGGCCCAGCTTTTCCAGCGCCTGCCTCAGCTCCGGCTGGAACAGGATCACCAGAACCACCACGCCGATATTCAGAAACTGCTGAAGCGCCCAGGATACGACGCTCAATTGCAGGATGTCCGTGAGCCAGGCAAAGGCCACAAGGATCAGTACGCCCTTGAGCACCGCGCTGGAGCGGGTGCGGATCATGAGCTTGATCAGCTCGTAAATGACCACCGCGATGATCGTGATGTCCAGGATGTTGCGCCAGTCCAGCATCTGGAACACGTTGGAAAACAGCATCTGCAACGCCGCGCCAAGATTACCCAGCCTTTCCACCGCATTCACCGCCTTCACTCGCACTGGTTCTATTATATAACGAAACTGTTAGAAAAGAAACATCAATCCGAAATTTTATCCGGTTATTTTGACAAATTTACAGAGCCTCCGGTTCCCTTGGAAAACCGAAGACTCTGTTAAAACTATTCTCAGATGATAAAGCGGTTCAGATCCGAGTCGTGGGCGGTCTTTTCCAGCTGGCGGGACACGTATTCCGCGTTCACCTTTACCTCGATCTCGGGTGCGTCTCCGCCGCCGGCGTTGAAGGCGATGTCGGACAGGATCTTTTCCATCACTGTGTGCAGCCTTCTGGCGCCGATGTTCTCGCCGTTTTCGTTGGCGTCGAAGGTGTGCCGGGCAATCAGCTCCAGGGCGCTTTCGTCAAATTCCAGATGCACGCCGTCCACAGCCAGAAGCGCCTGGTACTGGGTGATGAGGGCGTTTTTCGGCTGGGTCAGGATGCGCTGGTAATCCTCGGCAGTCAGGGGCTTTAGATCCACCCGCACCGGGAAGCGGCCCTGAAGCTCCGGGATCAGGTCGGTCACCTTCGCCACATGGAAGGCGCCCGCGGCGATGAACAGGATGTGGTCCGTGTGCACGGGGCCATACTTGGTGTTCACCGTGCAGCCCTCCACGATGGGCAGGATGTCCCGCTGCACGCCCTCGCGTGAAACGTCCGGACCGCGGCCGGAGCCGCCCCGCCCGGCCACTTTGTCGATCTCGTCGATGAATACGATGCCGTGCTGCTCCACGCGGGAAATGGCGTCGGTGTACACCTTGTCCATGTCGATCATGGAGTTTTCTTCCTCGGCGGTCAGGATGCGGCGGGCTTCCCGCACAGGCACCTTGCGCATCTTCGTCTTTTTGGGCAGCATGCCGCCCATCACGTCGTTTATGCTCATGTCGGTGCCGGGGATCTCGGCCTTCGGGGTGATCTCTTCCACCTCGACTTCGACGATGGTGTCTTCCAATTCGCCGGCTTCCAGCGCGCGGCGCACATCGCCCTGCCGGGCCAGCATCTTTTCCTTTTCGTCCCCGCTGATCTCCGGCTCTTTGGGCTTGTTGCCCAGGATGATGTCTATGGGATTGGCCTTCTTCCTGGCGGGATGCACGATGAGCTCCGCGATGCGGTTGTTTGCAGCCTGCACCGCCATGTCGTGCACCTGGGCGGTCTGCATGTCCTTCACCATGCGGATGCCTTCTTCGGTCAGGTCGCGTATGATGGAATCCACGTCGCGCCCAACGTATCCCACTTCGGTGAACTTGGTGGCTTCCACCTTTATAAACGGCGCGTCCACCAGCTTGGCGAGCCTGCGGGCGATCTCGGTCTTGCCGACGCCCGTGGGACCCACCATCAGGATGTTCTTGGGGGTTACTTCGTCGCGGATGCCGTCGGGCAGAAGCATGCGGCGGTAACGGTTGCGAAGCGCCACCGCCACGGCGCGCTTGGCGTCGTCCTGACCCACGATGTATTTGTCCAGCTCCGTAACGATCTGCCTGGGGGTGAGCGTATTCATCATACCACCTCCACGATGATATGGTCGTTGGTGTACACGCAGATGGAAGCGGCGATCAGAAGCGCCTTGCGGGCGATCTCATCGGCGGGCAGGTCCGTGTTTTCCGTGAGCGCCCGGGCTGCCGCCAGCGCGAAGTTTCCGCCGCTGCCGATGGCCAGAACGCCTTCGTCCGGCAGGATCACTTCGCCAGTGCCGGATATGAGCACCAGATCGTTTTTGTCCGCGGCGATCATCAGGGCTTCGAGATTCCTGGCTTCCCGGTTCAGGCGCCAGCCCTGAGCCAGCTCCACGGCGGCCTTGAGCAGGTTGCCGGAATACTGGGTAAGGTTTGCCTCGAATTTTTCGCTCAGGGCAAAGGCGTCAGACACCGTGCCGGCAAAGCCGATCACCACGCTGTCGTTATAGATGCGCCGCACCTTGCGCGCGTTGTTCTTCATGATGGCGTTTTCGCCCATGGTCACCTGCCCGTCGCCAGCTACGGCGGTCACGCCGCCGCGCTTTACGGCGCAGATGGTGGTTCCCCGAAATTCGATCATGCTGCCTCCGTTACAGTTTGTAAGTCTGTATGATGTCCGCCATGCGCTCCAGCGAACGTGCGGACATAAGTTCGTACCGTTCTTTTTTGTTTCGTATTTTTTTGCCCAGGGGCTCCAGAAGCCCGAAGTTCGCGTTCATCGGCTGAAAGTCGCCTGTCTGGGTGCACACATGGCCGGCAAGCGCCCCCAGAAGCGTCTGACTTCCGAAATCCGGCTCGGGCTTTCCCTCAAGGCAGTTTGCCAGCGACACGGCGGCGGTCAGCCCGCTGGCGGCGGATTCCATATATCCCTCCACGCCCGTCATCTGTCCGGCAAAGCGCAGAAGCGGATCGGCCTTCGTCTGGTAATTTTTGCCCAGCACGTCCGGGCTGTTCAGGTAGGTATTGCGGTGCATCACGCCGTACCGGGCGAATTCCGCGTTTTCAAGTCCCGGGATCATGGAGAACACCCGCTTCTGTTCACCGAATTTCAGCCGCGTCTGAAAGCCTACCAGGTTATACAGGGTGCCGCTCATGTTGTCGCGCCTGAGCTGTACCACCGCGTAGGGCATACGGCCTGTTTTCGGATCGGCGAGCCCTACGGGCTTCATGGGCCCGTAGCACAGGGTCTGGCGGCCGCGCTGGGCCAGGATCTCCACGGCGATGCAGCCTTCGAACACCTGCTTTTTGTCAAATTCGTGCACCGGCGCGGTCTCGGCAGATACCAGCGCGTCGTAAAAGGCGTCGTATTCTTCCTGCGTCATGGGGCAGTTCAGATAGTCGTCCGCGCCCCGGTCGTAGCGGGAGGCGGCAAAGATCCTGGACATATCCAGCGAGTCGCGGGTCACGATGGGCGCCTCGGCGTCAAAAAAGTGCAGCGCCGAAAAACCCGGCATGCGCCGTATGCTGTCACTGAGCTTTTCGTGGGTGAGGGGCCCCGTAGCGATGATGGCGGGGGAGGAGGGAACTTCGTCTATCCTTTCGCGCCTGACCGTGACCAGGGGGTGCTCTTCCAGGGCTTTTGTGATGAAACCAGAAAATATGTCCCGGTCCACGGCCAGCGCGCCGCCGGCCGGCAGCCGCGCTTCATCTGCCGCTTTCAGGATCAAACTGTCCAGCAGGCGCATCTCCGCCTTCAAAAGGCCGGAGGCGTTGGACAGGTATTCCGCCTTCAGGGAGTTGGAGCACACCAGTTCCGCAAAGCCGGGCTTCGTGTGGGCGGGGGAGAAGCAGACGGGCTTCATCTCGTACAGGATGACCGGTATGCCGCGCTTTGCCAGCTGCCAGGCCGCCTCGCAGCCCGCCAGCCCCGCGCCCACTACCGTGACGGCGTCATTCATCCGCTTCGTCCTCGCCTGCGTTGGCAGCTTCTTCGCGGTAGCGGCAGCTTTCGTTGGTGCACACGTGCACGCTGCCGGAGGAGCGGTTTTTCTTCAGCACCATCATCCCGCCGCACCTGGGGCAGACTTCCTTTACCGGCATATCCCAGGACACGAAGTCGCACTCGGGATACTTTTCACAGCCGTAGAACTTGCGGCCCTTCCGGTTGATGCGCTCCACCAGCCGGGAGCCGCACTTGGGGCAGGGCGCTTCGATAAACGTAAGCAGCGCCTGGGTGTAACGGCATTCCGGGAAGCGGGGGCAGGCCAGGAAGCGCCCGAAGCGTCCGCGCTTGTATACCATCAGCGCGCCGCACTGGGCGCAGGGCACATCGGACACCTCGTCTTCAATCTTCACCTTTTCAAGCGTTTTCTGCGCTTCCTCCAGTTCCAGCTCGAAGGGATCGTAAAAGTCGCCGATCACCTTGTGCCAGTCGAGCTTTCCGGCTTCGATGTCGTCAAGGCGGGTCTCCATGTCCGCCGTGAATTCCTTGTTCACGATATCGGGGAAGGAGCGGGACATCACGTCCGTCACCACGGTGCCGAGCTCCGTGGGGTACAGGCGCTTCTTTTCGCGCACCACGTAGCCGCGGCCCAGGATCGTGCTGATGGTGGGCGCGTAGGTGGAGGGACGGCCGATGCCCTTTTCCTCCAGCGCGCGCACCAGCGAAGCTTCCGTATACCGGGCGGGCGGCTGGGTAAAGTGCTGTGACGGGGTGACGTCGGATATTTTTACGCTTTCGCCCTCGCATAAGCGCGGAATACGGCTGTCGGCTTCTTCCTCGGCGTCGTCCGTGCCCTCTTCGTATACGGCGGTAAAGCCCGCAAAGCGCTGCTTCTGGCTCGTGTGGCGGAAACATATGTCCCCGGCGACCAGATCGGCCTGCAGGGTGTCGTACACCTGAGGCGTCATCTGGCTGGCCACAAAGCGGGCGTAAATGAGCTTGTACAGTTTGTACTGGTCGTTGGTCAGGGAATCGCGCACCCGTTCCGGCGTCAGTTCCACGTCCGTGGGGCGGATGGCCTCGTGGGCGTCCTGAGCGCCGGAGCGCGTACGGTATACGTTGGGCGTTTCGGGCAGGTACTCGGGATCGAACTTCTCCCCGATCAAACGGCGCACGGCTTCGAGCGCCACGTCGGATATGCGGGTGGAGTCCGTGCGGATGTAGGAAACCAGACCTACCGCGCCCACGCCGGAAACGTCCACGCCTTCGTAGAGCTGCTGGGCGATCTGCATGGTCTTGGAGGCCGTAAAGTTCAGTTTGCGGCTGGCTTCCTGCTGCAAAGACGAGGTGGTGAAAGGCGCGGCGGGCGCTTTTCTGCGTTCTCCGCGCTTCACGTTCTTTACTTCAAAACTCTTGCCCTGGCAGGCTGAAACGATCGCGTCCGCCTGCGCCTGGCCTGTCACGTCCTTCTTTTCGTCGGGCGTGCCCCAGTAGCGGGCGTGGAAACTGCTTGACGAGCCCGAAAAGCCCGCGTCGATCAGCCAGTATTCCTCGGGCACGAAGGCGTCTATCTCCTGCTCGCGTTCGCACACCATGGCGGTGGCCACGCTCTGCACGCGCCCGGCGGAAAGGCCCTTGCGCACCTTTACCCACAGAAGGGGACTGATCTTGTAGCCCACCAGCCGGTCCAGTACGCGCCGCGCCTGCTGGGCGTCCACCAGCTTTTCGTTGATGGCCCGCGGGCTTTTTACGGCTGCCTTGACCGCGTTCTTCGTAACTTCGTTGAACTCGATGCGGCACTTCTGGCTTGGGTCGATCCCCAGCATATAGGCCAGGTGCCAGCTGATGGCTTCTCCCTCGCGGTCAGGGTCGGTTGCCAGAAGGATGTTCTGCGCGCCCTTGGCCTCCTTCCGGATCTCCGCGATGATGTCGCCCCGCCCGCGGATGGTGATGTACTTGGGCTCAAATCCGTTTTCGATCTCTACGCCAAGCTGGCTCTTGGGCAGATCCCTTACGTGTCCCTGAGAGGCGATCACGTGATAGCGGCTGCCCAGATACTTGCCGATGGTATTTGCCTTGGCGGGTGACTCCACGATCACCAGTGTGTATGCGCTCATATGTTTCCTCCGAGTTCAGGCCAAACGATAAACATTGCCCGGCAGTTTTATTATTATTGACCTTAGTGACATCATTGTCAAGCAGGAATTCAGTTCGGGGGCCTGAAAGCCGCCCCTTTCTTCCAGCTCGCTGAAGCTCATGGCTTCGTTTTTCAGCAAATCATATATCTTTTTTTCCTTTTCGTCAAGCGCCGGCGGCGTTTTTTCCGCCTTGGCCGACTGGGGACGCGACCCCCAGCGCATGGCCTCCAGGATGTCCCAGGGCGACAGGGCCATGTACGCGCCGGACTGGATCAGGCTGTTCGGGCCTTCGGACAGCGGGGAATATATGCTTCCCGGCACGGCGAACACGTCGCGTCCTTCCTCCAGGGTGTACCCCGCGGTGATCAGGGAGCCGCTCTTCCGGTCGCCCTCCACCACCAGCACGGCGTCCGAAAGGCCCGCGATCAGCCGGTTTCGGGCCGGAAACGTCCAGCGGGCGGGCGCTTCGTCCAGGCGCAGTTCGCTTACCAGGCTGCCGCCTGATTCTGTGATGCGCTGGGCGAGCTCGGCGTTTTCGGGGGGATATATGCTCCCCAGGCCGTTGCCCAGCACCGCCACCGTGCGTCCGCCTGCGTCCAGGCAGGCAGTATGGGAAAACGTATCGATGCCCCGTGCAAGCCCGCTTACGATGCTTGCGCCCTGCAGGGCCAGCTCCCGGCAGAATTCCAAAGCGGTCTTCCTGCCTTCGTAGCTGGCGCGCCGCGTGCCAACCACGGCCAGCGGCCTGTCAAGCTCCAAACAGGGGGAACCCAGCACGAACAGCGTAGGCGGCGGGTCGGATATATGCTCAAGGCGCGGGGGATAAGCGTTTCCCATGCGCGTGATCGCTATTACGCCGCGCTTTTCGAGCTGGTCCGCCACTTCGTCCGGGGGCTCTTCGCTTCTTGCGCGCATCAGGCTTTCGTATACTTTCGGTTCAAAGGCGCTTTTGAATTCCGCCGGCTGCTCGTAGATGTCTGCCGCGTCCCCGGCCTCGGCCAGGGCACGGTAAAAGCGCTTCGGCGTCATGCCGCGCACACAGCCTAACCAAATCCAGCAGCGTTCCTGATACGAATACTCCATACGCGTCCTCAAAGCAGTCACATAAATCCATTCTCATTATTGCATGTTTGGGCGGCTTCGTCAAGCCCCATATTTCAGGAAGGAACAGCCTGCCTGATGCCTGATTCAGAAATTAACGCAAACTGCCACTGTATGGGCTGACAAATCAACATGAAAAGGTATACAATATACTGTCAAATCATTGAAAATGGGAGGGTCCGGGCTTGCCGCGTTGATACCGTGACGAAAGTCGCTTTTTTTCCGCATCATATCATTGGAGGCAACCAGCTATGCTGCATCCCGAACTGAAAACCGAAACGCAAAGGCGGCGAACCTTTGCAATCATATCCCACCCCGACGCGGGCAAGACCACGCTCACCGAAAAACTGCTTTTGTACGGCGGCGCCATCCGCCAGGCGGGCAGCGTAAAAGCCCGCAAGACCGCGCGCCACGCCACCAGCGACTGGATGGAGATCGAAAAGCAGCGCGGCATCTCGGTCACGTCTTCCGCCATGCAGTTCGATTTTGACGGCTACCGCATCAACATCCTGGATACCCCCGGCCACCAGGA
>JAEEGL016443307.1_pt1 | contig 11612 bp, 4 predicted proteins | sample 9134231 | NCBI WGS metagenome assembly JAEEGL01 (sample SAMN16246548, study PRJNA631951) | gut metagenome | biome: gut microbiome; feature: rumen; material: fiber-attached | host: Bos | place: Iran: Karaj | collected 2018-10 | reverse complement strand
GTGCGGGTGGGCATCTGCGATACGGGCATCGACCTCCGCCACGAGGACCTGACCGTTGACAAGACGCTCGGCGGCAGCTCCGCCGACGATCACGGCACCCACGTTGCCGGGATCCTCGGCGCCAAGGCAGACAACGGTCTCGGGATCACGGGGCTTCTGCGAAACAGGGAGCTCTACAGCTATGACGTGTGCAGCGGGGCATGCACCACCGGCAGATACATCGACGGGGTCACGGCCCTGGTGGAGGCCGGCTGCAAGGTCGTTCACTGCTCCTCCGGCGGCGCGGCGGAACCCGCCGCCGAGGGCTTTCTTGCCGAGATCGACGCCCGGTGCCGCTCGGAATTCGCAAGAAAGCTCCTCCTCAACCTTACGTCCAACGTTACAAACCAGTTCCTCCTCGTCCTGCCTGCGGGAAACGGCGGCGGCGACCCAGGCCGGAACGGCGTGTTTGCCCCTGCCGCCGAAAGCATGGGCTCCTTCGTGCTGCTCGTCGCGGCGGCGGGGAAGCCGGAGGACGGCGCAGTTTCGCTGGCGCCCTTTTCCAACTGCGGAAGTCAGGTCACTCTGGCGGCGCCCGGCGCGGATATCCTCAGCACCGTGGTCTCCGGCGGGCCGGAGGCAGGATACGCCGCCATGGACGGCGCCTCCATGGCGGCGGCCATGGTTTCCGGCGCGGCCGCCATGGTCTGGTCCATGGATGAGGAGATGACCCCGGAACAGGTCGTGAAGGTTCTGACGGAAACGGCGACTACGGCCGTTTCCTCCGGCGAGGAAGGAAACGGCTGGCGGGGTTCCCTCCTGGACATCGGCGCTGCCGTGGAATACAACGTCAAATCCACCGCCGGAAGGCTTATCGACAACAAAACCGGCGAGCCCATCGGGAACGCGAAGGTGGAGCTGTACTGCCGCAGCAGCTATTCCGTCTTCAAAAGCGCGGAAATGAAGACGGCAGCGGACGGCAGCTTCCTGCTCAGAGCCTCCGCGAAGGCAGTCCGGCTTTCCCACATCACCTTCTCTGCGGAAGGGTACAAGGACTATACCCTGCAGCTGGAGGACGATTACGAGCTGCACGCCATCAACGACATCGGCGAAGTCCGGCTGCGCCCGCTCCTGGGCTTTGCCGGCGGGACCGGAACCCCGGAGGACCCGTACCGGATCGAGACGGCAGATCAGCTGGACTCGGTCAGAGACTATCCGGAGGATCACTTTCTTCTGGTGAAGGACCTGGACCTGGAGGCCTGGGGGAACTGGGCGCCCATCAACGATTTCAGCGGCAGCTTTGACGGCGGGGACCACTGCATCAGCGGCCTCCGCATAAGCAGTATCGACGGCTTCTACGCGGGCCTCTTCGGCAGCGCCGGCTCAGGAAACATCCGTGCCTTGCGGATGGAGGACGTCGACATTTCGCTGCATTTTGAAGCGGGTCTTCAGGGATGGATTGAAGCGGGCGCCGTTGCCGCATTCGCGAACAGCGTGTCCGACTGCTCCGTGTCCGGAGCCATCACGCTGACGGATACCGTGAGAACGGAGATTACCCTGGGAGGTGTCGTGGCGAGTGCGCTCCATGCCGTGGAAAACTGCACAAACTACGCGGAGATCACCGTCACCGCGGCAAACGAGGTCGACTGCGGCGGCATTTCGGCCCATGGCAGCGGGGAAAGCGTTGTAAACTGCAGAAACTATGGGAACATCCGCGTCATCTCCGACAGCTCCTACGCCAATGCCGGAGGCATCTGCGGGTACATTACCTCCGGCAGCAGCATCGAACGCTGCGTCAATTACGGGGACGTCAGCGCCCTGGCAAAACAGTACGCCTCTTACAGCGACGCGGGCGGAAACTGCAACGCGGGGGGCATCGCCGGAGGGAGCCAGAGCCCGATCACTTACTGCGTCAATTACGGGAATATCCAGGGGGGCGCGGAGCGCGGCGGCACCTGCTATGTGGGGGGCATCGGAGGCTGGGTCGGCCGCCATTTCCGGGCGGTCATCAGCAGCTGTCTGAATCTCGGCGAGAGTATCCTGTCCCGGCAGCAGACAAGCCCTCCCGACTGCTGGGATATCGACGGCGTTTCCGGCAGGATCGCGGGACTGTGCTACGATATCGAAAACTGCTATTCCTCCCCCGCCGTGACCTGCAACGGCCGGATTCCCGAGGACGTCGGCGCAAGCGGCGTCCACGGGGCCGACGTCACCGAAGCGGAGGCTTTGTCCCTGCTGGCCGACTGGGGCCTGAGCCGCCCGTGACCGCAAGCGCCGCCGCAGTCGATCCCGCAGCACCCGACGCCCGATTCCCCATGCCGGATAAAACAGCCGCAGGTTTGACTTCTCCGCAAAAAAGTGCTATTGTTAAATCAGATGTCAAATACATAATCAGGAGGTATCCCTATGGATGTCATCAAAATCGTCATGCCCGAGGCGAAGCCCGGGGAGTTTGCCCTGCCGGTGATGGATGTCAGCGGCGTGAAGCGCAAGTTCCTGGACCTTCCCTATGTAGAGGGCTCCACCCTGAAGAACCAGATGCTGGACATCTATCTTCCCGACGAGGGGGAGGGTCCCTTCCCCGTCATCATCTTCATCCACGGCGGCGCCTTCTGGGGCGGCGACAAGCAGGACACCCAGTGCATCTACCTGATGAACGGCATCCGCAGGGGCTACGCCGTGGTCAGCGTGAACCACCGCCTCAGCATGGAGGCCAAGTACCCCGAGCCCGTCTACGACGTGAAGGCCGCCATCCGCTACCTCCGGGCCAACGCCGCCAAATACTGCCTGGACCCGAAGCGCTTCGCCGTGGCGGGCAACTCCGCCGGGGCCTACTTCGCCGCCCTGCTGGGTACCAGTGCCAATGTGGCCGCTCTGGAGGACCAGAGCATGGGCAATCCCTGGGTGGACACCTCCGTTCAGGCGGTGATCGGCCTCTTCGGGGTGTATGACCTGGTGAAGCAGTCCCAGTTCACCGAGGATTCCGAGCCCGGCCCCGGGGGCTTCAAGATGCCAAACTTCGCCGACCAGTTCGCCGGCATCGTCTGCCGGGAGCATCCGGAGCTCAGCTCCCTCACCTGGCCCGGCAGCTACGTCACCAAGGACTGCCCCCCCACCCTCATCCAGGGCGGCACCGCCGACGAGGTGGTTCCCTACGAGGCCTCCCCGGACCTGGTGGACAGGATCAACGCCGTCTGCGGCGACGGACGGGCCATTCTCCACGCCCTGGAGGGCCGGACCCACGGCCATCCGGACTACGCCACCCCGGAGAATGAGGCCAAGCTCTTCGCCTTCCTGGACAGCGTGCTGAAATAAGCAGAGCAAATGCGACAGCGGCGGGCCAAAAGGCCCGCCGCTGTCAGACTGTAGACAAACCCTTCGGCAGAGTATCGGTCTGCACGGGGGATTCGTGAAGGGGGACGGGAATCCCCCTTCACGTTATATCTGTGCATAATCAGGATACAATTCTGATTATGCCTCACAAGCTGTCGACACTTTGTCGACAGCTTGACAGCGGCGGGCCAAAAGGCCCGCCGCTTGTCCATATTCGCTCTTTCGCTTCAGTCGATCAGGGCAGTACGGCTCTCTGCGTTCCAGCGCACCGTATAGCCGAAGAATTCCGCCAGATAGCGGACGGGGGCATAGGTCCGCCCCTCCAGGATCACCGCCGCGGTGTCCATTTCGATCACGCTTCCGTCCCCGGTGCGGGCCTCCCGGCTGCCGATGGGGAAGTACAGGGTGCTGCTGCCGTCGGTGAAGACGGCCTCCCGCTTTTCCGCGTCCCAGATCACCTCCAGCCCCAGGGCCTCGGCCACCGCCCGGAGGGGGGAGAGCATGCGACCGTTCTCGTCGTTGAAGGGAACGGCGTCGGTCCAGGCCACGCCTGCGCCCCGCACGGCAACGTCGGGATTATAGCCTCTGGGCGCCGGGACCGTCTCCTCGCTGAAATGAACCGTCGCCCAGTAGAGCCGCCCGTTCTCTTCTTCGATGTCCAGGGCAAGCCATTTCGTTTCCGTGCCGCCGTAATAGATATCCAGCAGCTTGGAGCAGCCGGTGAAGGCGCCGAAGCCCACGGATTCCAGCGTTGCGGGGAGTTCCAGACTGGGGATCTTCCTGCAGCCGAAGAACGCCGCCGATTCGATTTCGGTGAGGGCGCCGGACAGGTTCATCTCCGTGATCCGCTCGCAGTTCTGAAAGGCATAGCTCCCGATGCGCAGCACACTGTCCGCCATGGTCACCTTCTCCAGGGCGACACAGTCGGCAAAGGCCCGCTCACCGATGGCGGTGACGCCGTCCCGGATGTCCACAGACTGGATCCGGAAGGTGTTCAGCCTCAGATAATCCGGCGAATCCTCGATTTCCCCGGTCCCGGAGATGGTCAGGGTGCCGTCCTTGTCCAGGGTCCAGGTCACCCCTTCCCCGCAGGTCCCGGAATCCGCTGCCAGGGCCGGGACGGCCATGAGGAGCAGCATCCCAAGGATCAGCAGCATACAGAACAGGTTTTTCTTCATATCCTGATTCTTCCTTTCCGCTTGAAATCTCTCCCTTTTCCGACGAGAGTATACCGCGAACCGGCGTTTTTTGCAAGAGCGCCCTTTCGCTTCTCCGAGGCAGGATCCCCTCAGGCGATGCCGCCCTGGAGGTCGGCGTTGGTCTGGATGCGGTTCATCCGGGCGTAGCTGCCGCCCAGGGCCACCAGCTGGGCGTGGGTGCCCTGCTCGGTGATCCGGCCGTTTTCGATCACCAGGATCAGGTCCGCGTTGCGGATGGTGGAAAGCCGGTGGGCAATGGCGATGATGGTGCGGCGGCCCGCGATGCCGGCAATGGCCTTCTGGATCTGCTGCTCGGTTTCCACATCCACGGAAGCGGTGGCCTCGTCCAGGATGATGATGGGGCTTTGCCGCAGGATGGCCCGGGCAATGGCAATGCGCTGCTTCTGCCCCCCGGAGAGCCGGAGGCCCCGCTCCCCCACCTGGGTCTCATAGCCCTCGGGCATGGCCAGGATGTCCTCGTGGATGTTGGCGGCCCTGGCCGCCGCCTCGATCTGCTCCTGGGTGGCCTCGGGCACGGCGTAGGCGATGTTCTCGGTGATGCTGCCGTTGAAGAGGAAGGTGTCCTGCAGGACGGGGGAGATGTTCCGCCTGAGGCTCTCGATGGTCACGTCGGCAATGTCCTGCCCGTCGATGAGGATGCGACCGGCGGTGGGCTCGTAAAAGCGGGAGATGAGCTGGGTCAGGGTGGTCTTTCCCACCCCCGTGGGACCCACCAGGGCCAGCATCTTCCCCGGCGCGCAGGAAAAGCTCACGTCCTTCAGCACCGGGATGTCCTCGCTGTAGGAGAAGTCCACATGCTCGAAGGTGATGGCCCCCTCCACGTTTTTCAGCTCCCAGGCCTTCGGCTTGTCCACGATCTCCGCCGGGGCGTCCAGCACCGCCACCACACGCTCGGCCCCTGCCAGGGACTGCTGCAGATTCTCCAGCAGGTTGGCAAGGCCGGTGACCGGGGCATAAAACAGCCCCAGGTACAGGAGGAAGGCCACCACGTCCTCCACCCGCAGACCCTCCCGATAGGCCAGCCAGCCCCCGAAGCCCACCACCAGGATGGTGCCCAGGGAGGAGATGAACTCCACCGAGGGGTGGAAAATGGCGCTCAGCTTCAGGGCCCGCAGCATGGCCCGGACATGCTCGAAATTCTTCTCGTCCACCCGGCCCGTCTCGTACTTCTCCCGGCCGAAGGACTGGATCTCGTGCAGGCCGGAGAGGTTGTCCTGCAGCTTGCCGTTCAGCTCGCCCATCTTGTTCTGGGAGAGGCGGAACACGGGCCGCACCTTTTTGGCGAAGAGGACCCCGGAGGCCAGGATCAGGGGGATGGGGGCGCAGGTGATGAGGGCCAGCTTCCAGTTCACGGTCAGCAGTACCGCAAGCACCCCCACGAAGGTGACGAGATTCGTAATGGTTTCGGGGATGATGTGGGCGTAAAGCAGCTCGAAGTCCCGGGTGTCGTTCACGATCCGGCTCATGAGGTCGCCGGTCTGCTTGTCATGGAAATAACCCAGGTGCATCCGCTCCAGCTTGTCATAGGTCTTGGTGCGCAGGTCCCCTACCAGATGCCAGGCCGCCCGGTGGGCCAGGTAATTGGAGAGGTAGCGGAAGAGGACCCGCAGCAGATACAGCCCCACCAGGATCCCGGTCAGGACGCCGATCTGCCGCAGGGAAGCCTCGTCCACGCCCCGGCTGACGATGCCCGTCATGGCGGAGAGGGCCCTGGGGGCGGCCAGGTTGATCAGCGTGAGGCAGAGGGTGGACAGAATGGCGGCGACATACAGCTTTTTATAACGGCCGGCCTCCCGGCTCAGTCTCCACAAGAGCTTCATCCGGCATCTCCTTTCCCGATTATCGGATGGGACGGCTTTCTGCACTCTGCGGCGGCGCAAAAGCCTTTGCCGCCGCCGCAGGAAGATTATAGCATACTACGCAATGGCGCGCAAGACGGGACTGCGCCGAGGGAGAAAAAGGGGGAAACGAGGCGCTGAACGGCGCTTTCGCGTTTCCCCCGGATTCTTCTTTCCCCCGGCCTTACAGGATGCCCGCGGTCATCATGGGGAGGTTGCCGTCGCTGAGGATGATGAGCTTCACCGCCCCCACGTCCACGTTCCGGGGAATGCGGATGGTCTGCATGAAGGCCACGCCCAGGTTCGAGATCTCCACCTCCCAGGTGTCCAGGCTCGCCATGGCCCCCCGGCGGTTGTAGATCGCCAGGTACACGTTCACCATGATCCCCGCCTGCTCCGGCGCCGCCTCCAGCTCCACGTTGGCCGTGAATTCCTCCCGGTCCCGCATCTCCTCCGCCGCCGTCACCGCCTCGCCTCCCGAGGCGAAGTTCACCGTACCGCTCAGGCCCCCGCCGTCCCGGGAACCCTGCAGGCTGATCTCGCCGGGACTCACGCTGACCATCAGGGCGGCGTTCCCCTCGGTCCGTACCGTCAGGTTCGCGTCCTCCGACACGGTCAGGGGATACGTGCCGTCCTCGTCGCTCTCCAGGGCCAGCAGGTTCAGGGTAAACAGCTCGCTGGTCCCCAGGGCCGCGCCGCTGTACATCACCGTCACCGTGCCATTGGCCGGGTCCGCCGCCACAAAGACCGCCGACGCTTCCGCCCCCTCTCCGGGGGTCACCGAGCGGTACTCGAACAGTGCCGGGTCATAGCGCAGGGTAAAGCGGAACTCCGTCACCGCATCCTCCGCGAAGATGTACGCCGGCAGGGACAGCAGGTCCCCCGCCCGGCCGCTCACCGCCCCCAGGGAGATCACCGCGTCCTTCGTCACCGAGGCCGGCACCGTGTAGCTGAGCTCCGTCACCTCGCTGTTCCGGCAGCCGTCCTTTACCGCCACGGCCCGGATGGTCACGTCCCCCGTCACCAGGATCGAGCTGCCGAAGCGCAGGCTGTCGACGGTCGGCTCCGTCCCGTCGGTGGTGTAGTAAATGGCGGCCCCCGCCGTTTCGCTCCGCAGGGTCACCACCGTGCCGGAGGGAAGCTGCAGCCCGCTCTCATGGCTGGCTTCCGGCGCCGCCGCCTCCTGCACGCTGACCCGGGCGGAGACCGCCGCGCTCACCGCCCCCTCCAGGTACACCGCCGCCCGGACGGAGGTCGTCTCCGTCAGGGTGATGGGTCCCTCGTACAGATCGGAATCGCTGTCCGGTTCGCTGCCGTCCAGGGTATAGCGGATCTCCGCCCCCTCCGCGCCGGTGAGCTCCACCCGCTTCCCGCCGGGAACACTGCCGATGCTCACCCGGGGCGCCTCCGGCATTCCGTCGGAAGCGGCCTGGTGCACGGTGACGGTGAACTCCGCCGTTTTTTCTCCGCCGGCGACCGTCACCGTCTGGCTCCCCAGGATATCGGCGCTATAGCCCGTCAGGCTGTATTCCGTGTCCGACAGCTCGGTCACCGTGCCGTCGTTGTACTCCGCCGTCACCCGCAGGCCCGAAGGGTCCAGGGCCTCGCCCTGCAGATAGCTCCGCTTGGTGGGAAGCTGGGCAAGGGTCAGGCTCTGCAGGGTGCGGGCCACCGTCGTGATCGGGAATTCCGCAGTGTGGGTCCTGTCGGGGTCCTCCGGGTCCGCCACCGTCACCACGGCGGTATAGGTCCCCGGTTCCGTGATCTCCGGTACGCTGACGGTGTACTCCGTCAGGGTCGCGCTGCTGCCGTCGGTATAAGTCGCCGTCACGATCAGCCCCGCCAGGTTCGGGGGCGAGCCCGCCACGGTGACCTCGGCGGATTCCGGAAGCTCCGCCCCGACGGAGGCAATGGCCCGCCGGGCCGCCACCGTCACGGTGCAGCTGTCCGTAAAGCCCCCGTCGTCGGTGGTGACGGTGATGACGGCGCTGCCGGGTCCCACGGCGGTCACTACGCCGCCGGTGGACACCGTGGCCACCGCGGGGTCGGAGGTGGTATAGCGCAGGGACCGGTTGGCCGCGTCCGCCGGCTCCACCGCCGCGCTGAGCATCCGGGAGGAGCCGATCTCCATATCGCTGATGCGGTCCGTATTCAGGGATACGCCGGTGACGGAGATCACGCTCTCCGCTACGGTGACATAGCACACGGCGGTATACGTATCCATGATCGCCACTATGCTGGCCGCCCCCGGCGAAACCGCCGCAACGACGCCGTCGGCGGAGACTGTGACCACAGAGGGCCGGGTGGAGTTCCAGGCCACAACGGGAACGTTGTCCGCGTTCTCCGGCAGCGGCCGGGGGATCAGCGTCTCGCTCTGTCCCACCGCCAGGGCAAGGGCGCTCTTGTTCAGGGTCACGCCGGAAACGGCGATGGGGGAGCGCACGGCGCAGGAAGCGGTGTAGCCCCCGTCCACGGTGGTGGCCGTAATCACCGTGCTGCCCTCGGTCAGCAGGGTCACCCACCCGTTTTCATCCACCGAAGCCACGTTCTCGTCTTCGGAGGACCAGAGGACGCCCTTCTCTCTTGCGTCCGGCGGGGTGACCGCAGCGGTCAGGTATTCGCTGCTGCCGGGATCCAGGACCAGCTCCTCCCGGTCCAGGGTCACCCCCTCCGCCGCCTTGGGGGGAATGACCGTCACCGTGCAGGAGGCCGTGAGATTGTTGACGGTGCGCACCAGGATGACGGCGGTCCCCGGCGCCACGGCGAGAACGCTGCCCTCGCTCACCTCGGCCACGTCGCTGTCGGTGGAGAGCCAGGTCAGTTCGCGGCTCATCACGTCAACCGGCGTCAGGCTCGCCGTCAGAAGCACGATGTCTCCCACCGTCAGGGTCAGCTCACTCTCATTCAGCGCGACGGCGGTAGGCTCCGTTTCATAGGGCAGGCGGTTTCTCAGGGCATAGGACCTGGCATAGCTGCCCGCCGGGACTTTCAGCAGAAAGTCCTCCCCGTAGCCGGCGAAGGCATTTTCCCCGATGGTTGTGATGCCAGCGGAGAGCGTCAGCTCCGCCAGGGCAATGCAGTTTTCAAAGGCACGGTCTCCCAGGGTCGTCACACTCTCCGGGATCTGCACATCCGTCAGGGACGTGCAGCCGGAGAAGGCATATGCACCGATCTCCGTGACGCTCTCCGGAAGGCTGACCTCCGTCAGGGAGCTGCAGTCGCGGAATGCCCCTGTCGGCACATTCTCTATCCCGGCAGGGAATTCCGCCCGCAGAATCTGATTCTCAAGCGCGTACCAGGGCATAAGTGCCACGGCCTGGATATTGTAAACAAATCCCCCGTCATCTCCGCCGCTGCCGCTGCCGTCCTTCCGGTAGGTCAGCTCTACCCTGTGGCTCCCGGCGGTCATGAGGCTGTCATAGCGGCCGCCGTTGGTGCCGCCGCTGCTGAAGGCGGTATTCCCGTCGATGGACAGGGACAGCACATCCCGTGTTTCGCTGCTGACGTGGGTGTCGAAGGTCAGGCGATACATCCCCGGCGAAGTGAAGGTAATTTGCAGGGTAGAGAAACTGCCATCCGTTTTATTGTCGGATTTCAGCCCTCCGTAGACACTGTCTGCCGTCCAGGCGGAGCTGCCGGAATCGGCAAAGGATACGTCCACACCCAACAGCGACATCCGCTGCGCCCGGCTGTCCTGGGAGGTCAGGGGAATATCCTGCCCGATTCTGCCCGTTCCGTCAAAGCGCAGGGTCCCTTCCCGATCCAGAATCCAATAGATTTCCGACCCCTCCCCGCCGCATTCTCCGCTGGCAGCGGAAACCGGTCGTTCATCCCCCACCGTCCGAAAGGGGATGCTTCTGCGCAGGGCGTAGGTTCTGGCATAACTGCCCGCCGGGACCAGCAGAGTAAAGTCTTCCCCGCAATCCGCGAAAGCGTCGTCCGCGATGGAAGTCACGCCGACAGGGAGATACATCTCCGTCAGTCCGGTACAGCCGGAAAAGGCAAGGGTTCCGATCTCCGCAATGCTTTCCGAAAGACGGACCTCCGTCAGAGAACTGCAGTCGCGGAAAGCCCCCGACGGCACATTCTCTATCCCGGCAGGGAATTCCACCCGCTGAACCTCATTCTCAAGCCCGTACCAAGGCGCGATGCCGATCGCCCGGATGTTGTAAATAAAGCCCCCGTCATCTCCACTGCTGCCGCTGCCGTCCTTGCCATAGGTCAATACGACGCTGTGGCTTCCGGCGGTCATGAGGCCGTCATAGCGGCCGCCGTTGGTCCCGCCGCCGCTGAAGGCAAGGTTTCCGTCGATGGACAGGGTCAGCACATCCCGGGCTTCGCTGCTCACATGGGTGTCAAAGGTCAGGCGAAAATCACTCGCAGAAGTGAAGGTGATCTGCAGGGTGGAGGAACTACCGTCCGTTTTATTGTTGGATTTCAGCCCTCCATAGATACTGTCCGCCGTCCAGGCGGAGCTGCCGGAATCGGCAAAGGATACGTCCACGTTGCCCAGGGTCATCTGCTCTGCACGACTGTCCGTGGACGTCAGGGGAACCGTCTGTCCGATCCGCCCCGTCCCATCAAAGCTCAGGGATCCATCCTGGTCCAGGATCCAGTAGATTTCCGACCCGTCGCCGCATTCCCCGCTGGAAAGCACCGCCAGGAGCCGGGCCCCGTCTTCTTCCTCCGCCGAAGCGAAGGCGCAGGGAATGAAAGCAGAAAGCAGACAAAGTGCCAGCAGAACTGACAGGATTCGTTTTTCCATAACAGCACCTCTGAACGTTCTATTCCTTCATTTTGTTTTCCAGGATTATACCGCTTTTGTTTGTTTTTGGCAAGTCAGAGATAAAGTTGAATGCGAAAAAGCGAAACACAGGGTCTGTTGTTCGCATTCCCTGTGTTTCTGTTATTTATATTTGTTTGTTTATACGGAATTCTATCGTATCCCCGCAGCCTCACAGGATCCCCGCAGTCATCATGGGGAGGTTGCCGTCGCTGAGGATGATGAGCTTCACCGCCCCCACGTCCACGTTCCGGGGAATGCGGACGGTCTGCATGAAGGCCACGCCCAGGTTCGAGATCTCCACTTCCCAGGTGTCCAGGCTTACCATGGCCCCCCGCCGGTTGTAGATCGCCAGGTACACGTTCACCATGGTCCCCGCCTGCTCCGGCGCCGCCTCCAGCTCCACGTTGGCCGTGAATTCCTCCCGGTCCCGGATCTCCGCCGCCGCCGTCACCGTCT
>JAEEGL015576209.1_pt1 | contig 11612 bp, 11 predicted proteins | sample 9134231 | NCBI WGS metagenome assembly JAEEGL01 (sample SAMN16246548, study PRJNA631951) | gut metagenome | biome: gut microbiome; feature: rumen; material: fiber-attached | host: Bos | place: Iran: Karaj | collected 2018-10 | reverse complement strand
TCCTGCCCGTGGCAAGCCTTATAAGATCGAATACCTCGATCCCCTTAAACTTTACGGGCTGCTGGAAAGCAAACCCTATACCCATATTAGCGCGTTCCGTGATCGACTTTTCCGTAATATCCTCACCGCCGAAATATACCCTTCCGCTTACCGGCTTCTCTATACCTGCTATAAGCCTTGCAAGAGTCGACTTTCCGCCGCCGTTGGGACCCGTTATCACGATGAGCTTCTCATCGGGTATCGTAAAGCTCACATCACGGATTATCTCCTTTTTTCCGTCTCCGCCGTCACCGTCAACGCCGAAGGAGACATTCTTAAGTTCAAGCATTTCCTGTTTCCTTTCAGTCCATCATTCAAAGCAGCTTTGCCGCTTTCGTCAAACAAAGCGCTTCTCCACCCGGGAAAGTCCGCAAAATGGAGAAGCGCCGTATCATCTTACATAGTTGCCGAATGCACCTTACTTTTTAAGCTTGTCGTAAATAGGGAACTTAACATCATATTCCTTATTCTCTACTACAGACTGCACACCCTTCTTCGTATCCGCATTGATAACGATCGGAGCATTCAGATTAACAGTCATCTTGGTAACATCCGCCGGAATGGTCATCGTAACGAGAAGCAGAGCATTGTCTTCAGTCAGCTTGCCGATCGTAGCCTCGATATCCTCGTTAAACTTGGGTGAATAACCATCCTGTACAACAAGCGCCGGAACAACGGGCATTGCAAACGCCGGCTCATCAAGTGAAACCATGAAGTTCATTCCGCCTGCAGTATTCTTCTCATTGTCATACATAAGAGTGAACTTCTTAAGTTCCGGGAATCCGAGAATACCTTCAGGGAATTCGATTATCTTGTCGTCACTAACGTCAATCTTACCAAACAGCTTTGTTGAAACCTCCATAAACCCACTCCTTTCGTAATACCAATACATTTACAGTGTCGAATAACCAAAACCGTTACAAATAGCATCCACAGGTGCTCCGGCCTCGCATAACGGGCAGCTTGCCGGTTTGTAGCTGATATAATCGGGAAGATCCCTCGTCGAATACAATGACCTGATCTGGAAATTCTCGATCTGGGTAGCTACTGAGAATATAGCTGAAATACCAACCACCTGACCGCCGTAGAACTTAACCGATCCCACAGCGCTCCTTAAGGTATCACCTGTCGTTGCCGTATCGATAAGGATAAGCACCTTCTTGCCCCTTATCATATGCTGATTGTTCTCGCGGAACATCATCTGACCGCTCACATTGTATTCCGGACTCGTGATATACATCGTCTGATGCCTGTTGGCTGAAATGATACCTGCCTTAGTAAGCTTATTGGCAAGGTACGAGCCCACCACTTCCATGCCGTTAAGGCACAGGATGGTGTCGATCACATCCGATGACAGATACATCTCCGCCAGTTCCTCGCCGGTTGCCCTTGCTTCCCTCTGGCGCGACTTCATATCAGTCAGGTCCATATAATAGTTTACATGTGAGTTGGGTGTTACGAAATGCCCCGAAACATAGCGGAGCACAACGTCCTTGTTCTTTGCATAATCAATCTTCTTGTAATCCTGCATATAACCCCCCTTATCATATTTCGTCAGTACTATTTAAACACATTTTGTACTGCACTGCATTAAGTATAACACAATTATGGCGAAATTGCACAAATTTTTTGACTTCTTTATATTTTTTTATACAATTTCTCACGTTTTGACTTTGATTTCGGAAGAATAAGATAATCACAGCCCGCATTTATAGCTGACTGCCCGTCCCTTGACATCCTGTCCCCTATCATCAGAATATCCTCCGGAGCATACCCGTGGTCTTCCATTATGAGCTTAAGGCCCTTAGGACTCGGTTTTAATTCGTTAAGGCGGGGATCGGTAGCCGCATACATCCCGTCAACGCTTATCTTAAGGGCTTTTGCCTTGTCCTCTATCGGATAATCGGAGAAAATGAATATCTTCCGGCCTTTCTCCTTATATCCTTCGATCATCTTAAGAAGTTCCTCATCCCTTGTCTCATATACAGCCTTAAGCGGCTTTTGGTACATCCATGTCTCGATCGTATCCTTTACGATTCCGGCAGGACAGTTAAACCTTGATGCCACATATGAATACTGGGCATCCTCAAGACTTTCCGCTCCGGATGTTGTGACGCTGTCCGCCGCGGAGGCATCCGTGCCCAAAGAAATGGAATCCCAATCCTCCCTTACTTTCCTGAACTCCTTAACTATAAAGAGCTCCTTAATACGCCAAAAATGGCATAGATAATAGCTTAAGAGCATCCATGCCATTTTTATGCGGAGACGACGCTGATAGTAGAGTGTGCCGTCAAGATCGAATATCAATGCTTTGTAGTCGTTTATGTTTTTCATTACACCTCATCTGTCCGGAAGGCTGGGGTTGTCTTCCCCGGTCCGCGCTCAAGGGAAAGACTATTGAGCCGGAAGCAGGAACGGATCCATCCAGAAGTTAAGAAAATCAAGATCGATGAAAGTCAGTATCACCAGGATGATGCACATTACTGCGATATAGGCAAGCAGCTTCTTCTCCCTGTAGAGCTTCTCGGGCTTCTGGACCGCCGAATCGGGCTTGAAGCTAATCCACAGATAGAAGCAGAACAGTCCGAACACGAACGGCATCGCGAGAAGATACTCTATGCGGTACTTGACCATGAAAATGCCGATGAAGAACGTAGCGGTCATCGCATAAAAGAAGGTCGATACAAGGAGCGAATTCTCCGTATAGTGCTTGAATGACTTTCTGTAAAGTCCCGCGCGCTCGGGATCCCCTATCATCCTGTATTCGGCGAACCTCTTGGTTGCCATGAGGAAGGCTCCCGCGAACCAGTATCCTATGAGAATGGAGCTCGGGGGCTGGTATTCTGATGTTATGATGAACCAGCCTATAAGCAGCCTTATCATGTTATTGATAGACTCACTTAACACATCAAGATACGGGATATCCTTGGTCCTTATCGGCTTAACGTTGTAAAGGACACCCATTATGAGCAGCCATATCTCCATCAGAAGAAACGGCCTGTTGATCGGGATAGCGAGTCCTATACCGATGATTATGCAGATCGCATATTCAAGCATAACGAGCGAGAACTTCATGTTCTCGGATACCACCGGCCTGTTCTTCTTGGTGGGGTGGAACTTATCGAACTCCGCATCCAGCCACTCGTTTATGACATAGTTGGCAGATGCTATGAAGCAGGTAGAAAAGAAGCCGAGGATGAATTTTACAATAACGCTTGCGTCAAAGTAAAAATCCGTGAGCAGTATTGCGATCACCACACCCGGCAGTATGAAAGCATTCTTGACCCAGTGATCCGGCCTGGCTATCTTGATATACTTCTTCATAAATTACTCCTTTTCTCCTTCGTACTCCGCAAATACCTTCTTGAAATATCTTATATTATCCTGGATATCACCCTTAAATACCGAAGAACCCATAACGATAACGTTGGCCCCTGCATCAAGGACCATTTCAATGTTCTCTCTTGTAATGCCGCCGTCCACCTCGATATCGGTGTCAAGACCGCGCTCGTTGAGCATAGCCCGCAGATCCGTGATCTTCTTTGTGCATTTGTTCATGTATTTCTGGCCGCCGAAACCGGGTTCGACAGTCATTACGAGGAACAGATCATATTCATCGAGGAACGGTTCGAGCACCGATACATCGGTTCCGGGCTTTATGGACAATCCCGCCCTGCAGCCGCATTCATGTATGAGTGCAGCAGCCGCATTAAGATCCTCACAGGCTTCATAATGAACGGTGATAATATTCGCACCTGTACGCGCGAACTCCCTTATATAGCGCTCAGGCTGGACGATCATAAGATGAACATCCAGCGGCGTGTGGGTGATCTTCTTAACCGATTCCATGATGGGTATGCCGAAAGAAATATTGGGGACGAACATCCCGTCCATGACATCAACATGGAACATATCCGTTCCCGCAGAATCAGCCTGTCTCATATAGTCTCCGAGGCAGGCAAAGTCAGCCGCCAGTATGGATGGTGATAATAACAGCATATCAGTATCTCCTTATATTCTTGAGTTCGTTGTATATCTGTACGTAGCCTTCGTAACGCTCAGCGGATATCTTACCTTCATTGACAGCGGCTTTTACGTCGCAGTCGGGCTCATGCGTGTGTGAACACGGCTGAAACCTGCAATCCTTGTATGGGATGAATTCGTTATAGTGATCCCTGAGTTCTTCCGCATCCTTAAGAAAAATATCAAAAGAGGAAAAACCGGGGGTATCCATGATGAATGTGTCTTCCGATATGGGGATGATCTCAGAATGTCTAGTCGTGTGTTTTCCCCTCTCGGCCTTGCGGCTTATATCGCCTGTCTGCGTCTTTACGTTGTCCTGAAGACAGTTGATAAGCGAAGACTTGCCTACTCCCGACGGGCCCGCCACACATGACAGCCTGCCCTTGAGTTCGGCCTTTAATTCATCTATCCCCTTATTGTCCCTGGCGCATGTTAAAAATACCCTGCTGCCACAGTCCCTGTATATGGATGCCGCCCTTTCGGCATCTTCATCATCGACCAGGTCATCCTTGTTAAAGCACAGTATGACCGGAAGTCCCTGCAGCGAAAACTGCAAAAGGAGTTTGTCTATAAGCAGATAATTGGGCTTGGGATGCGCAAGCGCAAATACTATGAGCGCCTGATCTGCATTTGCCACTTCAGGCCGTATAAGCTCGCTGCTCCTCTCCGTGAGTACGGCTATGTTCCCAAGACCTTCCTCTTCATCAAGTACATCGATATCAACGATATCCCCCACCAGCGGCTTGCGCCCGTCCTTGCGGAAGATACCCTTGGCCTTACACTCATATGTCCTGCCGTTATCGGCATATACATAATAAAATCCGGCGATCCCCTTGATTATCCTGCCACGCATAGATCATTCCTTGTTAAAAGTCACTGCCGTGGGCGGAGATGTCTGCCACTGACCGTCGACGGTCTGATAGGTAACGGTTATGAATCCCGTCGCCGAATTGGTAATGCCGGTCTTAACGGCCGTATACGGGAATGCAGCTGTGCTGAACCTCTGGATCTCGGCAGTTCCCGTTGCGTCAAGCAGCACGATTATGGCCTCCGAACCCGTCAGATATCCGTCAGGTGCCTGAATCGTTGCATTGCATGTATATCCGGTACCTCCCTTGCTCACACGGATGGTAACGGTGGAGTTTGCCTCAACCGTGGTGCCTGCTGCCACCGACTGGGATATAACGGTGCCTTTGGCTACCGTATCGCTGTTTTCCTCGATCGCATCACAGGTAAGCCCTGCCTCTACAAGGAGCGCCCTTGCGGTCGCCTCATCCTTTCCGGTAAGCTCCGGAACCTGAACCTGCTCAACGCTCGAACCTGTACTTATGTAAACCTGTATTGAACTGCCCAGAGGAGCATTCGTTGCCCCGAGAGGGCTCTGGGATATGACTTTACCCCTTTCTACCGTTTCGGAATCCTGCTCTGCCGAAGCAAACACAAAACCCTCGGCTTCGATCGCGACCCTTGCCTCGGCTTCAGTCTTGCCGACAACATCCGGGACCGCTGCGCCGCCTACTGCCGCTTCGCCCTGATCTTCGGAAGTATCGGCTCCCGGTATCTTTCCGCTGCTGACAACAAGCGTGAGAACCGAATTCTCCTCGACAATACTTCCCGGAGCGGGATCCTGTGAATCGATATGATCCTTTTCATACATGGTGGATTCCGCATAAGAAGCCTTGGCCGTAAGGTTTGCCTTCTTGAGTGCTGCCGAAGCCTCCTCAAGAGACATTCCGACAACATCCGGAACCTCGGTCATTCCTTCTTCTATCGCCGTATCGGCTTCACCATCCCCCATGGGATTAAATACCTTAAACACGATGAATACAGCGAAAAGTCCAAGTATAACGGCGGCGACTATCATAAGGACAGTCATCACCTTCTCCATGCGGGGATCCACATCGCTGTCATTATCCGGTATGGGTTCATAAGCCGCCCGCCCGCGTTTGTCCGCCTTTGCGGGGGCTTTCTTTCCTTTTTTCTCCTGATCGCGGTAACGCTGCTGCTTGGGCTGGGGATTATTCCTCTGCCTCGGCCTTGATTCAGGCTGCTCCTCGGCTGCCGGCCTTGACTGCTTACGGTTCCTTGCTGCCCTCGGATCCATCACGTAATAAGGATCCTCCATGCCTTCCTCAGGCATGTTATCGTATCTGGGCTGTCCGTAAGGCGCTCCGTACTGCGGTCCGTATGCGGGATCGGCATATCCGCCCTGATAGCCCTGGTTCCCGTAATACTGGTCATTATAGCCTCCGCCGTACTGGCCGGGATAACCCTGACCGTATGCGCCGGGCTCATCGTAAGAACCGTATTGGCCTGCCTTATTGTATCCGGCATAGGCTGATTCAAAGGTCTCGCTACCGTACATGCTGGATGCGGTCTGCTGGCGTATCTCCTTGCGGTCCTCATCCGTAATTGCCTTCGTTCCTATATCGCTGGCCGGATCCTGTATGACTACGAAATTCTCATCGGGACTCCTGAGCGAATGCTTGAGATCCTGCATGAGCTCGCTGACGTTCGCATATCTCCTGTCGGGATTCTTCTGCGTACATTTCATTATTATCTGCTCAACGCTTATCGGGATCTCGGGTACATAGATCCTCGGAGAAGGCATCTCCTCCTGGATATGCTTAATGGCTATAGCCACGGTCGTTTCACCGTCAAACGGAACACGGCCCGTGACCATCTCAAACAGTGTTATACCTATCGAATATATGTCACTCTTGGTATCGGAGTATCCACCGCGCGCCTGCTCGGGGGATGTGTAATGCACCGATCCCATGGCATGGCTGGTCTGGGTATCGGAACTTGCTGCACGCGCGATACCGAAATCAGCTACCTTAACCTTGCCTTCCTTGGAGATTATTATGTTCTGCGGCTTGATATCCCTGTGGATGATGCCGTTGTTATGGGCCGACTCGATGCCCATGGATACCTGTATCGCTATGCTGACCGCTTCCTTCACGGACAGCCTTATCTTCTTCTCTATATAACGCTTGAGGGTGATGCCTTCAACGAGCTCCATTACAAAATAGTAAAGCCCGTTCTCATCGCCCACGTCGTAGACATTAACTATATTGGGGTGCATAAGGCCTGCGGCTGCCTGTGCTTCCGCCCTGAACTTGCTGACAAAGCTCTTGTTGGACGCGAATTCGTCCTTAAGTACCTTGATCGCAACAAATCTGTTCAGTTTATGACATTTGGCCTTATATACATCAGCCATTCCACCGGCGCCGATCTTCTCGAGAATCTCGTATCGGTCACCCAGTATGGTTCCGGGATTTAACATTATCTCACCTCATCCGCAAACGGTTCGATTATCACTACCGCTATATTATCCTTGCCGCCGTTATGGTTGGCAACTCTTATCAATTCCTCAACGATCTGAACGACGTCCCTTCCGGCCTTAACGATCATGAGGATATCATCATCCTCCACCATGTTTGTCAGTCCGTCGGAACACATAAGTATGTGATCGCCCTTCTTTACGTCCACCTCGAAAAAGTCAACCTCAACCTTCGGCGCCACACCTATGGCCCTTGTGATTATGTTCTTATCGGGATGGATCCTTGCAGATTCCCTGTCAATCTCGCCCATCTTGATCATTTCCTCGACAAGCGAATGATCCCTGGTGATCTGCTTAATGTCATCATTTATGATATATAGCCTGCTGTCGCCCACGTTGGCAACATACATGACGTCATCAACAATGGTAGCGACTACTGCCGTAGTTCCCATGCCCTGAAAATCAGCTTCCGCTTCCGCCTTCCTGAATATCTCGGAATTGGCGCATTCTATAGCTTCCTTGATAACTTTGACGGGTTCGCTGGAGTCATTTATCATGACCTCGCGCTCGATTGCCTTGACCGTATATGAGGATGCGTAATCACCTGCGTTATGTCCGCCCATTCCGTCTGCCACAATGAACAGGTTCGGAAGGTTTCCGAGCGGAACTTCGCAGGAAAATATGCAGTCCTGATTGATCTTTCTCTTGCGGCCGATATCGGTCTTAGAGAATGTCTTAAGCATTTGTTCCTGATCCTTTCGTTGCTTTCGCGGCCTCATCCGCCATTACCCTGCGTCTTAACTGGCCGCATGCGCCGTCAATATCCCGGCCCATTTCTCTTCTAATAGTAACATTTATATGATTTTTTTCAAGTTTATTTTTAAATGCAAGAACCGCCTGTTTTGCGGATCCGACGTAGTTTCTTTCCCTGACCGGGTTGACCGGTATGAGGTTAACGTGGCAGTTCATGCCCGAAAGAAGCGCCGACAGGCCCGCCGCGTCCGCAGCGGTATCATTTACTCCGCCTACAAGACTGTATTCAAAAGTCACCCGTCTTCCGGTCCTGTCAAAATAATACCTGCAGGCGTCCATTATCTCATCAAGACTGTACCGGTTGGCTATCGGCATAAGCTCCCTGCGCTTTTCATCATTGCATGCATGGAGCGAGAGCGCAAGCGTGACCATCAGATCCTCATCCGCAAGACGTCTGATCTGAGGGACCAGTCCGCAGGTCGAGACCGTGATATTGCGCCTGCTTATGTTCAATCCCCGCTCATCGCTTAAAAGCTTTATGAACCTGACCGTCCCGTCATAGTTGTCGAGCGGTTCGCCCGATCCCATCATCACAACGTTTGATACGCGCTCACCGGTATCCTTCATTATCCCGTATACCTGTCCGAGCATCTCACCGGCCGTAAGATCTCTTACAAGGCCGTCTATCGTTGATGCGCAGAATCTGCAGCCCATCCTGCAGCCTACCTGCGTGGAGATACATACCGAATTGCCGTGTTCATAGCGCATGAACACGCTTTCTATAAGATTGTCATCCCCGAGCCTGAAAAGATATTTCCGTGTACCGTCGGCCTGCGACTCCTGCATCCTTTCCACGGTAACGGGATATATCCCATATTCCTGCGCAAGAGTTTCCCTCAGCGAAAGAGGGACATTGCTCATGCCGTCAAAGGTGTCAACTCCTTTTGCATGTATCCAGCCAAATATCTGGGCCGCTCTGAACTTCTTCTCCCCGTGGCTTAGCACTGTCTCTTCAAGTTCGTGGTACTCAGCCGCCCGTAAATCCTTTATATCCATCTGTTGTTTCCTGTTGTGTCCTATTTTACCCACCCTATTGTCATTATTTAGCTGCTAAACTTCCGTTTCAGTGATTTAGTGGGTATTCTTCACAAACTTCGAGATAAAGAACCCGTCGCAGTCATGGATGCCGGGGATGAGCTGTATATACCCCTCGCGAGCGGTCTCACATTTCAGCACATCCGGGAGCTTGTCATAAAATGAAACCGGTTCAAACGGCAGTTCATCGCAGATGAAACGGAAATTCCCGGTGTTTTCTTCCGCATGCACGGTACAGGTTGAGAAAACGAGCGTCCCGCCCGACTTTAAGTATCTGCTCACATTCTTAAGGATCTCCCGCTGGAGCTTTGTAAGCGAAGCCTCTTTTTCGGGTGTCATATTGTACTTTATATCATTCTTCCGCCCGAGCACTCCAAGCCCCGAACAGGGCAGGTCTGCGATGAGCACGTCGGCCTTCCCTTCATAAGCGGGATCAAAACATGATGCGTCCGCGTTTATTATATCTATATTGTCATAGCCAAGACGGGCGGCATTCTCCTTTATAAGTTCGAGCTTGTGATCCGTAATGTCGAATGAGTATACATGACCACTGCCGCCAAGGATGTCAAGCGCATGCATCGACTTGCCTCCGGGCGCCGCACATACATCAAAAACGGTATCACCCTTTTGTATCTCGGCAAGCTCTGTAACAAGCATTGAGCCCACATCCTGCACCTGGAAAAGTCCCTCGCCAAAAGATGAAATCCGTTTTATCGAATCGATGTTTTCAAGCCTTAAAGCCCCTTCGTGATAAGGCATCCTTTCACAGGAAATGCCCTCGTCCTTAAGCTTTATCATCAGCTCTTCAACCGTTATCTTTGAACGGTTGACTCTCACAAATATGTCCGATGTCTCAAGGGATGCCCGAAGCATGGAAGAGGCCGTTTCAGCCCCCTGCTCCTCAATGAGCTGCTCTACAAGCCACTGCGGACATGAATACCGTACCGATATGCCTTCCGCGGTATTCTCATCGGGATAGGTTATATCCCCGATATGCCTTGCTATATTCCTGAGTACTCCGTTGACGAACCCCTTAAGAGAACCGAATCCCTTCTTTGCCGCAAGCTTTACCGCTTCGTTGCACACGGCGGCATCCGGGATCGAATCCATGTATTTGAGCTGGTAAACACTCATCCTCATTATCGCCCTTATCACGGGCTTCATCCTGCTTACCGGCGTTTTGCTGTAACTGTCGGTGATATAGTCAAGCTCGATACGCCTCTCGGTGACCCCTTCAAGAACACGCTTTAAAAAGCTCCTCTCATGCCTGTCAAGGTATTCGTATTTATCCATGACCTGTTTTATGACAAAACCGGCCGGCTGATCGTCCTTTTCGATCGCAAGCAGCGTTTCAAGGATCAAAAGCCTTAAGTTCATTTAAGCATCTCCCCTGTTTCGATCCGGCAGCCTCTTAGGAAATCGGATACTTCCATCCTCTTCTTTCCCTCAAGCTGAAGCGAGGTTATCTTAAGATATCCTTCCCGGGTCTTTACATATATGCCGTCACTTAAAGCCGCCGCAACGCACCCGGGTTCTGCATCCGGAGCACCTTCCGGACAGCATCCGGCAAACTCCGTATCGCTTACCGTATCTGCCTTCAATACCTTAAGGAGCTTACCCTTAAGATAGGTATAAGTACCCGGCCACGGGGTGAAACCCCTTATGAGCCTTTCAAGCTCCACGGCAGTTTTGTCAAAGTCAAGCTCACCCATCTTCCTGTTGAGCATACCTACATGGCTGGCTTTGCTCTCATCCTGCTTTATCGGTGTTATGTCACCCTTCTCTATATCGTCAAGAGCCTTTACAATAAGCTCTGCTCCTGTTTTTGCAAGTTTATCAAACAGGCTCTCGCCTGTCTCGTCCGATGTTATGTCAACCTCAGCCGTAAAGAGTATATCACCCGTGTCAACACCTTCGTCCATCTGCATTATCGTTACGCCGGTCTTCTCATCTCCGTTTATGATGGCCCACTGTATGGGCGCCGCTCCCCTGTATTTGGGCAGCAGAGAGGCATGCGTATTTATACAGCCCAGTCGCGGCATGTCGAGTATCTCCTTTGACAGGATCTGCCCGTATGCGGATACTACGAAGATATCGGCATCAAACTTTCTTAATTCATCCACTGCTTCCGGCAGCCTGATGCGATGCGGCTGAAAGACCGGTATGCCGTGCGAAAGAGCGCATTCCTTCACGGGCGGAGCAACAGGCTTATCGCTTCTGCCCCTGGGTTTATCTTCCTGAGTCACCACACCGACAACCTCATGTGAGCTTCCGATGATCGCTTCAAGGATATTCACGGCAAAATCAGGCGTTCCCATGAACAAAACCTTCATTTTACTCCTCCTAATGTATTGCCCCCTCCTTCGTCGGCGGCATGTCGTCGGAACCATCCTGAATTAGGCTTCGCCTAATGGTTCCT
>JAEEGL011958501.1_pt1 | contig 11612 bp, 10 predicted proteins | sample 9134231 | NCBI WGS metagenome assembly JAEEGL01 (sample SAMN16246548, study PRJNA631951) | gut metagenome | biome: gut microbiome; feature: rumen; material: fiber-attached | host: Bos | place: Iran: Karaj | collected 2018-10 | reverse complement strand
TTTTCTACTTTTATTATCACCTAAATGTTCATTTATATATGAAATTATTTCATCTGATGTCATTTCTTTTTCTGAAATATCATAATTTAAACATAATTCTTCAATTATTTTATATATTTCTGGATTGTCTTTATGAAAATTAATTGTACGAAGTCCATCTTGTATTATATGTGGATTTATTTTTTTACCTTCTGTTATTAAATCTAATGCAGTTTTTAATTCGTTTTCTATTTCATTTGATATTTTTGGTATTTCATTTTCTTCATTTTCCCATTCTATTTTTGGTATATTTAATTTTCTATATTGGACTTTTTGTTTTGACATAATATCAATAAATAATATAATATATAAAATTCATATTATTTAATTTATTTTATTTTAATATTACTTAATATAATTTTTATAAAATTTAAATTATTATAAAATTAGTGTTTTTTTATAATTTACTTTTATGGAAGGATTATCAAATATCAAACATTATAATAAATTAAAAAAATCAAAAAGATCAAATTCAATGTCAAAATTAGATGAAATGTTTAGATCATTAGAAGGTAGAATAAGTAATGATAATATTGATAATGTAACAAAAACTTTTTTATTATCAGAGAATAGATTCAAGTATTTACAAAAAGGATTAATATATAGTAAAATGTTAAAAAATGGGAGTATGAAAAGTTTATATGATTCTATAATGAATAATAAATTAAAAGATAATAATTATTTAATATCCAAAAAAAATCACAATATACTATTTACAAATATTAGAAAATATACTTATAATAATAATAAATTTATACAAAATTTATCCTCAATTAATATTCATAAGAGTTATCAAAATAAACCAAAATTTTCTAGTTATTTTGAAAATAAAAAATCTATTGATGATTTTTTAAAATTTTCACCTTTAAAAAAATACAATAATTTCAAAAAATCTTTTATTTATAATGGTATATATGATTACGAAAGTAGAATAAATAAATCAAAAAAAATATTTAAAAGTAAAATAAATCTAAATATGTATTCTCAAAGAATAAAAAAAAACAAAAATAAATTATTTAATTTCGAATGAGTGTTCAAAATAATTGTAAAAAAAAAATAATATTAATAATTGTTAATTATATTACTTATATATATATAACTAATTTTTTTTTGAAGAAAAAAATAATATAAAATAAAATATACACTATATTATATTTATTTAATTTTTTTCATTTCCATAATAACAAGGACCAGGTACATGTTTTTTTGGATAAATAACTAATCTTTGAACTTTTGATAAAAAAGGACTTCTTATATTTTTAGTAGAATTTTGAAATTTGTTTTTTTTATTATTTACTTTATTTTCATTTTTTCTATTTTGTAATATTAATTCTTCAATTAATAAACTATTATGATATTGTTCTCTAATTTTATCAGAAATTAAAAAGTTATTTTTTCTCTTTTCTTTTCTATCACTTAAACTTTTATATTCAAAATTACTTTTTAAATTATATTCACCAGGACCAGGAGTATATTTTTCTTGTTTATGAATATCAATATATTTACTTAAAATATTTTCTCTATTAACACTTTCAGAACAAAAAGAAATATCATTTTTAAAAAAAGAAGAAGGAATATTTTTCGACCAATTAAAATCATTATATTTAATTAAATTATCAGGAAAATATGAACCAGGACCAACAATTTCTTTTTTAAAATCTTTAAATCTTTTTAATTTAGAATCCATTTTAACAATACAATTTTTCTTTTCTTCATTTTTTAAAATATCATAAGTCCCAGGTCCAGGAATTCCATTATTAATTAAAGTATTTCTTTCTTTTATTGTATTTGATGGAATAAATAAACTATTGTATCTTATATTTGAATTATTACTTAAATTATTTTTTATTTCATATTGTCCTGGTCCAGGTAAATATTTATCTATAAACTCTTTTTTATACATTTCTGAAAATCTTTCTTCTTTATTTTTAAATAAATTATTATATGATTTTGTTTTGATTATTTTATTAATTTCATTTTGTGATATTAGAGAATTTGTTTTATATAATTTTTCTTGTTGAATATTTGCTAAATTAATTGAACTTTTTGTTGATTTTTCTGATGATATATTTTTTAATTTGTGTTTATTTAATATTTTGTTTAATTTTTTAAATAAAAATTGATCTTTTTGTTTATTTGTATCAAATAAGAATACTTCTACTCCATTTGGTATTGATGATAATGTTTTTTTATTATATGCATTATGTATTGTTGAATTAATTATTTTTCCTTTAGGAGAAATTAATTTAAATTGTTTAAAATCCTTAATTGTTACATTTGTTATATTTTCCATTTTATCATTCATAAATATCTAAAATTCTTATTATATCATATTTTATTATTAATTTTATATTTTGTCTTTTAAACTAAAATTTAAAATTTCAAATAAATATTATTTAAATAAATCTATGTACAATCAACAAATAACTTATCAATTCAAAGAAATAAAAAATCACCCATCAATAAATAAGTCCTTATCAAAAACACAATTGAAAAAAAATAATATATCTAAAGAAGAAAAAAAAATAAAAATATCAAAAACAAAAAAAACTTCATTAAATTCAAATGATAATGAAATATTGCAAAAAAAAAGAGAACGCGGGAATAAAATTAACACACATATAAATGAAATACCAAAATCTCCTCTTAAATTATCATCAAATACTCAATCAATAATAAATCTAATTTTGAATAAGAAAATAGGAAGTAACACAATTCAAAATAAAAATGAAAATAAACCTTCATTAGAATTATCAAAGAAAACTTTAGAAATCATTAATAAAACAAAAGAAAATGAAATTTCAAATTGTGAAAAATCTAATTCAATAAATAATATGAATATTTCTCTATCAAAAAAGACTTTAGATTGTATAAATGAAATAAGAAAAGAAAGATTAAATAGATTTGAAAGAATATCAAATTCAAAAGAAATAAAAAGAAGTTTAAATTCATTTTCTTCATTAAGATGTAAATATGAAGATTTAATTAAAGAAAAAAGAGAATTACCTCTTCCAACAAAATATAAATTTTTATTAAGAGCTTTTGATAATTTAGAATTAACAATTAATTCTTTTAAATCAATTAAATCAAGTAGAACTATAAATATAAAAAGAATTTCAGAATCAATTGAATCAAGTCTTAAAAATAGATTTAATTTAGATATTTTTAAACAAATTTTATTTGTTGGACCTCATTTATATATTATTAAATGGATTAAAAATCCAGAAATTAACGATTATGAATTATTAATTGATGTTCCTAAAAATTTTGATAATAATATTAAAACTTTATCTCAAGAAAAAAAAGATAATTTATCTGAAGTAAATTTCAATGAATTACAAAGTAATTTTAATCCTGAATACAATCCAATTCCAAATAATATATTAGAAGAAAGAAGAAAATTTTTTAAAAATACTTTATTAAATATTGTTAATGAAGAACATAAGAAATATTTAGAAAAAATTAATGTGAAAAATTTTGATCCTTATTTAACTCAAACTTGGCATCATGGATTTGATTTACAAAATATAAATGATATTCCTAAATTTGATATTATATCAAAACCAAATAATCAAATTAATCCATATGAAAATTTAATTGCAAATAATGATATTAGAAGTTATTTAATTGATAATGCCATTAATGATAAAAATGATTATAAAACTGAAGAAAAAAATACAATATTATCAAAATATGTTTCAAATGAATTTATAAATAAATTAAAAAAAAAAGAAGAAGCTATAAAAATTAGTAATGAAATATTAAATTATTCTACTATAACACATTATCAAAAAGATATTATTAATAATATTTCAAATTTAATTATTGAAATGAAAACATTGTGTATTATATCAAAGAAAGAATCTTGGAATATAAATGAATTAATTTCTAAACTTCTTAATTTTAAAAATATAAAAAATTCTTTTAATGAAAATGAATTAAAAGATATTTTTGAAAAATTGAGTAAGATTTTTCCTAATTGGATTAAAATAATTCAACATTCAATATTTGGTAAATTAATTGTTATTGAAGGAAAAATAGAGATTAAAAAAGAAATAATCCCTAATTTAAAAAAAGAAGATTTCATATAATTAAAATAAGAAAAAAAAATTAATAATTTTATTCAAAAAAAAATAATATTTCATTAAGTAAATATATAAAATTTTAGAACATAAATAAATAAAATTAAAAATTTTAAAATTTATTTAAAATATTTTAAAAAATGAAGAATGATCCATTTTACATAAAAGATAAATTATCAGTTCAATTAGAAGAAGAAGAAAAAGAAAGACAACAAAAAAAATTATTATTTATGCAAAAACAAAGAGAAGACTATAATAATTATATGAAAATGAAAGAACAAATGAAACAAAATAATTATAATGATAGAATAAAAACACCAATTAAAATAACTGAAGATAAAGATTATCATTATCAACGTAAAAGTATAGATACATTAAATGATAATTTATGTACAAATATTGCAAATGATAATTCATATGCAAGGGCAGGATATAAAGTTTTACCTTGGAAAATTCCTGATAAATATGCAAATAATCAAATAAATGAAATTGCAAATAGAAATTTTAAAAAAGATTATAATATTATTAATTTTGAACCTTATAATAAAATTGATAATAAACAACAAGTTAATCAAAATAATATTAATGTTACTTATGATAATAAATTAAATCCTGTTATTAATAATAATGATAATAATAATTTTAGTAATAATATTTTTTATCAAGGAGAACAAATTGATTATAATAATCCTAATGTTATACAATCACAAGTTAATTTAAATCAACAACAAGTTGATAATCAATTTATTAATCAAAGAAGTGATAATAAACAACAATATAATATTGATGATTATTATAATCAAATTAGAAATCCAAATCCTCAAAATTACATTAGTCAAAGAGATATTCAACAACAGAATTTTAATCCTAATGAATATAATATTCAAAGACAAAATCAACAACAGAATTATATTCCTCAAGAATTCAATTCTCAAAGAGAAATACAACAAACAAATTTTAATCCTCAACAAATTCAACCTCAAACATTTTATCAACAACAACAAATTCCAAATACACAATATAATAATATAAATCAAAATCAAATTCCAAACACACCATATAATAATAATAACATAAATCAAATTTCAAACACACCATATAATAATATAAATCAAAATCAAATTCCAAACACACCATATAATAATAATAACATAAATCAAATTCCAAACACACCATATGATAATAGTAATATAAATCAAAATCAATATTATCCAAAAACTCCTCAACAAAATTTAAGAGAACAATATATTCAAACACAACAAAATATGAATAATTATAATAATATTAGACAACAAACTCCAAATCAAAGACCAATGACAGAACAAAGTTCAATGAGAAATAATAATATTAATCAAAATATTCCACAACAATATCCTCCAGAAGCTTATTTAAGATATAAAGACTATTTAAAAGAAAAAGAATCAAGAGAAGAAAAATTAGAATTACAAGAATATTTAAATCAAAGAAGATTAGAAAAAGTAAGAGAAGAAGAACAACAAAGAAATAAAACAGAATATAAAATTCCAACACCAAATACAATTCAAAATACAAAAACTAATTTTCATATGACACAAAATAATTTCCAGCAAAGAATACCAGAAAATATTAATTTACAATATAATCAAAATCAACAAATAAATAATCAATATCAACAAATACAAAATATAAATAATCAATATGAAAATAATCCAAATTACAATAATTATAATATAAATAATAATATAAATAATATTAATAATAATAATAATAATAATTTTAATCCAAAATTAGATCAAAGAGAAGAAGATAGAAGAGAATATTTAATTAATAAAACAAAAAATTTAGGTAATTATTCTTATTTAACACATGATATGTCATCAAATAAAATTCAAAAACCATTTAAAGAAATGACAGATGAAGAAAAAATTAGATTTGCAGAACAACAAGTAAAAGAAGAAAAAATGAGACAATATAAAGAAACTTTAGATGATCAAATTAAAAATAAACCATTAACTGCATATAATAAAGAAAATAATAATATTAGAGAAGATATTCCTCCTGATCCTTGTAAATATTATTTTTTATAATTTTTTTTAGATTCTGGAAGAAATAATTATTATCAAAGTTCTAATATGATATATAATCCTTTAATTCCTCAACAAAGAAATATGGGACCAAATTATTAAATATATTAGTTTTTTTTATCTTTTTAAAATTTTTTTTAATTATTTTTTATTTTCATTAATAAATTAGATAAAAAATGAGTTTTCTTTCATCTTTTTATAATCCTTTATTAACAAGTACTGATAATATATGTGATGTAATTAATATACTTCCAATTGGAGTATTAATTCTCGAAAATAATGAAAATAGTTTAAATACAGATTATAAAATTTCTTATTCAAATTCTTTGGCAAAAAAATTATTATTTATACAAAAAGATAATGATTTTAATAAATTTTGTCTTAATGCAAATAAATTTAAAGAATTTACAATTGGAAATAGTAATAATGGAATTACTTTATATGAATTTATTTTTAATACAAAAGTTTCAGGTAATAAAAAATTTATATTTGATAATAATATTATATATGTAAAATTAAAATATAAAAATTCAAAAATATATTTAGTAATTGATGATTACGATGAAGAAAGACAAAAAATACAAAAAAATTATATTACACATATGGGAGAACAATATATATCAACATTATATCATGAAATAAATAATCCATTAAATAGTTTACTTATTTCAATAAGCCAAATTCTAAATAATAAAAAGACAGAAGAAGCAAAAAGAATTGAATTTCTTGTTTTTTTATTAAAAATGTTTTTGAAAAGTTTTATCTTATTTTTTCAAATATCCTCATTAAATAAAGAAAATTTAAAAACAAATACAACGATAAATTTAAATTTATTAATGCAAAAAATTTCAGGAAAATATTCTCAATTATTTGAATATAAGAGAATTAAATTTATATCTAATTTACAAAATTTATCTCAAAAATGTGTAAATTTAGATTATTATTATTTTAAAAATTTAATAAAAAATATATTTATATATTTCTATTATCATACAAAAATAGGAGGAGCATTTTACATTGAATCTAAAGAAATAATATTAAAATCAGGATTTTTTGTAAATTTAATTTTTTCAAATAGTAAAAATGCAGATAATTTAAAAAGGAGTTATAGTACAAATGATAATCCATCAATAGAGTTTTTAAAAAATAATATTCAAACTGAAAATATTAATATTGAAATTATAAGTAAATTAGCAAATTATTTAAATATTAAAATTGAGTTGTCAAAAAAAAAAGATTTTATTTTATATATTCCTTATGAAGAGGATTATATATTTAACTCATTTTGTACTTATGAAAATGAAGATGAAGATGTAATTGATAATATTAATGATTTAAATAAAATTAATTTTAATCAAAATAATTCAAAAAAAAAATCTTCAAAAAAAGAAAATCTAAATATAAATGAAACTATAAAAAAATCTTCTTTTAATAATACAAAAATACATAAAAAAAAATATAAAAATGGAGTTGGAAGAAGTAAATCTTTTATAGAACGAGAAAGTAATTTTGAAAAAATAGAAAATAATAATAATACTAATCAAGATATAATAACAGAAGAGAATATTAGTAGTAGTGATGTTAGTGAAAGAGAAAATAATGAAATTAAAATAGAAGAAAAAAAAACTTTATCAACAAATATGTCAATAAGTCAAATTGATTCAATAAATTCAAAACAATGTACATTAAAATGTATATTAAAAGAAAAAAATAAAAATTCTGGAAATCTTAATTCAAATCTTGAAAATTTACCTAAAGAAAATAATCAAATTAATAATAATATAAATGATATTAATAATAAAAATAATATTTCAAAAAATGATATATTAATAGTTGATGATGAACAATTTAATTTAAATTCATTATCAAATATTTTACATAAATTAAAAGTAAATTGTGATACCTGTAAAGATGGAAAATATTGTATTGAATTAATAGAAGATCAAATAACAAAAAATAATAAATGTAACTATAAATTAATTTTAATGGATATTGTAATGCCAATAATGAATGGTTTAGAAACAGTAGAAAAAATACAAGAAATGTGTAATAAAAATACAATAAATGAAAAGGATATAAATATTATATTTATAAGTGCAAGTTATGATCAAAAAGAAACTATTAATAATTTAAAAAAAAAATGTTCAATTATAAAAGATTTTTTAGTTAAACCAATAAAAATTTCACAAATTGAAAATGTGATTAACAATTATTATCATTGAAATAAATTATTATTCATAAATTATGATGTCTATTTTATTAAAAATATAGATTATAAATAAATTGTCCATGTGTTAATATAATTTAAATAAAAAAATAACTTATTTAAATATTATTCAGTCAAAAAAAAAAATCTATTTTTAAATAAATATAAAAATGAGAATATTAATTACTCCAAATGGGAAAGCTGAAATAATATCATTATCAACATCTCCATCAGCAGCATCAACAAAAAAAAATTTTTATAAAAAACAAAACAAAGAAAATTTAAAAAAGTCATATAATAAAAGAAGTAAAAGTAATAATGAAAATAATATACAAAATATAAAATTTAATAGTATAAATACAGAAAGAAATAATATATTAAATATTAATGTAAAAAAACCAAGACCAAGTATTTTAATTAATTTTCAAGAAATATATAATAAACCTTTAAAGAATATAAAAGAAAAAGTTTATCAGAGAATTAAAACAACTGAACGAATTAAAAGTATTTCTTTATATGATTTATTGAAGAAAAATGTATATAATGATATGTTAAATCAAATGAAAAAAGAAAATGATGATAAAGAAAAAGATTGTAATGTTAATAATTTTCAATTTAGAAATCATTTATCTTTACCTCATGATATTCCTAAAATAATTGATAAAGTTAAAAATTTAAAAATTCAAAGTAATCAATATTCACTTATAAAATATATTAAAACTAAAGAAAGTTTAAATCCAGTTTTAGTTAAAAATTATTCAAATTTTAGTGAGAGACAATTAGAAAAAGATAATCAATTATGTAAAATAATATTAAATAATAGAAAAAAAGAAAATATACTCAAAAGAATTGCAGAAAAGAAAATAAAATTAAAATATAATTATAATAATAATCTTGATAGAATGAAAAGAGATATTTTATGTTCTGCAAGAATTATTAATAAATATAATAATATTAAATCAAATAGAGAATTAATTAAACAAAATTATGAAGATTTTAAAAGAACTTATTGGAAAAATTTAAATATTGACCATTCACAAAAGAAAAAAATTTTAACAAATGAATATGATTAAAATTTAATTTTTATAAATTATTTAATTTATAACAAATCAAATTTTGCAATTTTTGATTTTTAAATATCCTCAAAAAAAAATTCTTTTTATAAATATTATAAATAAAAAAAACATTTTTAAAAAATTTAAAAAATAATAAAATTTTTCTTAAATAAAAAGAATAAAAAATCTCTAAAAAAACTATTAAAATTTTTTTATTGAGATTCCCAATATTCAACAAATTCTCTATAATTAACATTAGGTTGATCATCTAATCCAGCTTCTTTGAATATTTCATCAACTTCTTCTTCACTCATTGGAGTACCTAATTTAGTTAAAATAACTCTTAATTCATCTTTATTAATTGTTCCTCTTCCATCTCTATCAAAATATTCAAAAGCTTCAATTATTTCTTCTTTATTTGCTTCAGGTGTTTCATAAACTTCTTCTTCTTGAACAACAGTTTTCTTTTGTACTCTTCTTGACATTTTTTATATTAAAATAAATGATATTATAAAATAAATATTTTAATTTTAATTTTCTCAAAAAAAACAAAATAAAACTAAATAAAAAATTTAAAAATAATTAAAAAATTCTTGAAAAAATTCTTTAAAAATTCAAAAAAAAAAAAAAGAAAAAAAAAAAAATGGAAGACAAATACTTAGACCAACTTCAAAAAGGTAAATGTCTAGAAGAAACATCCTTAAAAACTCTAATAGAAAAAGTAAAAGAAATCCTAATATCAGAAAGTAACATATTAACCTTAAAATCTCCAATAACAATATGTGGTGACATTCATGGTCAATTTTACGACCTTCAAAAATTAATAAAACTCTCAGGTAACCTTCCAATAACATCATACTTATTTCTAGGAGACTATGTAGATCGAGGTAACAACAGTGTAGAAGTAATAGAACTTCTTTTATCATACAAATTAAAATACCCAAACAATATATTCTTACTAAGAGGCAATCACGAATCACGTCAAATTTCCTTTACATATGGTTTCTATGAAGAAATAACAAGAAAATATGGTAATTCAAATCCATGGAGATATATAATGGATTTATTTGATTATTTACCAATATGTGCAATTATCGAAAATAAAATTTTTTGTGTTCATGGTGGTTTAAGTCCTTTTATTTCAACAGTAGATCAAATTAGATTAATTAATAGAAAATGTGAAATACCACATGATGGTGCATTTTGTGATTTATTATGGAGTGATCCTGATGATATTGAAACTTGGAATATTAATTCAAGAGGTGCTGGATGGGTTTTTGGTTATAAAGTTGTTAATGAATTTAATCATTTAAATAATATTGAACTTATTTGTAGAGCTCATCAACTTGTTAATGAAGGATATAAATTTTGGTTTAAAGATAAAAATCTTGTTACTATATGGTCTTGTCCTAATTATTGTTATAGATGTGGTAATAAAGCTTGTTTTTTAAAAATTGATGATAAGGTAAAAAAAGATTTTGTTGTTTTTGATACTTGTCAAGATAGTGTTAATAGTTCTTTTGTTAAAACTTTAGTTCCATATTTTTTGTAATTAAATTTAATTTTTTTTTTTTTTTTTTTTTAAATTTTTTTTTATATTTTTGTTGTATTTAATTTATAATATTTTTCAATATTTTTTTTATTTTTTTTTTTTTACAATGGATTTTGTAAAATTAGAAAATGTATTTACTGATTTTATAATTGATTTATTAGGACCAAATCCAGAAAGAGATAATATAAGAAAATTAAAATTTGATATGATAAAACCAATAATGGAAAAAGCATTATGTTATGAATTTAAAGATTTTATTCCACATATTTTTATATATGGTTCATTTTCAATAAAAACATATTTAAAAGATGCTGATATTGATATTACAATATTATTTGAAGATAAAAATACACATAAATTAATTAATCCATCAATTGAGATAGTAAATAATACAATAATGATAATTAAAAAAGCATTTGAAGATTATAATTATGAAATTAAAAATGAATCTTTTACTGAAATCAATATAATTTTTGCTGAAATAAGATTATTAAAATGTAAATTTGATTCATTTTCACTTGATATTTCAGTTAATAATTTATCAGGATTAGTAAAAATTTTTTATATAAATTATATTGATAGAACTTTTGAAAATAAATGTCATAATTCAATATT
>JAEEGL011133632.1_pt1 | contig 11612 bp, 4 predicted proteins | sample 9134231 | NCBI WGS metagenome assembly JAEEGL01 (sample SAMN16246548, study PRJNA631951) | gut metagenome | biome: gut microbiome; feature: rumen; material: fiber-attached | host: Bos | place: Iran: Karaj | collected 2018-10 | reverse complement strand
TCCCGATTTCGACAAGCTTTTCTCAAAGGAAATCTTCGACGAGCTCGTCCCGCCGCTTTGTTCGGAAAGCGAAATGGAAACTGTGAGAAGCTTCAAGGGCTTCTACACCTATTTCACCGACTACCACGCGACAAGAAAGCGCCTTTACTCGGCGGACGAAAAGGCCGGAACGGCGGCGTTCAGAATCGTGAACGAAAACCTTCCTTTGTTTTTCTTGGGCCTGAAAAACTTGAAGAAAGTCAAGGCGGAGGCGCCGGCTCTTCTCACCCAGCCGGCTTTCGCGAAATTCGCGGCCCTGTTGTCCGGCGCGGCGGAAAGCGGAGCGTTTCGTCCGGGAGACTCTTTCATAGCCGAATTCAACTCTTGCATAAGCGGAACGTTCGACGAGCGCGGAAAGCAGACTTCGAAAGGAATGAACCAGCTCGTAAAAGAATTCATGGACGCGGAAAAAGGCGCCCGCCTTCCTTTCTTCAAGCCCCTCTTGAAGAACGTCATGGCGGACTCGAAGCCTCTTTTCGCCGTCGCCTCTTTCGAAACTTCCTCCGAAGCCTTCGCCGCGTCCATGGCTTTCGCATCCACGGCGCTCCCCGCCGCCCGCGAATTCGCGTCCTTTTTGAAGCGCTCCATCCCTTCGTTGAAGTCTGTCTTCGTCGAAGAGAAAAGCTTCGAGAAATTCTCGTTCCTCGTTTACGGCCGTCCCTTCGCGATCAAAGCCGCTCTCGCGGCGGCGGAGGAGAAGCCCGCGAGCGGCGAAGGCGCGACGCTTTTTGAAATCGAGCGGGCCGTCCGTTCCATTCCGGAGAACGAAACGCTGCCGTCCGTCTCCGCTTATTTGGAAAAGCTCTCCAAAATTTCGTTCGCGGAAAAGTTCTCTGCGGCCAGAGCCGCCGAAGGCGCGGACTTCCGCCGCGACAAGAAGAGCGCGGTTCCCTTGAAGGAATTTCTCCAGGAATCGCTCGACTACTACAACGCCCTCCGGCTTTCCTCCGGCGCTCCGGACTCCGCCGAAGGAATCGAGTATGAAACCGCGTCCAAAACCCTTGAAGAAGCCCTCGCTTCAATAGTCCCGCTTTACAACAAGACAAGAAATTTCGTCACAAAGTCTTACAAGGAGGAGCGCAAAATTCGCCTCAATTTCGAGAACTCCCAGCTCATGTCGGGCTGGGACGTGAACTACGAAAGCAAGAACAAGGCGGCGATTTTTTCGGACGAGGCTTCCGGAAAATTCTACCTCGCGATTTTCAACCCGCAAAAGAAGGCTCCCGAAATTTCGGAAGACCCGTCGTCCCCGTTCAAGAAGCTTTGCGTGAAGCTTCTTCCGGGCCCGAACAAAACGCTTCCGCACGTCGCCTTCTCCGCGAAGGGGCTCGAGAAGTACGAGCCTTCGGAAGAGCTTTTGGAAAAATACAAAAAAGGCCTCCACAAAAAAGGGGAGGGCTTCGACCTTGGATTCTGCCATGAGCTCATAGACTTCTTCAAGTCAGTCATCGCGCGGACCGAAAGCTGGAGCTCCTTCTCGTTCGAATTCAGCCCGACCGAAAGCTACGCCGACATTTCGGGCTTCTACCGCGAGGTTGACAAAGGCGGCTACAAGGCCTGGCTTTCCGGAGTGTCGAAGGAAGAAGTGTTCGCCCTCGCCGAAGACGGAACCGCCTTTCTTTTCGAAATCTACAACAGGCATTTGGCCGGAAAGGCCCACGGCCGCGACCTCCCCACAGAAATGTTCAGGTCGCTGTTCTCCCTTTCCTCTTCTGTCCAGTTGAACGGAAGCGCGCAAGTTTACTGGCGCCCCGCCTTGTCCGACGGAAGCGTCACGCACAAGAAGGGAAGCTGGCTCGTCAACAAAACATTGTCCGACGGAAAGGCCGTTTCCGACGAGGACTGGAAGAGCGCCTACGAACACCTAAACTTCGGCCGTCCGCTTTCCGCCTCCGCGGCGTCCTTGATGGATTCCGGAAAGCTTGTTTTCAAGAAGGCCGACAGAGACATAATCAAGGACAGAAGGTATTCAGAGGAGTCCTTCACGCTCCACCTTCCGCTAACCTTGAATTGGGCCGCGGCCCCCCTCTATCCGAAGGCTTTCAACGAGCGGGTCCTTGAGGCTTTCGCCGGGGATTCCGACGCCAAAATTCTAGCCGTGAACAGGGGAGAGTCAAACCTCGTCTACTCCGTCCTCATGGACAAGAGCGGAAAGTTGCTTGAAAGAAAGTCGTACAACCTGGTGGGAGAGGGAGGCCGGTTCGTCGATTACAAGAGCAAGCTGGAGGCCAAGGCCTCCGCGCGCGACAGGGAAAGGAAGGACTGGCAGGACGTCTCGAAAATAAGGGACTTGAAGGACGGCTACATGTCGCGCGTCGTCGCCGCGATTTCGCGCGCGATGGTGGACAACGACGCGGTCCTTGTGATGGAAGATCTCTCGTCCGAATTCAAGTCCTCCCGCTCCGCGATCGAGAGCTCGGTCTATCAAAAATTCGAGACGGCGCTGCTCACAAAGCTCTCGTTCTTGGCTTTGAAGGAAAGGGAGGCGGAAGAGCCCGGCGGGCTTATGAAGCCGTACCAGCTCGCGCCGAAAATCGACAGCCTCGCGGGCGCCGGAAGGCAGGCCGGCTTCGTGTTTTTCGCCAACCCCGCGTACATGTCGCGGATCGACCCTGAGACCGGAACGGCGAACGCTTTCAACTTCGGCTCCCTCGCGACCGCGGCCCAAAAGACGGCTTTTCTTGAGGGCTTCGGCATAACGGCCGGAGAGGATTACGTCCGCTTTGACTGCGACTTGGGCGGCTTCAATTCCGTCTTCGCGGGAGTGAGGCAGTCCATGACCGCCTCCGGCTCCCGGGTTCTTTGGAGCCGCGAAGATAAGAAATACGCCGCCTTCGATTTGTCCGAGGAAGCGGGGAAGCTCCGTTCCCTTTTGGCGGGTCCGGAGCCGACGAAAGAGGAGCTTGGAAAGCCGCAAGTCAGGGACGCCCTTTTAAGGCTTCTTTCGGCCTGCGCTCAAATGAAGACCCGCGTCTTGGACGAAAGCCTTTTCGTTCCAGCCGCTCCGGGAAAGTCCGGCTTCGAGGGGCTTCCGTCCGACTGCGTCACGGCCTTCAACCTGGCGAACAAATTCCGCCTCGCGCTCGCGTCGGAGAAGGGGCTCTGGAAATACACGGTCAAAGACTACGTTCTCGCCTTGCAAACCCATGGTCTTGCTGATTGATTCGAAGCTTTCCGCTTGTTCGGAAGTCTTGTTCCGCGCGGATTTCCGCGCCGTTTTCAAGGCTTCCGCACCGTTTTCCGGCCGCAAGGGTTTATAAACTATATTGAATGTCTACTTGTGTAGATTTAATAGACGAAAGCACATTGCTTACGGTTTATAAACTATATTGAATGTCTACTTGTGTAGATTTTGATTTCTTTTGATTTTTCGATGGAGTTTATAAACTATATTGAATGTCTACTTGTGTAGATCAAGAGTCGTGGTAGAACGCTGGGCGTTTATAAACTATATTGAATGTCTACTTGTGTAGATTTTCTCTATATTGACGACAGTTAGAGGTTTATAAACTATATTGAATGTCTACTTGTGTAGATCGCAATTATCTATGGGCTTTCGTAAAGTTTATAAACTATGTAGAATATCTACTTATGTAGATGGGTTACCACAGCCTGGCAGAAATTTGCTTATAAACTCTGTTGAATTTCTACTTGAGTAGAAGAACTTGGAGGCACTCAAATGAAACAAAATGTTTACTTGTGTAAATGTGAAGACTGGACAGGTCTATCTTTTTTGAAATGAATGTCTACTTGTGTAGATATGAGGTAAACGGTACGTCCGCAATGTTTATAAACTATATTGAATGTCTACTTGTGTAGATTGTTCTTGCTGTAAATGCAGCGCATCGTTTATAACTTTAATATAATGTCTACTTGTGTAGATCTCAATTCCACAGACTTGCATCCTGGGTTTATAATTTTAATATAATGTCTACTTGTGTAGATGGCAATAGCATTATTGAACGATAAGGTTTATAAACTATATGGAATGTTTACTTGTGTAAATGTGAAGACTGGAGAATTCTAATTTTTTTGAAATGAATGTCTACTTGTGTAGATTCTATCAATTTCATAATATCTAACTGTTTATAAACTTTATTGAATGTCTACTTGTGTAGGTCACAATGCCTTTTTTCCACAACATGGTTTATAGACTCTGTTGAATTTCTACTTGAGTAGAAGAACTTGGGAGACACTCAAATAAAACAAAATGTCTACTTGTGTAGATCGAACATTCCCGAGCTTCGTATGTCCGTCTATAAACTATATATAATGTCTATTTGTGTAGATATAGCATGTTGCTCTCCCATCATGGAAGTTTATAAACTAAATTGAATGTCTACTTGTGTAGATTTGTTCCATCGCTAATATCCTTCGCCTGTCTATAAACTATATTGAATGTCTACTTGTGTAGATTGGTATAGTACAAGCATCTATACTTATAATTTTAATTAAAGAATGGCAAAGCGAAACTATTGACAAAAGCCATAGATTAGCGCGATAATGGGAAACGCAGGCCGCCCCCTTCGCTTGCATATTTTCTCACAGCGGATTCCGCCTCCAAAGGCGGCCTCGCTCACGGAGTATGCGCATGCAAAGGAACTTCATACCGGACACGGATCCGGCGGCGACGCCTTTCAACGTCCGCCGCGACAAGGACAAGAAGGGCAGGCCGAAAATGACGGCCGTGGCCATGTACTCGGCCATGCAGGGCCTTTACCAAAAGACCGCCCGAATGTGGCAAATAGTCGCCCTCGTCTCCCTTTCGTCTTTTTTCTTCTCGCTTCTAATCTGCCTCCACGCGGTCAGGCTTCCGAAGACCGTTCCCGTAATCGTCACGGTCGACACGCAGGGCCAGGCGACATACGTCGGAAAGGTCACTCCGAACTACTGGGGAAAGAGCAGGATTCCCGAAAACGCGAAGACGTACCAAATCAAGAGGCTCTTCGCCAACATGAACACCCAGGTCACGGACGCCGCGGCCCAGAACTCGTACATCGAGGAGTGCAAGGCCATCTGCCAGGGAGCCGCAGTCCAAAGGCTCGACGACTTCTTCATGGAGAACAACCCGTTCAACCTTTTCGGCGTCCAGACGAAGACCGTGAAGCTCGAGGACCCGCTGCGCCAAACGGAAAGGACGTACGTCATCTACTACGACGTCGCCCTCTACGAGCGCGGCTCGTACCGCTCGACCGAAAGGTACTCGGCGCTTGTCACGCTCGACTTCTTCAACGGCGTGCCCGAGTCCAACCCGCTCGGAATCTACATAACGGACTTTGACATAAAGAAAGTGGAATCAAAAACGACAGGAGAATTTGAATGAGAAAAGCTTTGACACTGGCGGCCCTTTGCGCCGCCTCGCTCGCGGCCCTTTCATGCCGCACGACGAAATCGTTCGACAAGCTCGGGGCCGAAACCGAAAGGGAGCGGCCCGCGAGGAATTTCAAGGAGGAGAGGGAGGCCGGCCGTGACGAGATCCAAAGGTATCTCCTCGAGGAGGAGCTCAAGGAGGTGGACGTCGAGAAGACCGTCGTCTATGTAGACCGGCCCGTCTACTATCCGGCGGGAGAGAAGCCGGAGGCGCCGGCCCTGAAGGGAAAGAAGGCCGCGCAGGCCTCGACCGAGGAGGCCGTGCAGGAGCCGACGTTCTTCACCGCCGGAACGATGGTCTACGACTTCGACAAGGACTTCACCTACGAAATCTACTGCCAGCCCTTCCGCGTGACGGACATCATCCTCGAGCCGGGCGAGCAGGTCATAGAGATGCCCTTCCTCTCCGAGGAGAAGGTTTGGGAGGTCGGCGCCGGCGTGAGCCGCGAGGGAAACGTCGACACGCAGCACTTCTTCATGAAGCCCGCGTACTCCGGCCTCATAACGAGCTTCATCATTATAACCGACAAGCGCGTCTACCACATGCTCTTGAAGAGCTTCAAGGACTGCTACATGACGCAGGTCAAGTGGAAGTACCCGAACACGATGCCGTTCAACCTCATGGCCGGAAAGCTCCGCGGAGCGAACGGAGTGGGCTCGCTCTCGCAGGACTCGACGGGCGTCGATCCGATGAACCTTTCGTTCGACTACAAGATGTCTTACTCGATCTTCAAGAAGCCGTACTGGCTTCCCAAGAGGGTATACGACGACGGAAGGAGCACGTTCATCGTCATGGACGAGACCGTGCTCCACATGGTCACTCCGGTCCTCTTCAACAAGAGGAATCATGTGATTAACTACTGGGTCAACAAGAACATAATCGTCGTCCCCGAGCTCATAGAGAAGCTCACGCTCCGGGTCGGCTACCAGAAGGTCGTCATAAAGAAGAAGTCGTACAGGGAGGAGGACGAGGCGAGGATTCCGGCGAACCCTCCGAAAGAGGACAAGGCCGCTCCCGAGCTTGAGCCGCCGAAGAAAATGATGCTCCACACCAACGGCTTCATAAAGAAAGAGGACCCGAAGAAGGAAGAGAAGAAGAAGGAGGAGCAGCCGGCTCCCCAGCAGCCTCCGGCAGTCTACTACGACCCGTACGCGGGCGGCGCGGCCGTTCCGTGGCCGGCGCAGCCGGTTCCCGCGCAGCCCGTCCAGCAGGGAGGCGCCCAGTGAGCTCCCTCAAGAACGCCTTCTCAAGGCTCAAGGACACCGCGGCGGGGATAAAGGAGTGCCACGTCATCTCCCGCGAGGCTGCCAAAGCACGGATGGACGGAATGGACGAGGCCTCGAAGAGGAGAGCCGTGAGGACTGAAATCGCGGTGGCGCTGACGTTCCTCGCCTTCTTCGCGTCGCTCGCGGCCGGGTGGAAATTCGGCTTCGCGCTCGAGGCTTTGACGGTCCAGCTCACGCTGGGCGCGGTCTCGTTCGCCATGTACAGGGGAGGGAAGTCGAAGGGCGACGGAAGGCTTTTGGCGCCGCTTTTGGCGTTCGCGTTCTGCGCGGCCTTCGCGCTGTGCGCCGAGCTCCCGGCCGGGGCGGCGAGAAATTTCGCGGACTTCTTGAGGCCCGCGGCGGAGGCGACGAATGATTGACGACGAAGACATGGAAGAGGGCTTCGACGAGGCCGCCGAATTCGGCGGCGCCTCCGAGTTCGACTCGGGGGCGGCCGGAAGCGGCCCCGCAGAAGGGAACCCGTACGAGAAATACGTCGACGAAGAAGGAGCCGAGGAAAGCGACGAGGTCGCGGCCCCCGGCTTCATGCCGTCCTTAGAGGAAGGGCCTGAAAGCGGAGGGGAAGGGCCGGAGAGGCCTTCCGTTCCCGAAGGCGCGGAAGTGCTGGACGACGGAACCGAGCCGGTGGGAGACCCGTTCCAAAGGGCCGGCGTTTCCGTCGTCGGCGGCGAGCCCGAAGATGGAAGCGAAGGGCAAGAAGCGAGCCAGGAAGGCCCCCAAGAGGAGCCGTTCGGCGAGGGAGGGGAGATAGGGTCGACCGACGGAACGGAAGAGGCGGCCTTCGAGCCGCGGATGTCCGCCGAGGAGGCCGACAGGAAGGGAGGCCAGCCGAAGAAGATAAACAAGCGCTTCCTTCTCGCGGCCGTCGTGATAGTCTTCTGCGCCCTCATACTCCTCACGATGGTCGCTCCGACGAAGCAAGGCTCGTCGGGGCAGGAGAAGAAGGACCCGAGGGAGGTGTCGCTCCGGGACTACCAGTCCTACGCGAAGAGCGCCCCGGAGGACGAATTAGGAAAGGTTGAGGACGCCGGGGAAAACTCCGCGGCCGCTTTGGAAGAGGACGAGATTCCGCCGCTTCCGTACCAGAACGACCCGCCCCCGCCTCCGCCGCCGCAGCAAGGCGGCTCCGGAGGGGGCGGAGGGGTGCAAATCCCGGACACGAGGAACGACAGGCTCCAGGGAAAGAGCATTTCCGGAATCAAGGGCCTCACCTCCACACAGCAGCAATACTCGACCGACTACGACGAGCAGCTCAAGAAGAACGCGGCGTCGACCCAGCAGAACGCGAACGCGATGCCGACCTTGGAGGAGTTCATGAACAAGAGGCTCGCGATGGCCTCGTCCGCCTACGGAACGGCGGCGGGAAACAACGCCTTCGCGATGCAGAACGACCAGGCGGGAAAGAGGGACTTCTGGCAGGCCGGAAGGAACTCGGAGACGGCGGGGCAGGGCCTTTGGCTCGGCCTCAACACGCTTTGGCAGGGAACGATCTTCGAGGCCGTGCTCACGAGCGAGCTGAACACGGACCTTCCGGGAGACGTGACCGCGCGCGTGGCGAAGAACATCTACTCGTCGCAGGACGGACGCTTCCTGTTGATTCCGCAGAACTCGATTCTCTACGGAACGTACAACTCCAGCATCTCGTACGCGCAGAGCCGCGCGCAGATAGTATGGAACAGGCTCATACGCCCCGACGGCTACGCCGTGGACCTGGGCGGAATGAACGCGACGGACGCGAAGGGCGCGAGCGGAGTAAAGGGCTTCGTGAACGACCATCCGATGGCCTACGTGAAGGCGATACTCCTGATGTCGGTGTTCTCCGCGATAAACACGGAGTTCGCGAACACGGGAAACTACACGAACAACCAGTACGCGCAGAACGCCGCGGCGAACGCGCAGAACGTGACGGCCCAGCTCGGCGAGAAGCTGATAGACAGGGCCATGAACGTCCAGCCCACGATAAAAATCAAAGCAGGAACGAAAATCAACATTATAACGAACCAAACGATGTCGCTTCCGCCGGTTCCGCTGGTGCCTGTGACCCAAAGATACATAAGAAGATAGGAGACAAGGAATGAAAGGAAAATTCGCCGCGGCCTTGAGGCCGCTCGCTTTAATCGCTTTTCTCGTCTGCCTCGGCTGGATTCCGGCCGCGGCCATGTCGGGATGCAGCCTTTTGGCCGACGACAGCGGGCCTTCGGTGGCCGCCCCGCGCGTGTCCTCGATCAAGTTCGAGAAATCCGCGGTCACGGTGGACTCGTCCGTCGGCGAATACATCAAGTACCACGTCGAGCCGGCCGCGATACAAAGCTCGGTCACGATGGCGTGGGACTACGACAAGGACGTCATCTCCATCGACCCCGACAGGTTCGGGGTCATAGTGAACGGAAAGAAGCTGGGCGCGACGTACCTCCGCGCGAGCGCGGACGGAGTGTCCGCCACAGTCCTCATCAACGTCGCAGGAAACCCCGACGTGTTCGAGGGCGAGCCCTACATATACTCCGACTTCCAGGTCGTCGAGCTGACGCCCGGAAGCTCGACCACGGTGACGGCCTCCCTTTACGGAGGCTCGAGCGCCGACTACGAGGACATGACTTGGTCCATCAAGGACCCGACCGTGGCCGACATAAACTGGGCGCGCGGAAGCTGCGTCGTCCAGGCCAAGAGGGTCGGAGCCACGCAAGTCACCGTCCACCATCCGAAGTCGGCCTACGACTACACGATGGTCGTGTTCGTCTACACCGACGCGATGACCGCGCCCTACATCACGACGGGGCAGAACATAGTCGTCATCAACAAGACGAGCGAAACGCAGAAGACTTTGAATTTCGCCGTGAGGAACCCGATCCGCGAGGACTACGCGCGCGAGTTCACTTACGAGGCGGCGGCGCTGCATGCCGGCGAGAGCCCTTGCTTCGAGGTCTCCGGAAACGGCGACACCGCGCTCGTGACGCCCAAGGGCGACGGACTCTCCAAATTGATAGTCAGGAACGCCGAGTGCGAGTTCGAGCTCGAGGTTTTGGTCAAGGTCGTCTCGATAGTGCAGAACGTCTACATCACGACGAGCGAAAGCACGGTGATAGTCACCGGAAGCGACGACAGGCACAACGTCTTCGCGCAGCTCAACGGAATGGAAAGCTACAACCCCGAGGAATTCGTCTGGAAAATCTACGCCAAGGACGACACGGAGCATGAGCTTGCGTCTTCGGACTGCATGGAGTGGACCGCGGTCGGAAACCAGCTTTCGATACAGGGAAAGAAGAACGGGGCCTTCCGCGCGAAGGTCAGCCACCCGTGCGCGGCGATGTCCCGCTCGCTTCTCATAATACTTCGCGAGCAGGCGGGAAGCGCCATCGACGCCTCGATGTACATAACCACCGAGTCGAACTACGTGCAGACCCAGGTTGGGGCGGCGGACACCACCGTCCGCGTCTCCGTGGTGGGGGGAGTCCCCGGCGACGAGACGAACCTCACGTGGACTGTTGACGACCCGGAACATTTCACTGAATTCTCCACGCTGACAGGGAAACTCGTGTCAAAGTCCGCCGCGGCGGGAACGTTCGCGTACGGAACGCTCATCGTCCACCCGACGAAGGTCGGAACGGCAACCGTGACCGTCACGCACCCGAAGGTCCTCTATCCGACGGACATCAAGGTAAGGGTCTACAGCGAGTACGCGCTCCTCGAGGAGCCGCTCGTCATAAACGTTAAGGACGGAGCGCCGGCGCTCCTTAAGATAGTGAACGGAAATTCCAAGGACTTCACCGTGGAGGCTTCCGGAAACGCCGCCGCGGGCGACGAGAACGGAATCGCGTGGAGCTCGGCCGACCAGTCGAAGGTCAAGGTCAGCCCGCCTTCGGGCCCGATTGTGTCGGTCTCGGCCTGCGGAACCGGAAAGGGCCAGACTTATATAACGGCCTCCCACTCGAAGGCCGCGGCCGAAAAGAAAATCCTCGTTCTCACCGCCGACACCCAGGATGAGCTTGACAGCATGAAGGGCCTCTACGCGGACGCGACGTACTTCCGCGTGAACGAGAAGGCCTCGTGCGAGCTTTCCGTCTCGACGTTCGGGGAGTTCTCCGACGGGGACTTGAGCTCGATAAGCTGGACGACGTCCGACCCGAACATCTGCACCGTGAACGCCGTCGGAAACCATTTGAAGGCGTCCGTGGCGGGAGTCAAGGCGGGAAGGGCGACGGTGACGGCGTCCTACGGCTCGTCGGCGCCGTGCGTCTTCGACGTGACGGTCGTCCCCGAAGGCGAGAGCGTCGACGTCATCAAGGCCCAGTACATAACGACATCCAAGAACGCGGTGGTCATCCCCAAGGTCGGCGACACCGCGGAGCTTTCGGTCTCCTGCGTGAACATTCCGCCGGAGGACGTCGTGAACACAAGCTGGGGCCTACGCCCTGGAGCCGAGTCCGGAATTTGCGAGATAGCGGCGAGCGGGGAGCGCGCGACCGTCACGGCCGCCAAGGAGGGAAAGACCGTCGTCCAGGTGTCGAACCCTGTGAGCCAGAATTCCGTGGACATAAACGTCAAGGTCGGAGCGCTCTACGAGTGGGCCGACGACTTTTACAAGTACATAACCACCGAGGAGGACACAGTCCTGCTCGTGAAGGGACAGACAAAAAAAATCGCGGCCAAAGTGGAGAACGCTTCGAACCCCGAGCCGAGGTACAGCTGGAGGATAACCGGGGGAAAGGCGGACGTCGTCGACATGGTGGGAATGAGCGACGGTTTCTGCAACCTGACGGCGCTTGAGGCGGGCATGGCCGAGATCACCATCACGCACCCCGCGGCCGCCTTCGAGAAGACGATTCTCGTCGTCGTGTCCAACACGGCGGAGGAGCTCGCCGCCATACAATACCTCACGACAAGCCAGAACGTCGTGACGGTCATGGAGACGGGAAGGG
>JAEEGL015881368.1_pt1 | contig 11613 bp, 8 predicted proteins | sample 9134231 | NCBI WGS metagenome assembly JAEEGL01 (sample SAMN16246548, study PRJNA631951) | gut metagenome | biome: gut microbiome; feature: rumen; material: fiber-attached | host: Bos | place: Iran: Karaj | collected 2018-10 | reverse complement strand
GTTCTATTTGTTTTATTCCAATAATAAGAATTACACTCCGTTTCGTATTGAACAGGAGCAACATAGGCATCACCCAATGTGAAATGCCATGAAACTGTTCTTTGGCAGCCTTCAGGAGTGGTAATTTGGGTGCTGTAGTCAGCTGTATGGTTACAATACACATCATAATGGTACATAGGAGCGCAAGCGGCCAATTCTCCTTCATCAATGGGCTCAGTGGGATAGACGGTAATGGAAACCGCATTGGAAAAATCGTCACCACAATCATTAATTGCCTTATATCGAATAAGGCATCCATTATAAACATTGTATGAAATTGACGGAATACTATTGCCCGTAATATCTTGCCAAATGCCATCCAAAAAAACTTGCCAACAGCCTGTTGCATCGGAAGGAGTGAATTGAGGTTGACTCAAAGTCAGCGTCAAACCTTCGCAGATGCCTGCTGGAGCAGTAATGTCAGTTACATTCGGTGCTGTGCTCACCGTGATTTGAACGGTGTTGCTATAACTCGGCCCGCAGTCATTATCGGCACAATAACGGACATTGTACACATTGTTGCCGTCGGGCTGATACTGTATCGTACTTGGTGCATTCCCCCATTGCCCTCCTATCGGCTGTATTTGCCAACCCGAAGTCGCAGGGTTGAGGCTTGAACCATTAGGCTGAACAGTAGGCGGATTGAAAGAAAAAGTAGCTGGAGCACATATCAAAGAAGGTATGATGTCGCTGATGGATTCAACTGTTGGCTTGTCAATCACTGTAAGTTGAAGGGTATTGCTATAACTCGGCCCGCAGTCATTATCGGCACAATAACGGACATTGTACACATTATTGCCATTGGGCTGATACAGTATCGTGCTTGGAGCATTCCCCCATTGTCCTCCTATCGGCTGTATTTGCCATCCTGAAGTCGCTGGGTCGGGGTTGGAACCATTAGGTTGAATAGTAGGCAAATTATAAGATGAAAACACAACAGGGGAACAGACGGTAGAAGGGATGATGTCGAGAATGGAACCTACTGTAGGAATATCAATCACCGTAATTTGTACGGAATTGCTATAGCCGTCGCCGCAATCATTCGTGGCCTTGAATTTCACATACCAACCATTCATCGAAAGCGGAACATTGTTGGCATCAAAGGATGTATAAGTGCCGTTTTGCGTTTGGCTACACACCCATTGCCCGCTGCCTTGGTCGGGTTCAACCGACGGGACAGGAATGCCTAAGGGACCACCTGCACAAATCGGTCCGGGTGAGTCAATCCAGTCCACAACATTGGGTGTCCTGCCCGTATTGACATACACCCAAGCATCAGAAGACTCGCCATGTGGAATCGTGACCCTATACTTGATTTGGTCCAAACCACCATAATAGCCTTGATCTAAAAACTGATAATGAATCTTTCGCGTACTGTTGTTCCAAATGGCATTGCCATGTGTGGCATTCTGTATCACTTGAACCGTAGCTCCTGAAATTTGATCGCTCGGGGTGATGATATCATTGGCCAAAACATCTATCTGATAGGTTTGATAGTATTCGACACATAGCGGAACATCATCATCCACCGCATCCACGCTATAAGTGGCTTGAGGAACGAAAGAAAGATGGTCGATGCCGAAATCGTCACCTGTCCATGCTTCACCTGTGAAAACATCAAAGATTTCAATGTTGGCTTGGGTTTCTGATCCGCTGTTCCATGTGTTGGACCATTCATACCAATTGTTATGTTGTTGAGTAAGAGTCAAATCGCCGCCCACTTGTTGCCCATTGATTTTCAAACGCAAAATGGCCGGATTGGGGCTAAACCCAAAAATAGACTGAGCCAAGTTCCTGATTTGCGCCGAGAAAATGTAAATTGTGTTGGGAGTCACTGTAACTGTCTGATGCCAAACCACTTTCGTCGGGTTCTGATTGCCTCCGAAACCGTTGAACAACAAATAATAACCCGTGTCGCCATATCCTTTAAGGTTGTTCGGCCATCCCAAATCGCCCGGGCCATGCCCCGTGGAATTGACATCATGAATGAATTTACCCTCATGAACGGCTCCGCTCCAAATACGCTCGTAGTCGGATAAGGTTTGATAGTCGAAACTGGTACTCTCAAAATCGCCGTTAGTAATCAGGTTTTGACCCCAAAGTGTTACAGGGGAAAGCAAAATCATCATAGCTATTGCCCCAAAAACTCGTAGAATTCGATTATTCAGCATCATTTTTTCTTTGTTTTCCAAATTACACAAACGGGCAAAAATGCAAAAATTATACCAATTATGCAAGAAAAAGTTCATTTACAGCGATTTTCCGTCCAAAACAGCCTCTTTCAGCGTATCGTTTTCATAGGTCAGCTTCAACGAAAAGAACGACCTGTGTTCATCAATAAGGCGTAAGAAAACTTTGTCGCCTTCCCAAGATGGCAATTTCAAAAGTCTTTGTTTGTCAATCCATTCGAGGTCACCTTCGTTGCAAACAATCTGTTCACCAGTCCAGTCAGTGCAGACGAAGATGTGCATCTGCTCGGCAGGCCAGATGTTATGTACAAAGGTGACGATGCCACAATAACGCCACGCCGTGACGTTGAAGCCCGTTTCCTCAAAGACTTCGCGCCTCATACAGTCCTCGGGGCTCTCCCCCTCCTCGAACTTACCGCCCACGCCAATCCATTTGTCGTGGTTCTCGTCGTTCTCTTTTTTCGTGCGATGCAGCATAAGGTATTGGCTGCCGCGCTCTAGATAACATTGGGTGGTCTGTTTCATTTTATGTTCGTATAGACGCATTGACTGCGTCTTGAAATAATCCATTTAATGAGACGCATTAATGCCTCTCTACAATAACCGCATAAAAAGCAAGGCGGCCAATTTGACCGCCTTGCAAAAACCTTTTAGCTCTGGAATTAGATGATACCCTGAGCGAGCATAGCCTTGGCAACACGCATAAAGCCGGCGATGTTGGCGCCCTTCACGTAGTTGATGCTGCCGTCAGCTTGCTTACCATACTCAACGCACATGTCATAGATGTCGTTCATGATCTTGTGCAGTTTCTGGTCAACCTCGGGGGCAGTCCAGTTGATGTGAGCGGCGTTCTGGCAGATTTCCAGACCAGAGGTAGCCACACCACCAGCGTTGACAGCCTTACCAGGAGCGAACGGGATGCCAGCGCCTTGGATAGCGGCGATAGCTTCAGCCGTGCAGCCCATGTTGGAGATTTCAGCAACGTACTGAACGCCATTGGCGATCAGCTCCTTAGCGTCAGCTTCGTTCATCTCATTCTGGAAAGCGGACGGGCAAGCGATGTCGCACTTCACCATCCAAGCCTTCTTACCAGGAGTGAAGATGGCCTTGCCGGGGAACTTGGTGGCCATGTCTTCCACCTTGTTACGGCGTGAGTCACGCATAACCAGCATGTAGTCAATCATTTCCTTGTCGATACCATTCGGCAGTTCGCACACGCCATCAGGACCTGACAGGGCAACGACCTTGGCACCCAGCTCAGTGGCCTTGGTGGCAGCGCCCCAAGCCACGTTACCGAAGCCAGACAGAGCCACTCTCTTGCCTTGCATGGTTTCACCCTTCTGGTGGACCATACGGTCGACATAGTACATGGCACCGAAACCAGTGGCTTCAGGACGAATCAGAGAACCACCCCAACCATAGCTCTTACCAGTAAGAGCGCCGGTGCTGTGCTCGCGAGCAAGCTTCTTGTAAGCGCCATAGAGATAACCGATTTCACGGCCACCAACGCCAACGTCGCCAGCAGGGCTGTCTTGGTCAGCACCGATGTTTCTCCAAAGTTCATACATGAAAGCTTGGCAGAAACGCATGATCTCTGCGTCTGACTTGCCTGTTGGGTCGAAGTCAGCACCACCCTTACCACCGCCGAGAGGCAGGTTGGTCAGGCTGTTCTTGAAGATCTGCTCGAAGCCCAAGAACTTCAGCATGGAAACGTTGACTGCGGGGTGGAAACGGAGACCGCCTTTGTATGCGCCGAGGGCGGCGTTATACTGGACGCGGTAGCCAAGGTTGACTTGCACCTGGCCTTTGTCGTCGACCCAAGTCACACGGAAAGTGAAGATGCGGTCGGGTTCGACAAGGCGTTCCACGATCTTTGCAGCTTCAAATTCAGGATGCTGGTTATAAACTTCTTCGATAGATTCGAGCACTTCGCGCACTGCTTGCAAATACTCTTTTTCGCCCGGATGCTTGGCTTCCAGAGCGGTCATAATTTCATTGACTTTCATTTGTTTGACTTTAATTAAAGGTTTATTTGTTGTTTTTGAAAGTTTGCTGCTTATATAAAGCGTTGCAAAGATATGGTTTTTATTTGAACAATTCCCAAATTGTACAAAATATTTTCATTTTACTTTCTCAGTCGCTAACATTTTGGGGATTGTTGTTTTCAGCAATTATCTCTCCGTGCTCATAGTCAACGATTTTTGCCACGGTACCATCAGGATTGTAATAAAGTTCCTTTCCGTGCTTAAGATTGTCGACATAGGAGACTTCAAGACACTTGTAGCCCGATTCTTCATATCCAACCTGCTTACCCGTACCCATTTCGTATTCGGCTTTACTCGCCAAAGCACCATTCGGATAAAAGATAAACCATAAGCCATTCATCATACCGTCGACATACTGGCCCTCCTGGAATACCTGACCATTGTCGTACCATTTCTTTGCCTCACCATTAAGCTTGCCTTTCACATAGTATTCCTCTGATACCAGATTGCCTTTCACTGAATAAGAACGATAAATGCTATCGCGTTGACCGTTTTTATACCAACATTCCACCTCCAAAACTCCGTTTGAATAAAATCGTTGGTAGCGGCCATTCAAAGTGTCATCCTGATAATAAGCACTAGTCATCACTCTTCCATCTGAGGTATACCATACACTTTCGCCATTAAGTTTGTCGCCTTTATATCGTAACTCTGATTTGGGATTGCCATTTTCCCAATAAGTTTTTCTTACGCCATCATTACATGAAGTCAAAACAATAATAACGTAGAAAAGAACCAACCAACACGACTTACTCATAGTCGGACACCTTCTTGAACGGGTTAATGGGCACCAATTCAATATTCTCCTTATCATATTGATAGATACTCCAATACAAGTTTTCCTTTCCATAATCATCACCCGCTTTCAAATAGTTTTTGTAATAGAAACTATAATGGGTATGCAATAGCGAAGCTTCATAACAATGCAGGCAGTCTATCAAATCATCACTTCCATACTGCATAAGGGCATTGAGAAAGTAATAACCCACATCATAGCCTTCAAACGCGTAGTTCTGTGGTTCACTGACATACTTGTCTCTGAAACGGCGCACAAAACGCTTAGCGTCATCATCTTGATAATCGACGAAAAAGTCGCTGACATAAATGGCATTCATCTTGAGCAAGTTCTCAACCAAAAGCTTCTCATATTTCTGCCAGTCGGTAGCACAAACCAAGGTGATGGGGAAACGGTCTGCACTCTTGGTCAAAGCATTCAAGATTTGGGTGGCAAACACATTATCGTCACCATAAGCAATAATCAAGTTGGTACGCACTCCAGACAGATGCGATCTAAGCGCGCCCATCTCGCTATAGGCATAACGTCTGATGGAATTGGCCATAACAACCTTATCCATACTGCCATTTTGGAAATCATCGGTCGAATACACCTGACCTTCCACATCAAGAGTAGGGACCAACCGGCTACCCATTTCCATACGTTCGCTTTCGTCCCGTGCAAAGTTCAAAAACTCATCCCCTGACACGGTTACTTCTTCATTTACAGCCAAATTCAAGTGATGCTCCAACTGGTTCAAAAATGCTGTATCCGCTGCCTTTTCACGACTGACAATGAACACATTGGCATTAGAATAGTAATTCTTCACCAAATTAGAAATGGAAAGAATCATACCAATGTCACCAGGCTTCACCTTTACAACATTCGGGCTGTTCTCTAAAACCGACTCACGGGTCGACAAAGGATTGACCACAACGATGCCATTAGCCTTAGCATATTCTTCGATGACAGCGAACGACTTGCCAAAAAAAGGCCCCACTATTAGGTCAAGTTCCTTACCACGAATTTGACTCAGCGCTCTTTCTGCCGTTGACACGTTATCTGTCACATCTATGACCGTCAAATCCAACTTCAAACCTTGTTTTTCTAACACTTCAGCCGCAATCATAAACCCTTCATAGAATTGGAGGAAAGACATCGAACGCGACTTTTGCGTCTTTGCTGATTTTTCTTTTGAGATACTCAAGTTATCAATATCATACAAATAAAGAGGCACCATCAAAGCCACACGATAGCGTTTATGGGCGTTTGCAGGATCGGCCTGACACACAGGAATATCACTCATTTCAAAATCATAATTCAATTGAGGTCTCTCTACCGGAACTATTGGTGTCTCCTCCTCTTCCACCATATTCACTGCCTCTTGTTCCTGCACAACCACCAATTCTGGCATCTCATCCATCCAATAAAAATCAGTAACTGGTTCAATAGGAATCAAAACAACCTGATTTTCAAAAACATGAGAACCAACAGAAATATTCTTAGCCCTAAATGCATTTTCATCCACTTTCCAACGCTTCAAGAGCGATGTCACACGTTCGTTTCGCTCGCAATAATGGACTATATAATCATTCTCATTTGTTATAGGTGGTATTATGACCGCAGTACCAGGAACTGGATTGTTCGAGAGATCGGGGTTGACCGACTTAAGATCAGAAATGTCGATGCCACATTCCTTAGCTATGTCGTATAAATCCTCACCAACTTGGACAATGCGGCCCTTAGATGAATACAATTCTTTTTTGATAGGGCCTTGCGGCTTTTCCTTTGGTTTGGATTCCACCTTAGTCAACCCATTCTGAGACACAGCCTCCTGTTCTTCCTTAGGATCATTCTTTAGCTCCTCAACTGATTCAACTTTAGGTTCCTCTTTAGGTTCTTCCTTAGGTTTCTCAACTGGTTCGACTTTAGGTTCCTCTTTAGGCTCTACCTTAGGCTTCTCAACCGGTTCGACTTTAGGTTCGACTTTAGGTTCCTCTTTAGGCTCTACCTTAGGCTTCTCAACCGGTTCGACTTTAGGTTCCTCTTTAGGCTCTACCTTAGGCTTCTCAACCGGTTCGACTTTAGGCTCCTCTTTAGGCTCTACCTTAGGCTTCTCAACCGGTTCGACTTTAGGTTCCTCTTTAGGCTCTACCTTAGGCTTCTCAACCGGTTCGACTTTAGGTTCCTCTTTAGGCTCTACCTTAGGCTTCTCAACTGGTTCAACTTTAGGCTCTTGAACATGCCTCACAGGTATGCCCAATACATGACCCGCACTCAGGCCTTTCTTTATCTCAGGATTCAGTTTTTCAATCTCTTCAACTGTTACATTATACACCTGAGAAATACCATATAGCGTCTGTCCAGACTTCACATGGTGCATATAGTATTCCTTGCCTCCAATCTTTGTGATTTCCTTGGAACGCTCTATAGGCACTTGTGCATACAAATGGCCCGACAACAATGACATTAACAGAAAAACAAGGAAGAAAAAAAACTTCTTATTCATTTCTTTTATTATTTGCATTATTATTCCCATTCGATAGTCGCTGGGGGTTTCGACGAAATATCGTAACAGACGCGATTCACTCCTTTTACCTTATTAATAATATCATTCGACACCTTGGCCATAAACTCATACGGCAGATGCACCCAGTCGGCAGTCATACCGTCTGTGGAAATCACCGCACGCAAAGCGATGGTGTATTCATAGCTCCTTTCATCGCCCATCACACCAACCGACTTCACTGGAAGAAGGATAGTGCCAGCTTGCCAAATGCTGTCGTAAAGGTTATCAGCCATTTCGTTCGGATAGGAAGCACTCGGCAACTCACATGGCCAGTTGCGCAAGCCTTTGATAAAAATGTCGTCGGCATCGCGGAGGATACGGAGTTTCTCTTCGGTAATCTCGCCCAAAATGCGAATACCCAGACTTGGTCCTGGGAAAGGATGACGGCCAATCAGTTCGCGCTTGATGCCCAAGGCACGCCCCACGCGCCGCACCTCGTCCTTAAACAAGGAACGCAATGGTTCCACAATCTTCAGGTTCATTTTCTCAGGCAAGCCACCCACATTGTGGTGCGACTTAATCTTGCAACTCGGTCCATTCACGCTCACACTCTCAATCACATCAGGATAGATTGTGCCCTGGGCAAGCCAACGGGCACCTTCAATCTTTTGAGCCTCAGCGTCAAAGACATCAATGAAAGTGGAACCGATGGCCTTTCTCTTGGCTTCAGGGTCAGTGACACCTTTCAATTTTTCGAGGAACAGATGTCCCGAATGAACACCTATGACGTTCAAGCCCATTTCCTTATAGGAATCGAGGACTTCCTCAAACTCGTTCTTACGCAAGAGCCCGTTGTCCACAAAGATGCAGGTTAGGTTCTTCCCTATCGCCTTGTTGAGCAACACGGCTGCCACGGTACTATCTACGCCGCCTGAGAGGCCGAGGATGACCTTGTCATCGCCCAGCTTTTGTTTCAAACTCGCCACAGTATTGTCAATGAACGAATCGGGCGTCCAGTCGCCTTTGCAACCGCAAATGCCGAGAGCAAAGTTGGCCAGCATCTGCGGTCCTTCCTTGGTGTGAAACACCTCAGGATGGAACTGCACGGCATAAGTCTCTTCACCGTCAATTTTGTAGGCTGCATTTTCCACGTCGTCAGTCGAGGCAATGATTCTCGCGTTGGTGGGGAGTTTGGCAATCGTGTCGCCATGACTCATCCACACCTGACTAGACTTACTGACTCCCTTGAACAGCGGGCATTGCTCATCCACCACCGTCAACGTAGCACGCCCATATTCTCGAGCAATGCTACCATTAACTTGCCCACCAAAATGTTGCGAAATGAACTGGGCACCATAACAAATGCCTAACAGCGGGAGTTTCCCTTTGATGCCATCGAGGTTGACAAAAGGAGCGCGCTCGTCGCGGACTGAAAATGGACTACCACTGAGAATCACACCTTTAATAGAAGGTCCAATTGCTGGGACCTTGTTAAATGGATGGATTTCGCAATAGACATTCAGTTCACGCAGGCGACGGCCTATGAGTTGGGTAACCTGCGAGCCAAAATCAAGAATGAGAATCATTTCTTGCATAAGCGAAAATTTTGGCAAAAATAAGACTTTTTCTCAACAAAATTCCGTATTTTTGCCAAAAAGAATCAAAGTATGCTTTATTATTTCCTCCTCTTTGCTATTGCCATTCTACCCGTCATCCTATTGATGATTTACATCTACCGTCAAGACAAATACCAAAAAGAGCCCATCAAATCGCTCATCAAAGCGTTTATAGGGGGAATGATTGCCATACCTTTGGACATTCTCATCGTCACGGGAATCGACTTCCTGTTGGGCGGAACAGTGCTTGCCAATACCGTGTTTTTTAGTGCATTTTTGGAAGCCGGCATCCCCGAAGAACTTTCCAAGTTTCTCATTTTCATAATTTTCATTTGGAATGATAAAAACTTCGATGAATACTTCGATGGCATCGTCTATGCTACTTTCATAGGCTTAGGGTTTGCCTGTGTGGAAAACATTGAGTATGTCTTCCAGTTTGGCTTTCAAACCGGAGTGGTACGTGCCTTGCTCTCTGTTCCAGGACATTTCCTGTTTGGCGTGGTGATGGGTTATTTTTTCTCATTAGCAAAGTTCCATCCCGAGAAGCGAGGCACCTACCTGATTTCTGGCTTGATGTTAGCTATGCTTGCTCATGGACTGTTCGACTGGCTGCTGATGGTGGCCAGCGTTTTGCCCCTCATTGGTGGTATCATTTACCTCGTTTTCCTTTGGGGCGACATCAAATTGTGGAAACTTGGATTGAAATACATCAACAAGCAACAGGAAAATTCGCGGAGACAAGCCCAAGAAGCCGCTCTCCAAGATGTAGAAAAACAAATCCATTCCGGCTTGAACTACGACTCAGAATACAGAAAAATCGACTGGAACGCGGGCGACAAATGGTAAGTTTCCATTCGTAATCCAATCGAAAAAGTTTGTAATCAGAATCCACATCAAACTGATTATCAATTTCATCTTTTCATAAAAATTTGTAAAGTCTTGACAAAGTGTTTGGGCAATATGTAGAAGTCGTAATTTTGCACCATTAAACCAAACACGTAATATCATGAGAAAAAAGATTCTCCTTTGGTCGTGCCTGCTTCTGCTGACTGGCACAGCGACAATGGCTCAAGAAGCGGAGCCAAAAAACGGATGGCACCATAATCTTTATGTTGATTTAGGGCCAAAATTTACCGCCCACCTCTCGCCCAACCTTGAACCCTTCAGGCCGACAGGTGGTTATGGTGCTTTTATCAATGTGGGCAGCCACATGAGGACCTACCAAGCCTCAGCCCGTTACGAAATTGTCAGTCCCGACTATCACTGGGCACTCCGTACCGGATTGCAGTACGGCTTCAGCTACAAACGCATCGGCTACAAGAAAGCCGAAGAGGTATTCCATACAGCAGATTACATTGACAACGAATGGTACTACTTCGAGGTCGACAACGAAAACCAATTGGAATACCTCCTCGTGAAAGGCATTGAGCAGCACTCCCACTACCTTGGCATCCCAATCGAAATCCGCTATTATTTCAACTCCGGCCTCGAAACCTTCAGGATGTACCTCACCGCCGAAGCAGATGTTGACTTCCTTGTCGGCAACCGAAACAAGGTGAATTTCCTCAACAAGGACGGTATGGCACCCTATGCCGAACAAGTCACCAAACACTATGCCAACCCTGACCCGATGAACGCTTCTACTTACTTTGGCGCAGGTTTTCAAGTGGGCGACAAAAACGGCATCGGCGTGGGCTTCAACTGGCTCGTCCACCTTTTCGAAATCAGCGGCTCCACGGGAATGTTGCCCACCAAACCGAAATTTGCCGGAAGCAAGTTACAAATCGAATTAGTCATCCCTTTACAATAATGAACTATGAAAAAATACATCGTCATCCTTTCAGTAATGCTTGTTGCTTTGACAGCCTGCTCAAAATCAGACTTTAAGCAAACGCAATACATCGACGACCCGGACTATCCCGGATTGCCCATCTATTCCGAAATGGGATACAACACTTTCGGTGCTTACATCAACGAACAGGCGTTCAACGTTTCGTATGAACACAGCCGACCATTCTATCTTGTCGCCGACCGTGAAAAACTTACTATGACCCTTTACGGACATGACCATCGTAACAACCTGAATATGGTCTTCACCCTGCCGATTGATTCCACTTATCATTTGGAAGACTACCACAGTCTCCTTGTCTTAAATGGGAAGAGCTTCACAATCGACACAACTTCAACAAGTTGCAATATCAAATTCGAAGGCTATTATGCTCCTGAAATCGAGAGCATTTACAGTGGTTACATCAAATTCGAAAAGGTTCAGCAAGTCATTGTGGACAAGCAAGATGCCGAGGTGGTCGTCTCAGGCAAGTTCCAATTCCGCGCCTTTACTCACGATGGCACCCGTATCGACGTGACTGGCGGTCGCTTCGACCTAGGTGTTGACAATGCCAATTTTGTGAATTTCAGAAGATAACGGCCACATAACCTT
>JAEEGL015352668.1_pt1 | contig 11613 bp, 12 predicted proteins | sample 9134231 | NCBI WGS metagenome assembly JAEEGL01 (sample SAMN16246548, study PRJNA631951) | gut metagenome | biome: gut microbiome; feature: rumen; material: fiber-attached | host: Bos | place: Iran: Karaj | collected 2018-10 | reverse complement strand
TTCCAATTCGCAAGCCAGGTTTATCGATGACTATTTCCCGGAATTGTCTAACAAAGTGAAAGTCATCACCAATTTTGTGGATACGGATAAGTTTTCACCCGCTAATGAAGTACTGCCTAAGCACGATGTAACCAATATGGTTTGTGTGGGACGATTGATGCCGCAAAAAAACCTTCCTCGTTTCATTGAAGCTATTGGTAAAGTGGTCGATGATGGTTATAAAATCCATGTGGATTGGTTCGGACAGGATTTGAAGGATGCGTATTCCGAAGAATGTCACGCCGCTATCAGAAAACAACATTTAGAAGAAGTGTTTTTCTTTCTTGCACCTTCTTCAAGTATTCAAGAAGAGTATTGTCGTGCTGATGTGTTTTGCCTGCCATCACTTTATGAGGGATTTCCAAATGTGCTTTGCGAGGCCATGAGTTGTGGTAAGCCGGTGTTGTGCAGTCGAGTTTGTGATAATCCCAATATTGTCCAAGAAGGAGAGAGTGGATTGTTGTTCGATCCTCTTTGCGTTGAAGATATGGCTTCTATAATTGAGCATTATATTGACTTGTCTACGGAGAAGAAAGCAGAAATGGGTATTAAGAGCAGGAAAACAGCCATAGATATGTTCTCTAAAGAAAGTTTTATTCAAAAGTATATCAGTTTATTGTAATATTTGAGAATATGAAACGGTTAGTATGTTTATTTTTCTACAAATTATTTCTTGTTTGGCTTCCCAATACGGATAATTCATTGGTAGTCGCAAAAATTATTAGAAAAATAAGAAGTTCTGTAGCTGGAGGTTGTTTTGACCAACATGGCAAAAACATTAACATTGAAAAAGGAGCTGATTTTGGCAGTGGAAAAGGTATTAAAATTGGTAACAATTCTGGCCTCGGTGTTGAATGTGTTGTTAGAGGTCCGCTAGAAATTGGAGATAATGTTATGATGGGTAGGTGGGTAAACATTATGACTAACTCTCATGACACCTCGCGTACAGATATCCCTATGAATCAACAAGGGCACAAGACTCCTAGAAAAGTCACAATTGGTTCGGATGTGTGGATTGGGAATCGAGTGACCATCCTTCCTGGTGTAACCATAGGGGATGGTGCCATATTGGGCGCAGGTGCTGTAATTACTAAAGATGTCCCTGGTTTTGCTGTCATGGGTGGTGTGCCTGCTCGAGTTATCAAATATAGAAAATAAAAATGAAGGTTTTATTGTGTACTCCGTATGATTTCTCCGGGAAGACCCCTGGAGGTATCAGTGTATGGGCTGGAAATATTGCGGATTATCACGCCGCGCATCCTGATGAAGGTGTATGTTTAGACGTTTTTGCTTGCACAAGGACACATTATGTTAACGAGAACACAAAAACACTTCTTCGTGTTTATTATGGAGTCGTAGATTATTTAGGCTTCATCAAAGAAATCAACCGAAAAGTAAAAAAAGAAAAATACGATGTGGTACACATAAACACCACAGCGTCGATGGGAGCGTTAAAAGATATTGTTCTGTGTCGGTTGCTGAAGAAAAAAGCCAAAGTGTTTCTTCATTACCATTTCGGTAGGATACCATCGCTCATCCAATCTAATAACTTGGAATGGAAGATGATTAATCGGTCCATCAAGTCTGCCTATAGAGCCATCGTGATGGATCATGCTTCTTTCAAGGCCTTGAAAGCCATTAACATGAATAATGTAGTGGAGATTCACAATCCCTATTCTACAAAGCTGGAAGAGCTTGTGGCAAATCTACAAGGTAAAACAGAAAGAAAGAAACACCGTGTTTTGTTTGCGGGACGTATTTTTAAACAAAAAGGTGTGTATGAATTAGTTCAAGCATGTTCAAAAATCCAAGATATTGAATTGCGTTTGGTCGGCCCATACGAAGAGTCGGATAAACAAAACCTAATTAGCTTGGCAAAGAACGGAAGTTGGATACAATTTGTAGGTCCCGTTTCTCAAGAGACGGTTATTGAAGAGTTGTTGTCGACAGATATTTTTGTCATGCCAACCTATAATGAAGGTTTTCCCAACGCCGTCCTTGAGTGTATGATTACAAAAACCCCCATTATTGTCACCCCTGTTGGTGCCATCCCCGAGATGCTTGATTTTGATAATGATCCATGTGGAATAAAAATCAGACCACGCAATGTAGATGACATTGTATCAGCAATACAAAGTTTGATTGATGATGAAGAACTAAAAAAGAATTTGACTCAAAAAGCACTTTGTAGGGTTAAGGAACAATACAGCCTAGAAGAAGTGGGCAAGAGGTTATTCAACATTTGGAAATCATAAGTTTTGCTTTTATGAACATATCTAATCGTGTCATTATATGGAGTTCTGACAATTACAACTCTTTGGCTATGCTGCGGCAAGTTGCTCAAGGGGGCTTGAAGATTGATTTTCTGGTGCATGGCAAATCTGCATATACCACTAAAAGCAAATACATCCAGAAAGTAATAGAAAAACCTTCCATTGAAGAGGCATACAACTATTTGATGTCGAACTACAAGGAAGAGTCCGAAAAACCCATCATTTTGACTTCTGGGGACAATATAATCGCATATATCGATGACCACAAAAAAGAAATGTCCCAATACTTTATCATTCCCGGTACGACAGAAGGTCTTATTCGAAAGTTCAATGATAAATATGAAATGACCTGTCTTGCTGAGAAAATTGGCATTGTGGTCCCTAAATCACATTTCATCCAATGGAATTCACCTATTGATAACATTCCATTCCCTTGTATGTTGAAACCCAGCCATCAAAAAGCCGGGAAAAAGAATGAATTCAAATTCAAAGTATGCAAAGACAAAAAAACACTGGCTCATACTTTGAAGTATGTTGATCACGATTCGGTATTCATAGCGCAACAATTGGTAAAAAAAGAAAAGGACTTGTTGGTCTATGGCGCTCGCATGTGGGATGGAAAAGTTGTTTTAGCGGGTTCATTGGAAACAGACCGCTTTGCAGTCGGTCAGGGGAGCTCACATGGTATAGTGCTACCGACTATTCCTGAGTGTATAGATACATCCAAGATAAAAGCCTTTCTTGAGGAGATAGACTATCATGGGTTGTTCAGCTTTGAATATGGCCTTATGGAAGGAAAAGCCTATTTCTTTGAGGTGAACTTACGTAATGATGGTACATCCAGTTTTTTCTTCCAATCAGGTGCGAACATTCCTTTGGCCTATGTTTATAGTTCGGCAGGTGTGGATTATTCAGGAGTACCTTCAAGAGTGTTGGCCGAACATTATTATATTGACGAAATCTATGATTATGTCAATGTAATTCAGCACAAAGTTAAACGCAGTACATGGAAAAAAGAGCGCGAAAAGGCAACCGTATTTAAGTTTTATGATCCCGAAGATCCACAACCATACGAGGCAATAAAAGGAGGAAAAAAACAGATGATTTTTGACCTCGTTCTTGCTCGTTACAGGATATACATCGTATGGCTTTGTAACAAAATGGGAATAAAGATTTAGCTCAAATGAAGCAAACGGTTTTAATGTACCACGATGTTTATCGGGATTCAGTTAAAGAGAGCGGATTCCAGACGGATGGAGCAAACCATTACAAAATAACGGAAGCGGCTTTTTCCGAACAGTTATCCCTGCTGAAAGGTCGTTCCATCACCTTAACATTTGATGATGGAGGGGTCTCATTCTACTCAGTCATTGCACCGATGCTTGAGGCCAACGGCTTGCGTGGGCAATTCTATATAGCCACAGATTATATTGGTACGGAAGGCTTTATGACAGAAGAACAAATCCGCGACTTGCACCAACGCGGACATACCATAGGGTCGCACTCAGCATCCCATCCTGCCGATTTTCGTTCACTTACATTGGCGAAGCGTACAGATGATTGGAAAAAATCCATCGGAAGACTCTCTTCAATACTGAAGGTACCGGTTGATGAAGTGTCGGTTCCAAACGGTTTTCTTCAAAAAGAAGACTTACCTATGTTTGAGCAATTGGGTATTAAGAAAATATATACCTCAAAGATTGGAGAGATGCGTCAGTACAATGATATTCAAATCCATGGGCGTATAGGCATTGATAAGGGGATGACGGCGAATCAACTCGCTGATGTTTTAGAAGAAAGAGCTTACTATCGTCGCCTACTAGCTAAGCAGTGGATACTGGATGCAACCAAAATGCTGTTGGGAGGGAGTTATGTCAGGATTAAGAGAATTATAAGGAAATGGCAAAAATGATTTTTACATATTCTGTTTGGGAGGGGTTTTGCAAGTCATTGGCAGAAAAAGGCTTGTTTAGTGTTACAGCAAAATCATTGCTTAAAGCTGCCTTGTCTGGTAATAATACACTTCAATCCAATCGTTGGGTCAATCTAAAACACGACGTTGAATCTTCGCCAGAAAAAGCCTTACAATTGGCAAGGATTGAGGCCAAATACGGACATCATGCAACATACTATGTACAGTCATATCTGATGACCGAAGATAACCAGTCGTTGTTTCTTGAAATCCAAGAGTTAGGACATGAAGTAACCTATCATCATGATGTGATGGATGGTAGCAAGGGAGACTTGGAAGGGGCATTGTTTATATTTGCCAATAATTTAGAAAAGTTTAATAGGCTAGGATTCGAGGTCGAAACTGTGTGCCAACATGGAAATCCTATGTCGACATTCGAAAACCGAGACTTCTTTCGTAGCGAAATTATTTGTGTCCGCTACCCACAAATGGCCGACATAATGGTTAATTTCGGTGACATGATACATCAGAATTATGTTTATATCTCTGATGTTGGCATGTCATTTAAAATAGTGAATGACCCCGTAAATAGCGACAAGAAATCAGAAGATGAAAAATACATGTTGTTGGGTACGCTTGATGATGTGTTAAACGAGATTAAGGCAAATACTGAAACTAATTATATGATTAGTTCTCATCCTCATCGCTATCATAGTTCGTTTTTAAAAGCATGGGTGAAAACTACCATCTTTTCTATTATTCGAGGCATCGCTAAATTATTATTTAAGATCCCAGGACTAAAGAAGCTATTATTCAGATTTAATTTCATTTCAAAAAAACTATAACGATGGATAAAAAGTATAAAATCGGATACACGACAGGTGTTTACGACATGTTCCATATAGGTCATTTGAATATTTTGCGTCGTGCTAAAGAACAATGCGATTATTTAATTGTTGGTGTAACAACAGACGAGTTATGCCATAAACGAAAAAACAAATATCCCATCATCAACGAAAAAGAAAGAATGGCTATAGTGGAAGCCATTCGATATGTAGACAAAGTTGTTCCTCAAACGGATATGGATAAAATACGGCCCGTGAAAGAACTTGGTGCCGATGTGGTTTTTGTCGGCTCTGACTGGAAGGGCACAGATGCCTGGAACAAATATGAGAAAGAATTTGCCGAGGTAGGTTGTACTGTGGTCTATCTGGATCATACCGATGGCATTTCTTCAACTATACTTCGTGAAAAACTGAATCAGAACAATAATTGACACAAATGAGCAGTCAATCCGTAAAAGACGTACAAGGCAAAATCCTTGAAGTGATGAAATTCATCGATAAGGTTTGCCGTGAAAACGGTATTGTTTATTATATCATGGGAGGAACAGCCCTTGGAGCTGTGCGTCATGGCGGTTTCATACCTTGGGACGACGATTTGGATATCTTTATGACACCCGCTGAATATGTCAAATTCAAAACGGCAATGGAGCGGAAAGCAGACGACAAATTTGTGTTACAAGAATGGCGAACCGTTCCTGATTACCTAGAGTATGCCAAGGTTAGGATGAATGGTACGACATTTATAGAAGAGGCTTTCAAGGACCGTCGAGATTTGCATCAAGGTATTTATGTAGACATTATGATGCTTCATAAAGTTCCTGATAATAGTTTCATACAAAAACTAGTCTATTACAATTGCAAGTTTGTAACGCTATATGGACTGTCACAAAGAGAATGGAAACCCAAAACAACAGGTCAACGTGTTATTTGGGGTATGATGAAGGTGCTGCCTCGACAATTGATAGCCAGAAGGTGTTTCAGGAGGATATACAAATACGAGTCGCTATCAGATAATTTCAAGTATTGTTATTGGATAACTCCAGCCAAATTCAAACAAGGGTTGTTTGACAGGTCGTTTTTTGAGAACCCGGTAGATATTCCTTTTGAGGATACGGTCTTGTTGGGTTCAAGCCATATCAAAGAATATCTGGCTTACAGGTACGGTAATTACATGAAATTGCCGTCAGAAGCCGCTCAAAAAGCCGCTGTTCATGCCATGATTTTCGATACGGAGAAAGATTATTCAGAATATATCAAGTAGTAATGGTACAACCATTTAGTGTCTGCATGTCGGTCTATCGTAACGACAAGCCCGACGATTTTCTTACCGCTGTACGAAGCATCTATAACCAAACGGTTCAACCAGATGAAATCGTGTTGGTAGTTGATGGGCCAATTCCAGAGACAGTAGACAAAGCCATTCTGACTTTGCAAGACGAAATACCTGTCATGAAGGTCATACGGCTTGAAAAGAACCTGGGGCATGCCACTGCTCGGCAGACAGGGCTCAATGCTGCCACTAATAATCTCTGTGCGGTGATGGACAGCGACGACATTGCCATTCTTGATCGTTTTGAGAAACAGTTAAAGGCTTTTGAGCTACACCCCGATGTTTCGGTTGTGGGAGGTATTATTAAAGAGTTTATTGGCACACCTGATAATGTGGTAGGAACGAGGATAGTTCCCGAAAACGATGACGACATCAAGGATTATTTGAAATCACGCTGTCCTATGAATTTGGTGACAGTGATGGTTAAGAAAGATGATGTGATGAAAGTGGGGGGCTATCAAGATTGGTATTGCGAGGAGGATTATTATTTATGGATAAGGTTAGCACAAAATGGGTATAAGTTTTACAACATTCAAGACAATCTGGTGAATGTACGAGTTGGAGAAGAGATGTATCAACGCAGAGGCGGTTGGAAGTATTTCAAGAGTGAAGCCAAGTTGCAGAGATACATGTTTAAACATAGTGTGATTTCACTACCGAAATATCTCTATAATGTATTATTGAGGTTTGCGGTGCAAGTGATAATGCCCAATAAGGTGCGTGGGTGGGTCTTCCAAAAGTTTGCTAGAAAGAATTAAAAATCAACACAATGATAACGAAAATAAAGTTCAAAAACTATAAACGTTTTGAAAAGGAACAAGAGATTGAATTGCGCCCTATTACCGTTTTAGTGGGTAGGAACAGCAGTGGAAAGAGCTCAATAGCAAAGTTGATACCATTGTTGGCGCATTCGGTGAGCGAGGACGCTGCATCGCCTTTGTTGTTTGAGAGCGATGGTGTAAGACTGGGAACTTCGTTTGCGGATATTTGCCATGATGGGAACATGCTTGGACTTGGTTTTTCATTAGAATATAGTGATGGTTGCAGAATAATGGCTGAATTGGTGTCGGACTCAACAAGGCAAAATGTCAGTATCATCCGATATAATGTAGAGCACGGTCAATATTACGTGTCTTTGGAGCTAAACAAGGAAGATAGAAATTATGATAGTAGCGAGGGTAGTATGGTGAAATATGATAGCAATTCCTTCAGAGGGCTTATAAATGATTCTTTACTTGAAAAAATTGGGGAAAATAAAGTAAACCTTATGATGGATGTTGATTATATAGGTCCGTTCAGATGTATGCCTGAGAGGACTGTGTATGCAAATGGCAGAGCAAAAATTAAAAAGGTTGGCCCTAAAGGCGAGTTTGCATACCAGATTCTCTGTCGAGACTATGAGCTTGTGTCAAAAGTGTCGGCTTGGTATGAAAAGGCCTTTGCTGGTTGCAGTTTGAAGGTGGAGCGGATAGAAGGAGAATACGGCACCTATCATCTAAACTTCTATAAGAAAGAATCACAACACAGGATTAACATAGCTGATGAGGGGATGGGTATGAGCCAGGTGCTTCCCATTATTGTGAGAGCCAACATGGAGGTGAAAGAATCGGTTGTGGTGATAGAACAACCTGAACTACACCTGCACCCACAGGCTCATGTGGAAATAGCTCGATTACTTGCTGAGACTTCAAAGAAAAAGAAAGTGGATGGTGTGGATTTAAGACAGCGATATGTAGTAGAGACTCACTCTGAAAATATATTGTTGGGGCTGCGTGATGCTGTTGTTGACAAAGATGTAGATTTCTCTCCCAATGATGTTGTCATTTATTATGTGATGGAAAATGAAGATGGGACATCGACGTTGGAACCTATTTATATCACTGAGAAGGGAGAATTATCTTTCTGGCCGAAAGGTGTGTTTAATGAGGCATATGAACTTCTGAGATCTTTACAAAAAAAGGCTAACGCATGATATTCAAGTTTGATGACTCGGTGAAGACCGATGATGATAAGGTGCGCTATCTGTTAGCCAAATGTCTTAGGCTGATGAATGAGAAGGGACACGGGGTGGAAAGAAATGGGTGCTACTTCGGCTTCTTCGAAGATGAAGTGTTGAACACGATGTATATGGGTCAGATTGATATAGACCTGATTCAAAATAATCATGAACTGTTTGATGTGACAAATGCACGAAGAGCAGACTATACTTACCTGACGATAGGATTTGGTCAAGACATGTTGACCCCAAATGATATATTGACAATATTAGAGAATGATTCATTAGTAGTTGTAGAAAATGCATCGTATGATGCTCAAGTAATCCAGAGATGGGCCGAATGTTATAGTGACGAAAACATGATTGGTGAAGTAAACAAATCGGTATTCGAGGCGATGGGAGACGGGCGTCTGAAATTCTTGAATGCGGGTGGCGGTGACGGTACCATAACACTAAAGATAAAGGATCAATTACAATTCTATGGTAATTATCCTCAGTTGAAGATAACAACGGTGTTTGACAGCGACAAAAATTCATTGGAGGACAAGGGAACACACAATGAGTCGCTAAAAAAATATTTGGAAGAAAACGGTTATATTTATCACTGTCTGGTGAAGCGGGAAATGGAAAACTATTTTCCGCTGAAGATATATGAAAAATGTGAGTTTACAGATGATGGGTTCATTTTTCCTGATTATTCCAATGAAGAATGGGACTATGTGGATATTGAACATCTTGAAGGGATAAAGAGCAAATATGAAAAGAGATTATTGCCGACTCTTGCTAAAAAAACCAAGAAAAAACATTTTAAACAGCGATTAGCTCATCAGGAAAAATACAATAGTCATTATGGAGAGGTGGATGAAATCCAACACATACTCCTAATGTTGGCAAAATTTATATAGATATATGAATATAAGAGCTCAACGTGACTTAATGCCTCTGTTTTTGGAGGCTGTGGTGAATGGACACTACGTAGTACCGAAGTTTCAGAGAGACTTTATTTGGGGGTCTAAACAAATCATAGACTTGTTTGATAGTATATTAAAAGGCTTCCCGATAGGTTCGATTATAATGTGGAATCCAGGTGATGAACAATTCCCCGTGTTTGATGATATTTGCGGAGTGCCCATCAAAACTGAGAATACAAGTCAATACTATATTCTGGATGGCAGGCAGCGCCTGTCATCTCTTATTAGTGTGCTAATGAGAGAGGGCGAGAATTCTAAGGCCTACTTCGTGGATATGAACGATATGACAGTGATTAGAAGTACCCGTCATATCAATGGGCCTGAGCTATTGTTGCTATCGGATGCTTACGATTCAATCTCGGTGGTTGACTATATTGAGCGAATCAAAAACGACCCAACGGTCACACCAGAGCAAGTCATTTTGTATTCTGAGAATGCAAAAATGGTGAACAAAAAACTGCTATCGTATGAGATAGGCTATATTACCGTGCTTGGTGGAAGGATAGATGATGCAGTGGAGATTTTCTCTCGACTAAACTCCAAGGGTACGGATATAGCGGCCGATTATATGATACAAGCGCTGACTTATGATAGTAATACGGATTTTTTGTTTAGCAGAGCCATCTCTGATATTCAGCAGTCGTTAGGAAAATACAATTTTTCGCAAATCAGCAGGGACGTGATATTGAGATGTATCTTTAATTATACCGACAAGCCGTTCTTTGATGCAAAGTCGGAAGATATTATTAAGATGAAAGATCTGCCAAGCGTGATGGAAAACGTAAAACGAGACTTGTTACGTGCTGTAAAATTGCTGCATGACGATTGTAATGTTTTGGATTACAAACAACTGCCATATACTTATCAAGTAATACTGTTGGCTATGTTCTTCAAATATAACCAATCTGCATCAATGATGCAGAAAATGGAATTGAAGAAATGGTTCTATTATACCTCTTATGCTAATTATTTCACCAACACTTCGCTTACAAACATCAGAAGGGATATTGCATTATTCAGGAACTATTGTAAAGGAACTGCATTGACTCCTATTGAGTATTCGTTGTTAACCCTGTCTGCTCTACCAAGAAATTTGTCGTTAGGTGCTGTAAGAAACTGCTGTATTACATTCAGCACAATCAACGAACGTTTGGTAGAGGAAAAGAATAAGTCTACAATTAGATATTATACGCCGATGGCTTTCAAAGGGAAGCGGGAGTTTTTATGCTCTATTCCATACAGTAATTCTAATCAACTGAAGAAATTAAAAGAATTATTTGCTAAAAAAAGTTATTGCGACCAAGAATATGCGAAATTCTTCTTGAATTCAACTATTATGGAGGCATATTTTAAAGGACAGCTTGAAAGGTTTGAAGAGCTTCGTGAGAAATGGATTCGTGGAGAAGAGTTTGATCGAGTGTCTCGGGTAGTGAATTACCTGACAATGGAGTAGGTAATTACACAAATGATAATTTTCAAAATGGGAGATGGCATTGTTCATTATTTAGAAAACAACTTCCTTAAATAGTAAAACGATAAATGATTTTGAAATGGATATTTGACCGCGTGGTTTCCTTCCTCGGTCTCCTTTTCTTGTGGCCCGTCTTACTCATCGTGGCCATTCTGGTTAAAATCAAGATGCCAGGCGGACCGGCATTCTTTGTGCAAAAACGTGTTGGTAAAGATGGCAAGCTGTTCAACTGCCACAAGTTCCGCACGATGACGATGAAACATAGCGGTAGCACGGTATCGGTGGCAGGCGATAGTCGCATCACTCCCTTGGGTGCCAAACTCCGCCACTACAAGCTAGATGAGCTGCCAGGGTTGTGGGATGTTCTTATCGGTAATATGAGTTTCGTCGGTCCTCGTCCCGATGTGCCTGGCTATGCCGACCAACTGCAAGGCAACGACCGCGATGTGCTGAAGCTGAGGCCAGGCATCACTGGTCCCGCCACCCTAAAATACAGACTCGAAGATGAAATGATAGCCGAGTATGTAGCCCAAAAACAAAAAGAAGGCGACACCCGCAACGCCCAAGACATAGCGGTGGAGTATAACGACACGGTCATCTATCCCGATAAGGTGCGGCTCAACTGCTATTACTATCGGAATTATTCTTTCATCAAGGATATTCAGATGATATTTTGTACGGTGCTGGGGAGGAAGATGGAGTATGCTGGGGAGAGAATATGATTATAACGCAGGCCATATTAGATGATTTGACGAGGCGGGCGCAAAACTCGCCTC
>JAEEGL015296769.1_pt1 | contig 11613 bp, 11 predicted proteins | sample 9134231 | NCBI WGS metagenome assembly JAEEGL01 (sample SAMN16246548, study PRJNA631951) | gut metagenome | biome: gut microbiome; feature: rumen; material: fiber-attached | host: Bos | place: Iran: Karaj | collected 2018-10 | reverse complement strand
TCTGATAGACGGGCGTCTGGATCACGACGTTCTCATTGGGCGTCGTCAGCTTGCGGACGACGCTCGAGATCGCCGGAATGACGCCGGTGCAGAAGAGGAGCCAATCCTGATTCATCGTGAAGCCGTGGCGGCTTTGCCACCAGTCGACGTAGGCCCGATACCACGCTTCGGGGACGTCTCCGTAGCCGAATACCCCGTGCGCGAGCCGGTCCGCCAGGGCTTCCCGGATCTCGGGCGCCGCCCGGAAATCCATATCGGCCACCCACATGGGCAGTTCGTTTTCTTTTACGTCCCACTTGATCGAATCGGTTCCGCGCCGGTCGACGGGAGTATCGAAATCGTAGTGAGTGAGCGTCACGGTCAGTACCTCTTCTTTCTTATGTATGAAACGTTCCGTCCGGCGAAAAGCCGGATCTGTCCGTGATAGTTTCTTTTCCGGCGGCGCTGGTTACCAGATCAGTTTGTCCGAGCGCTTTTCGATCCGGCCGCAGCGGATCTCGGTCCGGGCGGGATCGACGCGGTCCTTTTCGAGGATCAGATCCCCGATCTCTCCGGCGCGGATCACGCCGGCGGAAGGATTCAGTACGCTGTCGACGCGCGATGGGATTTCGGCGTCTACGGTGCTGTATTCGAAGGCCAGCGTGGTGTTGAGCAGTTTGGTGTTCTTCAGCGTCAGTCCGTCGATATAGCAGAGTCCCTGCAGACTCTCGACGGTACAGTTGACGAGTGTGAGGTTCCGGGAATTCCAGCCGAGGTATTCGCCGGCGATAAAGGAGTCCTCAATCGTCACGTTTTCGCTGTTCCAGAAGGCGTCTTTGGTGAGAAGACGGGCGTTCCGCACGGTGACGTCCTTCACGCCGTCGAAAGCGTACCGGCCGTCGAGGGTCAGTCCGTCGACCGTCAGTCCGGAGCAGTTCATCGCGAAATAATCGCCCGTGACCGACAGATTTTTCATGACGACGTTTTCGCAGGACCAGAGCGTTTCCTCGGCATGGGGAAGGGAAACGTCGGTGAGCGTGAGCGACCGGCAGCGCCGGAAGGTCTTGGGGGCTTCGATGACGGTGCGGCGAAGCTCGATCTCGCGGGAATACCAGATACCGGCTCGCGCCGTGTCAAAAAAGACGCAGTCCTCGGCCAGCACGCGATCGGCATACCAGAGCGGATATTTCCAACGGAACAAGGCGCCGGACAACTCGAGGCCGGCGCTTTCTTTGAGAGGAGATTCTCCGGCGTCGAATACGCAGTCGACGATCCGGAGATCGCGGGCGCCGAAAAGAGCCCGCTCCTCGCGGTAAATCTGTTGTCTGATCTCTTGCATAAAGAAGAATCTCCGAAAAAAGTATAAGGCACCGTTATGCGTCGGTGCCGGAACCGGTCAGCGAGACCGATCCGGTCAGGCCTGCGAAGGCCTCTTCCGTACCGCCGCGCAGGGCGACGGCGTAAAAAGCGTCCCGGTAGAGGAACAAGATCTCCTGGCAGAACTGCCCGTCCCGGGTATAAGTCGTGAGGACCGCCGGCCGGCCGAGAAATTCGGTGAGGGACGAGTCGCAGCCGCTTTTCCGCATGGCGTCGGCGTATTCGTCGAGCGCCTCCTCGCCGGCGCCGCCGGCGCTTTTGCAGGACAGGATGATCAGTTCCCGGTACCATCCGCGCTCGTAGAGCCGTACCTCGGCCGTACTTTGCGTCGAATCGATGACGAATCCGGCCGGAATACCGACCGTGATTCCGTAAAAGGCGACCGTATCGTCCGGAGCGTCGGAGGAGGAAAAATAGGAAATCACCCGGCGCAAAATCCCGCAGCCGCAAAGGAGCGGGAGCACGAGCGTCAGAAGCAGGCAGGTCAGAACAACGCGGCGCGGGAAACGGTGTTTCCGTGTCATACATTCTCCTTTTCCGCGGTACAGGCGGGTACTGTCGGTTTCTTCAAAAGACCCGGATATGCCTCCGAGGCGGAAAGCATATCCGGGAAGGGGGATGCTTGACGCCCGTCAGAGGAGATTACTTGCCGAAATATCTTTTCAGCAATCCCGCGAAGGCTTTGCCGTGACGGGCTTCGTCGCGAGCCATTTCGTGAACCGTGTCGTGGATGGCGTCGAGGCCGAGGGCCTTGGCGCGCTTGGCGAGATCGGTCTTGCCTTCCGTCGCGCCGTTTTCGGCTTCCACCCGCATCTTCAGATTCTTTTCGGTGGAATCGGTCAGGACTTCGCCGAGCAGCTCGGCAAACTTGGCGGCATGCTCCGCCTCTTCAAACGCGGCCTTTTCCCAGTAGAGTCCGATCTCGGGATATCCCTCGCGGAAGGCGACGCGGGACATGGCCAGATACATACCGACCTCGGAACATTCTCCGTTGAAGTTGGAGCGCAGATCGGTCAGGATGTCCTCCGGGACTCCCTGCGCAACGCCGACGGTGTGTTCGGAGGCCCAGGTCATCCCTTCCTCCATGGCCTTGAACTTGGAGGCGGGGGCTTTGCAGACGGGGCAGGCTTCGGGTGCGGCGGCGCCTTCGTAAACGTAGCCGCAAACGGTGCAGACAAATTTCATTTCGGTTTCCTCACATTTTTTGATCTTGGATAAGAACCGGAACCCGGTTCCTTCTCTATTTTACCGCATCCGGTGCGTCCCGTCAAGAAGGAATCGGGGCATTCAAACACATTTCACAAAAAATTCAATTCTCGGACAAAAAAAGCGGGAAATCCCTTGACAGACCACGGCGGGATTTGTTATAATATTAAAAATACATTTGCAGGAGGCGTTATATGAACAATCCAAACGCAACCCCCGTGAACAATCCCGCTCCGGCGCAGCCGTTTCAGCCGGTGAAGACGAACCGCGGTCTTCTGAAGCTGATCCTTCTTTCGATCATCACGCTCGGTATCTACAGCATTTATTTCCTTTATTCCGTCAAACGCGATCTCAACCGCATCGCGGCCGACCACAACGGCAAAAAGACCATGGGTCTGATCCCGCTGTTCCTGCTCAGTATTATCACGTTCGGGATCGCTTCGATCGTGTGGATGCACAAGATCTCGAACCGCATCGGGAACGAGCAGTCGATCCGCGGGCTGCCGAAGACCATTTCGGCGGCTTCCTTCTGGGGATGGAGTGTCCTCGGTTCTCTGATCGTCGTCGGTCCGTTCATCTTTGTCCACAAGATCTGCTCCGCGATGAACGCCATTTCCGCCGACTACAACAGAAAAGGCTGCTGACTGGCAATTCGCTTCCGGTCCGTCGGGCTTCCCCTTCGCGGGACAGGCCCGGCGGACTTTTTTATCCGCCGGCAGCGCCGTTTTTTCGCTTTTGGCTTGACGGCGCGGGAAAAGCGCGGTATAATGAAACAGAAAAACCGTTTCGGTGACAAAGGAGAACGATATGAAAAAGATTCCGAAGAGAGCCGACGTGCGTCGGGAAGATACCTGGGCGACCGAAGACCTGTTCGTCGACGACGCGGCCTGGGAAGCGGCTTTTTCCGCCGCCGCCGTGTATCCGGAAAAGATCCTCGCCTTCAAGGGGAAACTGTCGACCGATCCCGCAGCGCTTTATGAATACTTTCTGCTGTCCGACGAGATCGAGGTCAAGCTGTCGGCGCTCCACAGTTATGCTCATCTGAACAGCGACGTCGATACCGGAAATTCGGCCTATCTGGCCATGCTCGGCCGGTTTATGAGCTTTTACGTCCGGGTGGCGGCGGCCGACGCTTTCGCCGGCCCCGAGATCGTGTCGATCGGCGACGGGACGATGGCGGGCTTCTACGAGGCCGAGCCGCGGCTGGCCGAGTACCGTCTGGCGATCGACCGGATCCGCCGCCGGAAGCCGCACACCCTGTCGGAGAACGAGGAACGGCTGCTGGCCGGGGCCCACGAGATCGCCGGCGCCGCCGGCAAGACCGGTTCGGCCTTCCGGGACGCCGACCTGAAGTTTCCCGACGTCCTCGACGGCGAAGGCAATCCCCGCCAGCTGACGCAGGGCTCTTATATCCCCTGCGTCGAAAGCGCCGACCGCGTGCTGCGGAAGAACGCTTTCGAGGCGCTGTATCACACTTACGGGAGTTTCCGCAATACCGCGGCCTCGCTGCTCGACGCGCAGATGAGGCAGCTCCGATATTTCGCAGGCGCCCGGCATTACGAGAGCGCGCTGGCTGCCTCGCTGGACCGGAACGAGGTCCCGACCGAGGTCTATCACAACCTGATCGCCACCGTCCGGCAGCATCTGGGTCTGATGCACCGCTATATGGCGCTTCGGAAGAAGCTCATGGGGCTGGAAGAGCTTCACATGTACGATATTTACCCCACGCTGGTGGAGGAGGCCAAAGCCGATATTTCCTTCGAAGAGGCCAAGACGACGGTCCTGGAGGCCCTGAAGCCGATGGGCGAAGTCTACGTTTCGACCGTAAAGCGCGGTTTTGAGGAGCGGTGGATCGATGTCTACGAGAACGAGGGCAAGCGGGGCGGGGCCTATTCGGCCGGCGCGCGGCCGCATCCCTACGTGCTGCTGAATCACGAAAACAGTCTGGATTCGATGTTCACCCTGATCCACGAGATGGGACACGCCATGCACTCCTATCTGTCGAAGGAAGCCCAGCCGGTGGCCTACGCCGATTACGTGATCTTCGTGGCCGAGGTGGCGAGCACCTGCAACGAAGCGCTCCTGATGGCGCATCTGCTGGCCGGGACCGAAGAGAAGACGCGCCGGGCTTATCTGCTCAATTATTTCATGGAGCAATTCCGGACGACTCTTTATCGGCAGACGATGTTCGCCGAATTCGAGCTGAGGATGAGCGAGCTGGTCGAGAAGGGCGAGACGCTGACGGCCGATACGCTTTGCCGGATCTACCACGAGCTGAACGTCGATTATTACGGCCCCTCGGTTGTGATCGATCCTGAGATCGACATGGAATGGGCGCGGATCCCGCATTTCTTCATGAATTTCTACGTTTTCCAGTACGCGACCGGCTTTTCGGCGGCGATGGCGCTGTCGCAGCGGGTCCTGCACGGCGGCCCCGAGGCGGTGAAGGCCTATCTCGGGTTCCTCTCGGGCGGCTGCTCCGCCGCGCCGATCGAGCTGCTGAAGGGCGCCGGCGTCGATATGACGACCGCCGCACCGATCGAAACGGCGCTGCAGACCTTCGCCTCCCTGCTGGACGAATTTGAAGCGCTGATGGCCTGACGCCGAGCGCAGGGAAATCGATGGAGACGGCGGTAAGAGAAACATTTTGGGACCGCACGGCGATCCCGGTCCTGTATCTGTCGGAAACCGGCAGACCGTCGGGCGGGAACGCGGCGTTTTCGGCGGGACGGAAGCCGATCCGTCCGACCGCCCGGGCCCGGATCACGGGAGACGGATTGCCGCCGGCGCCGGGAGCCGGCGTCTTCGGACGCTTCACGACCTGCCGGACGAGCCGCGCCGGCTTCTGTTATCGGACCGGCGACCGGATCGCGGTCCTGTTCCTGACGGCGGCCGAGACGGCGCCGCTGTATCTCGAAGGGGAGCTGCTCCGGTACGGGGAATCGGTGCTGTCGGATATGATCGGCCGTCTGGAGGACGGGCTTTCCTGTGAGAACGCCTGCCGGTCGGCGGCGGAATCGATCTTCTTCCGGTACGGGGGAGACGCCATGACGGCGGAGACGTTGGTCACGACGGTCGGATTGACGCTGCGGCTCCTGAAACGCGAGGAGGAAACGGCGTCGGCGGCCGATCCGTCGCTGAGGCCGGCCGATCCCGCCGGCACGGTCTTCCTGCTGGCAAAGGCCCTCGTTTCCCGGGAAGGCCCGGTGACGGTCGGAGAACGGAACGGAGAGTTCTTTCTTGTCTTCTTCGACGGGACGTCATGTCCGCTCGGCCGGGCACGGCGGCCCGCGGCCGCCGAGGCGCCGCTTCCCTTCTGTTACCGGCGGCGGGACGCGCTGCTGGCGCTGACCGCGGCGATCGGTGCGGAATGGATGAGCGCCGTCGGTCCGGATCCCGACGCGTTCGGAACGAAAAGATAATTTGCCGTTTTTTTCAAAAATTCACAGAACGATCACAATATCGTGTTACGCTAAAACACAGGAATCCAAAACAGGGAGGGAAACGCTTTGATAGAGGTAACGAACCTCACCAAAACCTACGGCGGCAATACCGTGGTGAAGCACCTGAATTTCCGGATCGAGCCGGGAAGGATCTACGGGTTCCTCGGGCCGAACGGCGCCGGGAAATCCACGACCATGAATATGATAACCGGGTGCCTGGCTCCCACGGAGGGCAGGATCCTGATCGACGGGATCGACATCCTCGCCGATCCGATCGCGGCCAAAAAGAAGATCGGGTATCTGCCGGAGATTCCGCCGGTCTATCCGGATCTGACCCCGACGGAGTATCTGCGCTTCGTCGCGGAGGCCAAGGGCGTCCGCCGCGCCGACGTTTTCGATCAGGTCTTCCGCGTGATGGAGGAAACCGACATCACCGATATGCGGGACCGGCTCATCAAGAATCTGTCGAAGGGCTACCGGCAGCGCGTAGGGATCGCGCAGGCGATGCTCGGCGATCCCGAGCTCATCATCCTTGACGAGCCGACGGTCGGCCTCGACCCGCGGCAGATCGCCGAGATCCGCCGGATGATCCGGCATCTCGGAGAAACGCGGACCGTGATCCTCTCGAGCCATATTCTGGCCGAGGTCAGCGAGGTCTGCGATCACGTCATGATACTGAGCCGCGGCCGGTTGCTGGCTTCCGATACGCTGGAGAACATCCGCCGCGACAACACCCCGGAAAACCGCGTGGTGATGACGGTGCGGGGCAAACAAGAGGAGATCGGGGCGACGCTCCGTACGGTGAGCGGCGTCGGCGAACCCGACGTGACGCCGGGCAGCGAGCCCGGGACCTTTGACGTGACGGTCGAGACCGAGGACGGGACGGCGGTCATCCGGGAGCGGCTCTTCAACGCCTTTGCTCAAAAAGGCATGGCAATCAGCCGTCTGATGAAGGACGAGCCCTCTCTCGAGGAGATCTTCCTTCGCATGACGGAGGCCGACTACGAAGAGGATGAGGACGAAAACGAGGACGAGGCAAACGGGCCCGGCGCCGAAGACGGCGAAAACCGTATAGACACAACGTCCGGGGACGGCGGCGACGGGGAAGAAGCCGAAGAAGCCGAAGAAGCCGAGGAAGACGATTATGTCCCGCTGTTCGGCGGCGGAAAAAAGAACAGGGAGGATGACGATTCGTGAGCGCGGTATATAAAAAAGAACTCCGGTTTTATTTTTCAACGATGAGCGGTTATATCTCGATCGCCATGATTCTGCTGATGACCGGCATTTTCGTCACGGTCCTCTGCTTCCGCTCGCTCTATCCGAATATGGAATTGGCGCTTCCCACCGCTTCGATCATCCTGCTGCTGGCGGTGCCGATCATGGCGATGCATACCTTCTCGGAGGAGAGGCGGCAGAAGACCGATCAGCTTCTCTATACGCTGCCGATCACGACGGGACAGATCGTGGCAGGCAAATATCTGGCGATGATGACGGTGCTGGCGGTGCCGGTCCTGGTGATCGGACTCTATCCGCTGATCCTGATGATGTACGCGGGAAAAGGCTTCGGCGCCACGCTGATCGGTACCTACGGCGCACTGCTGCTCTTTTATCTTGAGATCGGGGCGATGGCCGCGATCTGTATGTTCATGTCGTCGCTGACCGAATCTCAGATCGTGGCAGCGGTCCTCGGCTCCGGCGTGCTGATCTTCTGCTATTTCGCACAGCTGCTGGCCGGAACGCTGCCGACCACGGCGCTGGCCTCCTTTATCGCCTTTACCGTGCTGATCCTGCTGGCGGCGCTGGTGGTCTATCTGTTCGTCAGAAACTACTGGGCGGCGTTTTTCGCCGCCGTGGTGATGGAGGGTGTGATGCTCATCTTCTATCTGCGGGACAGCACGCCGTTTGCCGGTCTGTTCCAGAAAGCGATCGGCGCCGTCTCGCTGTTCGATCCCTTCAACAACGCGGTGTCGGATTACGTGTTCGATCTGACGGCGGCGGTCTATTACCTTTCCGCGGCGGTCCTCTTCTTCTTCCTGACGGCGCAGACCGTGGAGAAGAGACGCTGGAGCTGAGAGGAGGAATGAACCGTGAATAAAGACGTGAAAAAAGAAACGACCCGGAGCCGGACGATCCTCCGGTACGGCGGTTACAGTATCGTGACGCTCGCGGTGGTCCTGGCCGTCGTGATCTTGGTGAACCTCGGCGTCCGGCTGCTTCCTGCCACGGCGACGAAATTCGCCACCGACGGACAGGGCATTTATGACATCTCCGACGTCAGCCGTCGGATGGCCGCGTCGGTGAAGGATCCCATCACGCTCTATCTGCTCGCTTCCGACAGCACGGTCGACCGGATGGTCAAGACCTACGTCGAGCGGTACTCGGACTTGAGCGTCAAATTGACCGTCAAGACGGTGGATCTGGCGACGAAAGTCGGGTTTCTGTCGAACTATACCGACGAAACGGTGGACGCTTCGCTGACGCACGTGCTGATGGTGAACGAGAAAAACGGCCGCTCCCGGCTGATCCCGTATTCCGAGATCTATTATCAGCAGTATTCGGCCTATGAGATCTCCCTGTATCAGATGTATTACGGCACCGCGCCCGACAACCCCACGTATTTTCAGCTGGAGGACCGTCTGACCTCGGCTCTTGATTACGTGACGACCGAAAACCTCCCGGTCCTGTATTACACGTCGGGGCACGGCGAGGCGGCGCTCGACAAGAAGGTTCAGGAACAGATCAATAAAGAAAACATCGAGCTGAAGGAGCTTACGCTGACCGGTGAAGAGGGCGTACCCGACGAAGCGTCGGCGGTGCTGATCTATATCCCGACGATGGATTTCGGGGAGAGCGAGATCGAAAAGCTCCGCGCCTTCGCCGGGCGGGGCGGCAATCTGCTCCTGATCACCTATTTCAATACCGCGCGGGACGACCGCGTGCTGACCAATCTCTACGCTTTTGCCGCTGAATTCGGCATGACCTACGAGGATGTGCTGGTCCTGGAGGGCAACAGCGGTTATTACCTCTCCTCCTACGGACCGCTGTATTTGACCCCGGTCGCGGCCGATAACAGCTATACCGATGCGATCCCGTCCAATACGAAACTGCTGATGGCGGGCTGTCACGGGATCACGCTGTCGGAGGGCGCCGAGGCGCTGCTCACGACGACGGATCACGGCTACGCGAAGCGGACGATTGACGAAAATACCACTCAGGAAAAGCAGGAGGACGATCCCGAAGGGAAATACGTCGTCGGCGCTCTCGGAAAGAAGGACGACGCCAAAATGGTGTGGTTCACCTCGTATATGCTCTGCGACGAGGGAACGATCGGTTATTACGCCAACGTCAGTTACTTTATGGCGGTGATCGACGACTTCTGCGAAAAGGAAAACGCCGTCTCGATCGAGGCGCTGGCGCTTCAGATCGAATCGTTGGGCGTTTCGGAGCGTGCCGCCCGGGTGTGGGGCGTGATCCTGATCGGTCTGATCCCGGTCGCCGTGCTTGCGATCGGATTCTGGATCGGCCGGAAACGCGTCAAGCGCTGAAAAGAGGGATCTCATGAAACGCAAAAACGGATTGATCCTGATGGCCGTTATCCTGGCTCTGGCCGTCGGATTCTATATCGCGGCGACGGTCCTCTCCCGGAAGGAGGCGCAGAACGGCGAGGAGACGGTCGATGAGTCGGTACGCTTCATTTCCAAAGCGTCGACCGACGTGACGGCCGTTTCCTATCGCGGCCAGTCGGCCGAATTCGGCTTTACGGTGTCGAACGGCTCTTACCGGTTTGACGCCGATCCCGATTTTCCGATCGATCCGAACGTCGCCTCCTCCATGACCGGGACGGTGGCGGTTATCACTTTCGACCGGAAACTGCCGGCCGGAGACGCGTCCGAATACGGGCTCGACGAGCCGCAGGCCGTCGTGACCGCCGCCTATTCCGACGGCGCCTCCGTGACGCTGCGGATCGGCGGCTATAACCGGTATACCGATTCCTATTACTGCGATATCGGCGACGGGGCGGTCTACCTGCTCGGTTCCGGTTTTCTCGACGCTTTCGACGTCACCATAAACGAGCTGCTGCTCGACGAGACGATCACGGTCCCCGACGGCGGTCTGGCCGACGTGACGAAGATCGAGATCCGGACCGCGGACGGCGGATACGACTATCTGCCGACCGAGATCCCGAAGGCCTCCGATCCCGACGGAGACGGCGAGGAGCCCGATGAAGAGACCGAAACCGTTTCGATCTGGAAAAAAGTGCCGGTCGGAGGCGAATCGACCGGCGAGGATTATTCCGATACCGTGACGCAGTTGTACCGACAGCTCTTCTATGCCGATCTGGTCGAGTGGAAGGACTATCACGTCGTCAGCGCCGACCGGATGGCCGCCTACGGGATGGACAACCCCGCGGTCTCGGTCACCGTCCGGTATACGGAAACGGTGGCCGTGACGGGAGAGGATTCCTCCTCCACGGTCTCCAAAACGGTGGAGCGCGTCGTCGGCTTTCTGATCGGCGACCGGCTCCCGGAGGAGACAGAGGAAGAAGCGGAGCCCCGGCGTTATTTCATGCTCGAGGGCGGCGCCGTTCTCTATATCCTGACCGAAGACGCGCTGTCGGCGCTCTTCTCCTGATTTCTGCTATCGCCAACCCCCGCCGGGGCCGCCGAAAGGCGGCCCCGGCTTTTGCTCTCGAAAGTTTTTGCGGGGCGCCGCCCCGCACCCCGCCGGGTGCTTTTTTGGGGAAAAAGCGCCCGAACCCGCAAAAACCCTTATCTATGTCCTCTTTTTAAAAGTTTTTGAGGGGTCCGGGGGGACTTTTTTCAAAAAGCCCCCCGGCGCGTCCTCCGCGTTCTTTTCCTTCGAATCCTCACAGCAGAACGATCGCGGCGGCCATGGCGATCACGACCGACGCGGCGATCAGGCCGACGGAAAAGCCGATGCAGAAGCGCAGAAACGTGTCCATGCTTTCACCTCCCCGCCGGTATTGTGGAACAAACCGGCGGGTTTCATTCAGCGCGGCGTTCGAAACCGGTCCGATTTCCGAAAAAAAGAAAGGCCGCCGGCGCATGGACGGGCGGCGGATGGACATACTGTGAGTGAAAATAGGGTGCGAAAGGGCGGCGGGACGATGAAAAAATTCGGGATCCGGGGATTTCTGGAGGTCTTTGTCGGGGGGTGTTTGCTCCTTACCGCCGTGACGCTGGCGGTTCGCTGCGAGATGCTGAAGACCGAATACCGGGAATATCGGGACGGCGTTTTTGCGCGCGGATACGAGACGGTGATCGCGGGGCTTTCGGCGTATCTGAAGAGCGGTGACGCCGGCGGGGCTTCCGGAATGGCGGCGGGGCTGTACGCGCTGCCGCTTTCGGTCCGGGAAGAAGAAACGGCGCGGCGCTTTTTCTCGGATATGGCGGCCGGCGCTTACGACGCCGACGCGAAAGAGCGGGCGGCCGCGTACGGGGAATCACTGCTCCGTTTCCTGTCCCGGAACCGCGGCCGCGCTTATGAGAACGGCTGGCGGGCGTCCGGATTGGGGCTTCCTCCCTATCCGGCCGACGATAGTGCGCTCCCGGCCGCCGCGGAGGCGGAGGAAAGGGACGGAGAGGCC
>JAEEGL015143175.1_pt1 | contig 11613 bp, 10 predicted proteins | sample 9134231 | NCBI WGS metagenome assembly JAEEGL01 (sample SAMN16246548, study PRJNA631951) | gut metagenome | biome: gut microbiome; feature: rumen; material: fiber-attached | host: Bos | place: Iran: Karaj | collected 2018-10 | reverse complement strand
TAACAAATAAGGCATTCACCTCACTTACTAAGGGAAATGCCTTTTCTTATGCGTTATGATCTAATTTTTCTTATCCAGGAACTGTGGCGGAATGTCCTTGAAATTCGTCATGTTCCTGTAGTAGTTAAAAGCTGCAGCCGAAGTCTGCTTGCTTTTGTTCATATTGTGCCTTGCAGTGGAAAAATACTGCTCTGCCAGTCTCTTATTTCTGTGTTCTTCTGCTTCAATTGAGGCACTAAGGTCAGTGATATCGTGTATCAGAACCTGCATGCGCTTTATCTGCTCTGCGTAAAGCTCTTTATTCTCACCGATTTCCTCTTTTACCCTGTCAAACAGGGACTGGAAGCCCTCATCCAGAGAATCAAGCTGATCGATATATTCACCCTTAGCGTCCAAAGTCTTATCAAACTCATCAAAATCAACATTCTCCGGATCTGATAAGATTTCCTTCTGCCTTGCATTTTCTTCGCAGATAGCCTTCATGATCTCTATCTTCTTAACAAGGCTTTCCTCAAGCATATCAAGACTGGCTGATGTCATAACTCCTCCTGCTTACGCGTCCTTCACGATGATGTTGTTGGCTTTCATAACCTCTACCCAGTTATCCCTGATGGCGTGCATATGGCCGTTAACCTCTGCAATGATCTCCCTGTCCTTGCCAATGTTGGCTTCTACAAGTCGCCTTGCGATATAGGAATACATATTCTCAAAGTCCTGAGCCACAGCATACTTCATATCAAGGGTATTTCGAAGGTAATCTATGATACGCTCTGTCTTTATTATGTTCTCATGGGCTTTAGCAACATCTTTTTTCTCTATTGCCACATCGGCAATATTGAGAAACTTGATAGCGCCGTCATAGAGCATAAGTGTAAGCTCCGGACCTGAAGCCCCCATGATCTTATTATTTTTATACTGTGCATAAGCTTTCTGTTGTGGTGAAAGTACTGGCATAAGCGCTCCCTCGCATTTTTAATTATTATTGACTGGTCCCCATTCCAAAGTAGCTTGATATAGTACTACTTGTGTTATTTACCTTGGAAAGAGCTGTCTCCATCTTGGAGAACTTGGAGTACAGCTTATCCTGTGCTGCTTCCAGTGCCTTCTGAGCATCATCGATCTTCGTGGTGTAAGCACTGTACTGAGATGCCATCAGCTTATCTTCATAGATAGTGAAGGAACTGCTGTACTCTGTACCCTTCATTAGGTCACCAATCTTTGAGTACATTGACCTTGAAAGCTGAATGAAGAAATCCTGTACCATTGCAGGATCTGAGCTGATAGCCTGACTAAGCAGATCTGTGTTTCCACTGGAAGTGGAATCATCCTTATCTCCATCAATATGGAGAATATCTCTCTCGTTCTCATCTGTTCCGAAGTAATCACCGGTGGTTATTCCAAAGGATGCCAAAGAGTAGTTGGCTTTCGTTCCATCCTTCAAAGTAACCTCAAAAGAGCTGTTAACAATCGACTTCAAGGCTGTTCTGATGGAAGAAATAGTATCATCACCACTAAGAAGGCCTTCCTTGATCTTGTTCTCCCACTCTTCGACTTCAGTGTCGCTCATTGCTTCCTTTTCGTCGTCGGTGAGCATCTTATACTTGGAAGCCTTATCTGCGTTGTAGAGAGTAGCAAACTCCTTCATCAGTTCGCCATACTCTTTTATCATAGCTTTGATATTGTCATAAATACCACTGGTATCCTGCTTGGTTGTAAGCTGAATTCCAGTCTGTTTCTGCTTAGCAGTAATGGTAAGACCGTTGATTTCAAATACATTATTCTTTGATGTATATTCTACACCGTTAAGTGTGATCCTGGCATCTGTACCAGCAACATAGTTAACGCTGTCTTCTTCACTTGCGACATCATTACCATCTGCATCTACAAAGGAGAATCCCAATGCACTCATGGCATCTGTTGACTCTAAGTGGAAGGAAGCATCCTTTCCAGCCTCTTTAGCAGATACATAGAAGCGGGAATTATTCTCATCAAAGTTGAAGTTCAGCTTTGTCTTTGTCTCTGAAGAAGATGCGTTTCTAAGCTTTGAAAGAACATCACTTATAGATTCATTTGCATTAACCTTAACAGAGATAACATCTGTATCACTGTCACCGATCTTGAACTTAAGCTCTCCGCCATCTTCAAGCCCTAAATCCTTCATAGTTGTTGAAGTCTTGGCATTACCACTTGCGCTTGAAAGCTTCTTACCTGTAAGGTAGGAGCTGGTTGCAAGATCATTGATATCCAGAGTCTGTGTGGTATCCATTGCTCCATTACCGGTAACAATCGATACCGCATCCTCATGGGAGGCTGTTGTAACCTTCTTTGTGTAAGCAGTTGAAAATCTCAGATTACTAAGGGCGCCATTGTAGAAGGACGTAACCTTCTTATTTAATTCTTTCCACTTTTCCTGTTTCCAGGTAAGCTTTTTCTGATCACCCTTGAAATTATCCAGCTTGGTCTGTTTGGTACTGGTGAGAGCGGTTATGATACTCTCAGTATCCAGACCGGAATTCATTCCAGTAATTCTAATAGGCATATGTCTTCTCCTTTCTCAATCCGTGAGCATAAAATGGAAATCCGTTTCCTTTGCTACGCAAGGAAGCAATTGTGCAATAAAGTTGCTTCGCAAGGCACAATTGCCAACTGCGTCATCTTCGCACGTCACTTGCAGCGTAGTGCAAGTGACTGGAGCTTACCTCTTTTCATCAACCATGATGCCTGCGATTTCCCAAACCTTTGCGATCATATCTAAAGTCTCATCAGGCGGGAATTCCTTGATAACCTTCTTGGTATCCTTGTCTACCATCTTGATGGTGACACGATTTGTCTTTTCATGAATACCAAATACTGCCTCAGCATTGGTCTTCACATTCTTGCTCATCTCCGAGATGGCTTTTCTTACCTTCTCGTTGTCCTCCTGAATCTGTTCCTCAGTTTCCATCATGCGAGCCTGAGTATCAGCAAAATTCTGAGCCCCACCCTGTCCGTTTGAGTCCGCAGAATTATCTGCTGCCTCAACCTTAAGTTCAATTGTTGGCGCAGCTGCCTCATAATTCGCAATCTCTGACTGAGACTGATTCTGATCAGCAATCTTTGTTTTTACCTGTGGCATTGTCTGCTGGATAAGCGGACTAAAGCCGTTAATTGCATCCATTCCCATAATCCTATACCTCCGTGTCAGAACTGGGCTCAAACTATTTGTAGATTACCTTTCTGCATGAAAAAATAAGTGTCTATGCACGATTTCTTATCTCATATATCGGTAAGGAACATCATTTCTTTATAGAAAAAAACACCTAAAACAAAAAGTTTTATAAAAATTTTAGATTTCAAGTATATTAGGAAGAAGTTTTGTATAAGCAAACTCCTCAAAAACTTTCTTTTGCCCATTCCTGGCTATTTCCATCCGCTCCTCATCATGCTCAAGATAGTAGGCAGCTTTGGCAATCAGTTCCTCCGGAGTCCTTGCAATTGCCAGATCCTTTCCATCCTCGAAGTATTCCGCAATCTCATCAGTATAGGTAGTTAAAAGAAATCCTCCTGCGGCCAACACATCAACAACTCTTAGGGATACTCCTGAAAGGATACATCTTAGTCCAATATTTAAGTTTATCTTACTCTTATGAAATACCTTTGGCATCTTGGTAGAATAATCTGCTATACCAAGATTGCTTACCCCTGCAACAGGCTTAGCATCAGTATTTGTGTATATGACAGTATCAAAGTGTTCGCCCATCCTCTCAAGGATCTTTCGCCTCTCATTAACTGTCACTTTCTTTCGAAGCACATCCCTTATAACGTTGTCGTAGTCAATCTCGTATTTTCCTGTCTGTTCAAACTTTATGTACTGCCTGAGCCTGTCTATATGAGCCTGGGTCACAGCCTTTTCATCTGTAAAAAGATCATGCCCATAGATCTTTTCCTGAGCCTCTATCACAATCTCCATGTACTGCTTAAGCTCTGGAGGCAGGTATTTTACCTGATCGTAGAAATTAAACTCATTATCATAAAGGCTCCCAAGAAAAGAAACATCGTGCCAATATACAATATTCCTGCCTGTCTCTTCATCCATCTCCCGGCACATAGCCTCAAGCCTCTGAGCATTTACTCCAAGAGGCGAGTAGTTTACTGTCTTAACACCTTTGTCCCGAAACTGCCCATAGAGCCACTTATCAAAGACATATACGTGATTAACCGGATTAGTTATGGTGTGGGAATCCAGCGTATAGTGTGGGCAGTCAAACACCCAGGACACATAAGGCACTCCATATTTCTGGCACACCTCAGAAATATTTGGATAATAATCAAAGCTGTAAACCAGGTCGAAATATCTTTTTCCTGTGCTGTCCTTCCTATCAAACTGCGCCTTGAACTTCTTCTCAATTTCAGGAGTAACTTCAAATCCGGACAGATCCACTTTTATGGTCTCAACCTCATGCCCCAGCCTTATCATGGCATCACGGCAATCTTCGCCGTTAAATTCATCCCAGTCGTAGTAAAGTATCCGCATAAAGTTCGTTTTGTAAAAACTCCCCTCTGGTCAATTCCGCACCACAACCGGTGCGTTCAAATTAAAAAACGGCTGCCACCTTTAGGTGGCAACCGCGTCCGTACATTAGTCTTTCCTCTTGATCAAAGCAGCTTCTTCAGAGCTTCGATTCCAGCCACGTCTGTAGCTTCCTTATTCTCATTCTGGATCTGGATGTAAACTTCTTTTCTATAAATAGGAATTTCCTTAGGTGCTGAGATTCCGAGTTTGATCTGGTCTCCCCTGATATCAAGAACGGTGATCTCAATGTTGTTATTGATAATTATAGCCTCGTTCTTTTTTCTTGATAATGCTAACATATTCAGCCCTCCTTAGCCCTCTTTGTTCTTCTGCAGGATGTCATAGATAGGGAACTTAACAGGATAGTCGTCATTATCAACTATGCACTGAGCACCTTTCATATCCTTAACATTAATGATGAACGGTCCCATAAGGTTTACGGTCATCTTTGTAAGGTCATGAGGTACGGTAACAGTTACAAGAACCAGGATATCATCATCGGTCAGCTCCCCAATGCCCTCGATCTTATCCTTGTCTATTTCCGGTTTGTAATCAGGACAAACAACAAGCGGATCCATAACCGGCATAGCAAATCCCGGCTCATCGATTGACTGAAGCCACTTAATGGTACCTGAGCCCTGCTCTTCATCGTGCATCAGCGTAAATCTCTTCATGTCCGGAAATCCAATAATTCCGTTAGGAAATTCAATTATCTTGCTATCTTCAACTTCTACTTCGCCGAAAATTCTTGTTGCTAATTTCATGATGTAACCTCCATTGTCTTAAGTGGCATTGCTACACATTAATTATATACGTTATTTCGTGTTATTACCATAAAATTATGTAATTAATTGATGATATACGGATTGCTCCGCTGCGCTCTCGCAATCCTACAAGGAATTCGGAAATCGCTCTGCTCACTTCATGTCGCACAGCTTTTTTCCTCATCCTTGTTCGGTCTTCAAAGTCATAATGTCCCTTGTGCAAGCACGGGACCTTCTGACCTTGAATCCCTATATCATCAAATATAGTTCATGAGACTTGTCTGACTAATCTTTCCTGTTGCCATGAGGCTGGCTTCGTAGGTAACCTGAGCTGTGGTGAGCTTGGTTGCTGCCTCTGCCAGGTCGATGTCCTCATTGTCAGACTGCAGGGTCTTGAAGGTGGTGGTCTGGTTCATGAGTCTTGTGTTAATAAGATCAAGTCTCTTGGATCTTGTTCCGTTATCTGTAACAGCGATGTTTGCTGTATCCAGAGCCTTCTGCATTGATGTGATCTTGTGCTCGAATTCCTTCTGGATCTCTTCCCTCAGGAAATCGTAAGCCTTCTGAGCTGATTCTATCTCGTTCTGGACCTTGGCCTTCTTGGCGTCATCTGTGGTGCTGGCCAGCTTTTCCTTCAGAGTGGTCAGTGTGGTATTCATCTGCTGAAGCTCACCAAGTTTAGCTGTAAGGTCGCTGACATCTCTTTTAACATTGGTTGTGAAAACCGCATCTGCTGTAGTGTTGACTACTACGGACTGGGCAAATCCCACATCATAAGCTATGTCATGATCAGCATTTCCGTGGTTGAAAAGAATGGTCTTGCCGTTCTCATCAGTATAGGTGCAGTTAAACAGGTTCTCTGGCCTGATATCTCCGCTCTCCCACTCCTTCTTATCGTAAACCACATCGATGGTCTTGGTATTGATGATGTCCGGAAGTGTTGAGAACTTATCCTTCAGGTTCTTATTAAGAAGAACTTCACCGGTTGCTGCGTTCATGTAAGCCACGGCGCCGTTTGGAGAATTGTAAAGGTCCTCATAGGCTGCATCAATTTCGGCTTCTGTACTGGTTGAATACAGGATATGATTCTCATCGATCAAAAGAGAAGTCTCCAGATATGAAGTCTTTACGCTGCCGTTGGAGGTAAGCTGTATCACTTCGGTGCTGGAAGTGCCGTCGCCGTTATCTGTTGAATATGAATTTGTCAGTGTATAGGTTCCATCACTGTTTACCGTTGCCACAAATCCTGATCCACCAAGCTTCATAGAATAAGTCTGGTCAATAGCAGGAAGAATTGGCACATCAACAGATACCTGACCTGAAGATGATGTGTAGGTAACAGTCGAAACTGCTTTTGACTGCAGCTCTGTAATAGCTGACTCCACATTTGCTGAACCACCCTTAAAGGTTCCATCTGCGTTTACATTGAGCGTGTAGGTATTGCCGTTATTGTTGTCGTATCCTGTTACCAGGTAGGTGCCATCGTCCTGAAGTACTGCTGTGTAAGTAATGCTGTCACTGTCTATCTCAATCTCTGACTTTCCATCATTTACTGGAACTGCTGCATATCTTGTGACGCCGTCTGTATCCTTGAAAGTAAGATTGATTATGTCTGTCTGCTTGGTAACTGAACTTGTAGCAGGCTGCTCCAACTCTTCCCTGTACTTCAGGGTTGCTGTATTTCCGTCTCCCTTTACATAGTTCAGATTGTCGTAAGATAAGCGGATCCTGCCGACAGTTCTTTCAACTATCTCGTTCTGCAGTGTTGCAGGAGTAGTGTCATCAAGGATTGTGGCTGAGTCCAGCTTGTGCTTTCCGATGATCCTGTTGGACTCCCCAACATTTCCTGCGTTGAACTCATCATTTATATCTGTATACGTAGCGGTTGTAACCTTATCAAAGGTAAGAGGAGTATCTGTTCTATATCCGGTGAATACATATCTTCCAGCGAAATCAACGTTTCCTGTGGAGTAATACTCTTTTGCCAGGGCATCCATCTGTGTGATGATGGTTGAAAGATCGTCGATTGTAAGATCCTTGCTTGCACCTTTTGTAGCCTGCTTTACGCAGTCCGTAAGAACTGATGTAACAGTTGAAAGCGCATCAGCAGTAACCTGCAGCCAGCTCTCTGCGTCCTTGGCATTCTTCTCATAGTACTGGGAAAGCTGTGTTACGTTGCTTCTCAGTCTCAGTGCTCTGATGGCGATAACCGGGTCGTCGGAGGGCCTTGTTATCTTCTTGCCTGTGGACATCATGGTGTTGAGCTGGTCCTCAGTCACCTTGTTGTTATTTATGTTGTAGAGTGAATTGTTCTGCATTATCTTGTTGGTGATGCGCATACTAGCCTCCTTATACTCCCGTCTGAAGGATCAACCTGTCATATATTTCCGTGAGGGTCTGAATCATTTTTGATGAAAGTGTATAAGCGTTCTGGTATTTTACCAGGTTAGCTGCTTCCTCATCCTCATCTACACCAGAGTCTGAAAGTCTCTGGTTTCCGATGGTGTTCTCAAGGGATGTGTAGGTATCCTCAAGAACCTGGGAATTACTCTTGTTAAGGGCAACGTCTGCAAGAACCTTGGTAAGGAATTCTCCTGAACTTGCTCCTCTGAAGATCTTTTCAGTCTTGAGCATATCCTGAAGCTTTGTCAGGTTGCCAAATTCTGACTCACCCTCTGTGATATCAGCCTTGGTAGCCAGTCTGTTGGAATCATCCAAAAGAACTGCACTCACCGTGAAGTTGCCTCCGCAAAGGTTGTAGTATCCCTTGTTTTCGGAAAGAGATGTGAGCTGTTCGTAGGAATACTCGCTGCCGTATTCATTTCCCATGCTTCCTGTGAGAACGTACACACCATCCAGAGAATCTGAAGTGTAGCCGTTTACCATGATCTGGTTCATCTGATCTGAGAACTGGCGGATCCACTCGTTCATCTGCTGCATGTAATAGGGGATTCCCTGATAGCTGTTGTAGTAGCCGATCTTTACGGTCTTTCCTGCATCCGGAATACTTGTGAGAGTTGTGTCATCTATAATAAATGTATAAGTTGAATCTCCGTCGTATTCCCAAGTGTCGTATTTATAGGTCTTTGCTCCAATCTTGATAGTTCCGTCTGCCGGAAGTGTGCTCTTGGTCATGTCCTTAAGATAGGAAGCATCAACCTTTACTGTTACTGCCCAGGTTCCGTCGGTTCTCTGGTAAACGCCGTCGTTTGGAACATTTCCGTGGAAATACTGGCCGTTGTTTCCGTCTCTCATGGCCAAGAGACCTTGAAGCTCGCCACCGATCAGCTGTGAATCCAGTGCAAAATCCGAAAGCTCTTTTACGTTATCTCCGTCCTTATAGCTTGAGCTTCCCCACTTGATATCGAAAAGACCTTTGATATCATTCTGGTTTGTTGCTCCGTCGTCGTCTCTTGAAACGCAGATCATCTTCTTATATTCATAGGTGTCAACCAGTTCGTAAGCTCCTGCAACCCAGATCTGGAATCTTGTAGCTCCGGTTTCTCTGTCGGGCTGTGTCTCATCTACGATAGGAGTTTCCTTGGTCTCAATAGAAATGATCTTGGAAAGCTCATCCACGAGAACATCTCTTTTATCCCTGAGTTCATTGGCTGTGGTTCCGGTCATCTCGATGATGTTGATCTGCTTGTTTATTGAAGCAACCTCCTGAGCAATGGCGCTTACTCTGTCGGCGCAAAGCTTGATCTCTGCGTTTACGTCCGCCTGCTCGTTCTGAAGGCTGTTGTAGATGTTGTTGAAATACTCTGTAAGTGACTTAAGGCTTGAAACGTAAGTCGACTTGGTCTCTGTGGTTCCTGCAGCGGTCTTTACTGACTCAAGAGCCGCCTCCATCTTATTGAAAAGAGCTGAGAATCCGGTTGAACCATCGTCGTCCAGATATTCCTCGATAAGTCCGTTGTAGTAGTTCCTTTGCTTAACGTTTCCAAGAAGTGTCTCGTTATTTCTGTACTTGGCATCGTAGAAGCTGTCCCTTACTCTTTCAATGGCTATGGCGTCTACACCTGCGCCGGCACAGCCATAGGTAGCGAAGACTCTCAGGGCGTTGTTGGCTTCCTGATACACTCTCTGCCTTGTATAGCCGTCGGTGTTGGCGTTAGATATGTTGTTTGCTGTGGTGTTCAGGGCTGCATTTGAAGTTCTTAGTCCTGAAGCTGCGATATTAAGACCAAAAAACTGAGATACCATAGCATTTCTCCTTTGTAGCTTCGCCTTTCATTATCCAAGGCTGGTTACCAGGTGCTCCAGCATTTCACTGACTACGTTGATAAATCGGCTGGATGCGTTGTAGGCGTTCTGGAACATTATCATGAACTCCAGCTCTTCGTCGCTGGATACTCCAACGATCTGTTCTCTTGCTGCATTTACAGAATCTACTGTCTGCTGCTGGGCTTCTTTGATGCTGTCGTACACATCACCTGAGTTCGCCACCTGTGAAACCAGGCTGTTGTAGTAGGTGATGAAACTGTTTCTTGTTGTTACGTTAGGATTTAAGGTGTACTGTTCCTTGGTGAAAGCCTCTTTTAACTTGGTTGTAGTATCGTTGTCCTCGTTTCCGTCAACTGTTCTATAGGTGAAAAGAGTTGGTTCCTGTATGAGCTTTGGATTGATCTGGGTGTTCTTTATTGTGAATCCTGTAGGTACTGTGCCTGCGGGCTTGTCATCACTGATATCGTAGGTGAGCTTGTCGCTTTCATTGGCACATACAAAAAGTGTAAAGTCCTTGGCTTCTCCCACCGAGCCGTCTATGAATGCAGGATTACTTTCTGCCTTCTCCATGATGTCGTTTATGGTTGTCATGATGTTATGGATCATCTGATCGAACTCAGCCTGGACATTCATGATTACGGACTGTGATATGTTGCTGTTGTAATAATCCTCATCCTCTACGATATCGTGGTAGGTTCCGTTGTGGTCACCCCTGGCAAGAAGTACTGCACGAAGCTTTCCGATATCTGTATTGTTTGTTGTTGATATGTTCTGTGTCAGGTCAAAGATGTGTGCACCGTCGATGGAAACCACTGTCTTTGTGCCATCCTTGTTGTCCACTGTCTTTGCTGCGTACTCCCAATAGGGTGTTGCGTATCCAACAGAGCTCTCCAGCGTCACATCTATTCCTATATGATTTACATGATCTGTTGTTACAAATGATGATCCTTCGAAAAGAACTGTTACATTACCGAAGGTGTCCTCTGAATATTCAATCTTTCCATATTCAGCAAGTTTATCTAAAAGAAGATTTCTTTCATCTCTAAGATCGTTGGCCTTCTCCTGTCTGCCTGACTCTATCTCTACGATGTCCTCATTAAGCTGCCTGATCCTGTCGCCGTACTCATTGATGTTCTCAACCATTCCCTTAACTGTTGAGTCCAGGTTTTCCTGGTAGGAAACCAGACCATCATATACGCTCTTGGCTCTTGTTAAGAATTCATTTGCCCTTGTAACAAAAGAGCTCTGGGTTACGGCAGAGCATGGATCCTTAGCCATTTCCTGTACTGCTACCCAGAGGTTATTAAGTGAGTCTGCAAACTCGGAACCTTCCATTTCCTGGAGCTGATCTTCTATCTCTTCAAGGGCCTTAAGTGAAACGTCATAAAAAGCGTACCTTCCTGATTCCTGTCTGTAGGAAATATCAAGAAAGTCACTTCTTACCTGCTTACAGTTATTGTAGTTAACACCTGTACCTATCTGCTTCCAGGCAATTATGTCGTATTTCTGTTCCAGGGTCTGATATGCTCTTGTTCCCTGAGACACCTGTTGTCTGGTGTAGCCTTCTGTATCCATATTCGCCATGTTGTGTGCTGTGGTGTTCAGCGCGTTCTGGGAAGTCTGGAGTCCAGAAGTACCTACATATAAGTTGGCCATGAGTGACATGAGTGTTACCTCCATATATGTTTGCGCAACCCGGATTTCTTCACTTCGTTCCCGAAATCCTGTGTCCATTCGGAATCCGCACCATAGTGCTTCTTCCTCATGTCCATTATCTCGCTTCACAAACGTATTTTTCGCACGAGTGCGAATATACGTTCGCTCACTCGATTTTTGCGCAAATTAAAGACACTACCGCGAATTACGGTATTCACCCGGGTGGATTATCTACATGCAACCCGTACCACTTAACCTTGAAGTGGTACGTTACTGCTTTGCATCAAACCCGCCCGATGTGTAACCTAAACATTCGCCTGTAGTGTCCGCAGCTCATGAGTAATTCGTCGTCTGGGGAGCTCCCTTAGACGCCTGGATGACTTTCATCTCGAATTGAACCATCTCTATGGAACT
>JAEEGL015102299.1_pt1 | contig 11613 bp, 7 predicted proteins | sample 9134231 | NCBI WGS metagenome assembly JAEEGL01 (sample SAMN16246548, study PRJNA631951) | gut metagenome | biome: gut microbiome; feature: rumen; material: fiber-attached | host: Bos | place: Iran: Karaj | collected 2018-10 | reverse complement strand
TTTACCACCAACCGAGAAAAGGTGGATGTGTTGAAATGGATAGTTGCCCAACCTAATTTTACCGAATTGAAACGGTTGTCTATGTCGGACAACAAAATTTTCACCTTATACACAAACCAATATGATGAAATATTGAAAACTAAAACTGGCGAGATTCCCAATAATCTACAAATTGCACAGAAGTTTGTGGGGAATGGATATGATGTTTTTCTACTCTCGAACCCTAATGCAACGAAAAGTGCCGATTTCATAATCAGGCAGAAAAATAGATTGTTTTATGTAGAAGGAAAAACTTCAAGTGGGGGCAGTTCATTAGTGCATAGATTTGAAAAAGGGGCGGAACAAGCAGATAGAATTGCAATAAATTTCATTGGTAAACCTAAATTCAAACCTTTTCTGGCAGAAATAATTTCCTCTTTTGAAAAAAATGAAAATCTAAAGGAATTGTACTTGTTCAAAAAATCAAGGCTAATTTCCATTACGAGAAAATTAGTGAATTCAAAAATCTGTTTTGATGTTATATTCAAACTTTGGAACAGACAAAAATAAAAAAGGTTGATTTCTCAACCTTTTTTCTGTCTCAATGGACGTATCCTTGAGCCCAATCCAATTTAATGGCTACTGCCCACGTGTTTCTAAACTTTCGTCTTCATTTTTCACCTAGGACGGTGCAAATATACAACAACAATCCTCGTTTGTCAATAGGTGGAACTAAAACAACGACATTTGCTCGCCTGATTCGGGATTGTTCGAGGTTGGGTCGTCATTGTCCCATTCGGTAGGTGCTGGATTTTGATTTTCAGCCTCTTGTTCTTCTGGTGGAAGTTCTTTTTCCAATGGCTCCACAAACTCCATCATATCAATAGTGTAGTTTGAGATGCGCTTGCCTTTTGCCTTGTAGCCTTTCACGCCGATAAACTCATCCACATCAATGTATTCCATTTCGCGGTTCGCGTGTTTTCCGCCAAAACTCAAACAAAGTTGAGGGAATCTGTCATCGTTGATTTTCAACAACTTGGAACCTTCCGCTTCGGGAATGAAGCTCACATATTTCGACGATTCTTCTATTTTGAATCGTTTTATGTAGTTCAAATCCTGTTCGGCATCGTACACCAACGCTGTCCAGATTTTTTTATCGTCGTATTTTTCGATTCGCAGAATTGGATATTCAAAATGGTTGCTCAAATCAAAGGTTGACAATGCAAATTTTCCATCTTCGGTTATCACAAGAATCTTGTCGGAGCCTTTGAATTCGCCAAGGAACGTGCCATAGCCGGCATCGTTCAAACGGCGTGTTTCCGCGTTGAAATAAATTTTTCTGCCACCCAGCGTTGACACCCCTTCCTCAATCTTTTGAATTTTATAGGCAGGATGCTTTGTAAGAATATTACCCTTCGAACTCCTTCCTTTGATTGACAATGTGCTGAAATCGACTTCGAAAACTGGTTTTCGCAAATGCAATTCCTGACGAAGATACACCTTTATAATTTCCGCCTCGCCGTTTGGATTTGCGCTGAAATACAACACTTTAGTCTTTGGTGTTCCCAACGTGATATCATAATCCTTATCGCGTGTTACGCCAAGCACAGGGAAACGTTTTATGTATGTCACGCCAGATTTTCCATCGCGGTACGCCACGTTGTAAATCGTGCGCTCGTCGTTTTTCCTAAATACCCCAATATGGATGATTCCCGTTCCAAAAAACGCCTTGTCGGAAACCTTCGACACCTTGAACGTACCGTTTTGCAGGAACACAATAATATCGTCCAAGTCGGAACAATCACAGATAAACGTGTCTTTTTTCAAACTTGTGCCGACAAAGCCCGTTTCATAGTTCGCATACAATTTTGTGTTGGCGTTCACCACCTGCGCGACTTCAATCTGTTCAAAATTACGGATTTCGGAGCGGCGTTCCCGTCCTTCGCCATATTTTTGTTTTATGTGTTCGAAATAGCGGATTGCATAGTCAATAATATGGTCGAGATTGTTGCGAACCTCATCCATATCAGACTCCAACGATTTTATAAATTCATCGGTTTTATAAGCGTTGTACTTTGAAATTTTCTTGATTGGAATGTTCGACAACGCAATGCAATCCTCACGGGTTACTTCGCGCCAAAAGTCCTTCACATACGGTTTCAAACCTTTGTCGATAGTGGCAAGAATATCTTCCTCGGTTTTGCACGGCTTGATTTTTTCATAGACTTCCTTTTCAATGAAAATCTTTTCCAACGAAGTCTTCATCCAGCTTTCCTTCAGTTCTTCGAGATTGATTTCGAGCTCACGACGGAGCAATTCAACCGTTCTGTCGGCATTTTTGCGAAGAATGTCGGAAACGCCCATAAATACTGGCTTCTGGTCGAAAATCACATTGGTGTTCGGTGAAATCGACACGCCGCATTTTGTAAAAACATACAAGGCATCAATGGTTTCGTCGGCGGACACATTGGCAGGCAACGTCACTATGATTTGCACAGATTCGGCGGTGTCGTCGTCAACGTGTTTTATCTTGATTTTTCCTTCATCGTTAGCCTTCAGAATTGAATCAATAACGGATGTGGTTGTTTCGCCGTATGGTATCTCCGTTATTTCCAAGGTTTTATTGTCAACTTTGTTGATTCGCGCACGAACACGCACACGGCCTCCATTTTGTCCGTCGTTGTATTTTGACACATCAATCAAACCGCCTGTAGGAAAATCGGGATACAGCTCAAACGGTTCATGTTTCAGATATGAAATGCAGGCATCAACCAACTCGTTGAAGTTGTGCGGAAGAACCTTGCACGCCATACCGACGGCAATACCTTCGATTCCTTGCGCCAAAAGCAACGGGAACTTCACCGGCAACGTGACCGGCTCCTTGTTTCTACCATCGTACGACGGAACCCATTCCGTTGTTTTTGCATTGAAAAGCACTTCCAGGGCAAACTTCGACAATCGTGCCTCAATGTAACGGCCAGCAGCAGCACCATCGCCCGTGAGAACATTTCCCCAGTTTCCTTGTGTGTCAATAAGCAACTCTTTCTGTCCCAATCCCACAAGCGCATCGTAAATACTCGAATCGCCGTGAGGATGCAGTTTCATTGTTTCGCCGCAAATGCTTGCCACTTTGTTGTAGCGGCCATCGTCCATTTTTTTCATGGTATAAAGCACACGACGCTGAACAGGCTTGAGTCCGTCCTCCAAATACGGAATGGCACGGTCGGTAATTACGTACGAAGCATAGTCAAGAAACCAATTCTTGAAATAATCCCCAACATATTGAATATTATTTATCGAAGAATCAATTATAGGTTCTTGATTCTCAGGAACTACTATGTCGTCGTCTTGCTGTTCGTCCATACTTTATATTTTAGGCACAAATTTCGCAATTATCCAAATAAAAACATCATAATAACGAAAGAAGATTTCACAAAGAAATTAACGGGATGTTTTCTGTTTCAACAATAAACCAAGCGACAATTCTTTTGCTTTTCAATACTTTATCATGGAAAACGAAAACGGCTACTGCGTGTACGATTACTTTTTGGGGGAATGGTTGAGGAGAAATTACGAAGAATCTGCTACCTTGCAAAAAATTTTAATATGATTCAGCAAATAGAATTCACACTGTCGGAGAAACGTCGTGGTTGTCATCTGATTACGCACGAAGTGATGGAACATCTTTCTGGGAAATTGCCCCAGACGGGCATTCTGAACTTGTTTGTGAAACACACGTCGTGTGCCCTTTCCATCAACGAAAACGCCGACCCCGACGTCCGTCGCGATATGGAACAGATTCTGAACCGTCTTGTGAAGGAAAACGAACCGTATTACGACCACACGCTCGAAGGTGCCGACGACATGCCCGCCCACGCCAAGAGCAGCTTGTTCGGCGTAAGCCTGACCATTCCTATAACCAACGGCCGCCTAAACCTCGGCACATGGCAAGGCATCTATCTCTGCGAATTCCGCAACTACGGCGGTCTACGAAAACTTGTGGCGACGGTGATGGGAGAGTAAAATCTTCAAATTGTTCGACGAAATTATATTTTTTCGAATTGCTGCGGACAATTGGAAATATGCCATTTCTTGCCGTCTTTGGTGGGGTGTTTGCAAAACGAACAAATTAATCCTTGCCTAACAAACCTTCTATTTGTTTATCAAAATCTGACATAAATGTTCGGTCTTGAATTCTACGAAATTTCTCATATTCGCCGACGGCCTTTGCTTCTGCCTCTTCGTGAGAAACATTTCCGCTATCTTTGAGAATTTCGTAGTCGCCAATTTTCAGATACTTTTCCAAAAGTTGCTTCCAATCCGTCATCTTCATCAGAATCTTTCTCTGTGCACGGTCTTCCGCCATATCAAGAAATGCCGAGGTAAGCCGATTCAAACTTTCAACCTCTTTTTCCGACAAATAATTTTTGGCAATTGTCACATCGCTTTTAACTACACGTCCGTCGGGCGCATTCTTCCACGTCATCAGCCCCATATATGGTTTTTCCGCATTCGCGCGGTCGTATATGATTTCTGCAGCAGTTTGGTGAGTCACGGCATAATGCATCATATTTTGAACCGTTTGATAAAACATTCTTGTCGTTTCCGCCTGCGAATCATAATCGTAACTACATTCTGCATATATATCGGTGATTTTCTGATAATAACGTCGTTCGGAAGTTCGAATTTCCCGAATACGCTCCAATAATTCTTCAAAATAATCTGCTCCAAAGACATCCTTGCCCTTCAACCGCTCATCATCCATCACAAAACCCTTGACAATATATTGTTTCAGCACCTCGGTCGCCCAACGACGGAACTGCGTTGCCTCATAACTATTTACACGATAGCCAACGGCAATGACGGCATCCAAATTATACATCAAAACAGTATCTTCCCCCCATTTGTCCGACGGAATTCGAATTTTTCGAATAGCATCGGACAAATGGACTTCCCCGCTTTTATCTATTTCTGAAAGATGATAACTGATGGTTGAGACAGAAACATTAAAAAGCTCCGACATTCGTTTTTGTGAAAGCCAAAATGTTTCGTTATTGAATACAACAGTAACGTTAACTTTGCCTGTAGAGGAACGGTACATCAACACATTGCCTTCCGTACTTACAGCCAATTCTTCTGATGTTAGTTTATCTGCGAAGTACTCCTTTGCAACTTTAACCAACGGTTTTCTTTGATCAGCATTCATTACAATGGCAAGACAGGCAGTACGTGATAGCATAACAGAACTAACTTGACGCACAGTTCCTAATCCTAACTGAGCCATCTCCTCTATTTCCACAATATGTTCTTTCAAATCCAAGCCCTTCTCTTTTTGCAAAAAAAGAGTGATTTTTTCTATCAAACGTTCAAAGTTCCAATATTTCTGGTAACCAAGCACTCGGGCCAGTTTCCGTGAATTCCACCATTCTTTGCCGTCTTTGTCGGTCTGTTTGATGGCGTCGAACGGAGATTGAAGTTCTTGCGGGTCGAAAAGGTTTTGATTTTTTTTCATGGTAGTTAGACTTTTTCATTTTCTCTCTCTACAATTGCGTTTGATCATCAAAGAAATCTTCGTAACTTACATCTGTATTAGAAAAAGATATGCGATAAAGAGCTTCACCTTCTTCTGTGTTTCGATGAAGATTTTCTATACAAATACTATCAAAGCCAAGACGGTTCAAATCGTCAATAGTTACCAATTCGAATTCTTTTTTATGTAATAATTTTCTTAGTAACCATTCCCCTAAATCTTTATTTGGATTGGACATTAGGGCTTTACCATTATCTTGACAAATTTTTGCACTAATAATGGTTTTATCTGGCATTTCCAGTGCAAAAGGCGTATTCCTGTCTGGGAAGAAGTCTGGATAATTTTTATGTATGGCAATTGGCACTGGAACATATACTTCCAAGGAATTTCGTTTGCGTCCGCCTGCATTAAATTGATTAAGACCAGATTTCTCTGGAACGTATTTTATTCCACCTTTGATAGCATAAAGTGGTAGTATAACATAGTCAACACCCTTAATTCTAGTCTTTGCTTCTTCAATAATTTCTTTTTTTGTCATGAAAAAGGATTCGAGTAAAGCAAGTGGATCTTCAATGATGTCAACTTTTACCTCTTTACAGATTTGTGGAACATAGAATCGTTTCATAAGAACACTTTTGCTCTTATTGAAAGAAAATTCATTTTTTTCATCTTCGAATTTACATGAGGTTTCATCGTCTGAAATAAGATGAATGTGTTCCAAATCAACCTCTTCATATGGAGTGTTGAAGATTCTTAGCAAACCATCAGTTCTGCCAACAATGTGGTATTGAGTTTCATTCACACCATACTGATCATTTGCGAATTGCATTCTATCGTTACGATATTGTCCGATTTGTTTTGCTAAATCAATACCATGTAGCCCATTTAATGTTTTCTTAAGTTTATTAAACTCTGCTATCTTTTCTACTGACTGATTGTTTTTTAAGATGAACGTTTTTATTCCGATTCCTACGTTCGAGAATCTAGCATCATATGCAGTACATGAACGTGCATCGTTGTACGCTTTGTAATACCGACAAAACAAATTTTCCGTTAAACGATAATCCAGATAAGGTATGTCACTTTCAGAAAACAATCTACTTAGTTGAGCCATTAGCTTCAACATGTCAAAATATTTATTGTATGAAGTCCAGTTGTTTAAGAATTCTTCAAGATTACTGATATTATTTGTTTGCATACTTTTTGAATAAGTGGTACGACTACTGAATTTCCTGCTTGTTTATATTTTGCGGAATCTGCAATTGTTGTAGGGAATATAAACTCTTTTGGATATCCTTGAAAGTTCAAACATTCTTGCGGTGACAATTTGCGTATACCATCATCAGTTAGAATTATTGGGACATTGTGCCCTCCTGTCCCCATGTTAGCAGTTAATGTTGGGCAAACCTTACTTTTGTTTTCCCGAACATATTGCCGTCTCCATTGATACACTGTATCTTTGGACACGACTCCTGCTCGTAAATCAGCAATATGTCCCATGCTATCCCCATAGAATAGTTTTTTGTCCATGTTGCTATAATCAATGCAATCATGTATGCTTTTTTTCAAAGTTTCTTTTTCTGGGAAAGTAAATTTATTGTATTTGGAAATCTTTTTTTTGTTAAAACAAACAATAAAGATACGCTCTCTATTTTGGGGGACGTTAGCATATTCCATTGCATTCATCACTTTGTGAAATACAACATAGCCTAATCCTTCTAGAGTATTTTTTATTGTAGAAAATGTATTTCCATTGTCATGAGTGTATAAGTTTTTTACATTTTCAAGAAAAACTGCTTTGGGGCGTTTTCTTTTTACTATTTCAGCCACATCAAAAAACAATGTTCCTCTTGTATCTTCAAACCCTTTTTGATAACCTGCAATAGAAAATGCTTGGCAAGGAAATCCAGCACAAAGTACATCAAAATCATCGGGAATATACTGCTTGGTTGACTCTTTTGTAATATCTCCAAACGGAACTTCTCCATAATTTTCCAAATAGGTTTTTTGAGCTTGTATATCCCATTCGGAAGAATATACACATTTCCCACCAAGATTTTGCATGGCAATTCTAAATCCACCAATTCCGGCGAACAGATCAATGAATGTAAATTTGGGATTTTCTGGTGCAGGGAATGGAACAGAAAATAATTCTGGGAACAAACCATAAGGAGTCTGGGGGTCAGCCACAACGAAGTCATCTTCTGTCATTATCTCTCCAGTCAACAAATGCAAAGCGTCCTTTTCAAAGGGAAAACCAAATTTGCTGTCTCTATTTTGAAGATAATGAGTAACAATTGCTGAATCGTCGTTGAAAGTTATTTGAAATTTATTCTTCATTCTACTCAAAGTACTTCTTTTTATTGTTTATTCTATTATACATAACAAAAGTCGATGAATGTATATTTTTTGTTTGGCATAATCAACAAATTGCTTCTTTGGGAATTCTTGGCAATCCTTGTCTTTGTAAATATGCAGAATACTTCTGCTGAATTTTTGTTATGTATGGCGGTAGAATTCTGCCAATACGCTTGTCTTTGATATCATTCCAAGGAAGTGTCGTTAACTCTTTTAAACTTAATTGCAATATATTTCCCTTCACAAACGCAATAAAACAGTAATTATTCTTCTCGATGAACTCACCGCTATCAAATACAATGCGATCTTCTATATCTGCGTTTATTTTTGTCTCATCTACAATCTCACATGAAAGTAAATACATGTTTTTATTGTCTTTTTCAGCATCACGAATAATATCGCAATCTGGACGAATATTGACATAATAAACATCTCCTATAATAAAAACATCTCCAGCAAAAGGATGATTTGGTAAAGATGATGATGGAATAAAACGTTCACATTCCAAAATTTGTCTTAATTCTTTTCGAGTTATCCCATCTGTCTTTTGCTGTTTTATCAAGTTTATGTCAAGACTTGGATATGACAATCTGTATTTGAGGTTGCTTTGTAACATATCAATCAACTCCATTTCTTGGTTGCCGCCATCTTTTTTTATTGAAGTCATCAGTATTTTAGGCCATGCAGGATGAGTTGCGCTTAATGCCCATAGCATTTTCGTTTTGGCTTCTACCGTTGCTTTTTCCCATTCCTTTAACACATATATAGAGGGTGTTGTTTTCAGCCAAGACTCTATTTCCCCGAAAAGTTTTTCTACATTATCTAATTCATCTTTCTTTTTGATGAAAATGGGGCTGTTTTCTGATGTAATTCCATTTTCTGAAAGAGCCACTTCTATTGTATGTGGGTCTTCATCGCTAAATATGAATAAAGGGATGAAACATGTTTCCTTCAATTTCCCAATAAATGCAATATTATCGTCAATTGTAGCTTGGGGTATTGGCTGCTCCCCACTAAGATTCCAGTCTAAAATCAAAAAGCTAATAGAATGAAGTTTGGAAATAGCCTCATCATCTGGTATTTCCTCAAATTTAAGTAATGGGATATGTTTGCCCTCAATGGACTGAACAATTTTTTGAATCCCATTAGGGCCGTCTTTATAGTTGATGGCTTCGTCAATTACAACACCAATACCGGAAAAAAGTTGAATAATATCAGTCATTTTCATCAGGATTTACAAAGTTAACTACAAAGTTTGCTCCCGAGAGAACTTGTTCAGAAGGAATTTCTGCCAATGAAATGGAATACTTCATTCTTTGGAGTAATTGTCTGGCTATATAAAGACCAAGACCTCTACCATCTTCTTTCCCTGAATAAAATGCCTCAAAAATATAAGGTTTGTCATCATCACGTATCCCTGGTCCATTGTCTGAAAAAATAACTTGTTGGTTTTCTCCATTAAGCGTTATGGTTATTTTCTTTTCTTTAATATCGGGCATTGCCAACCAATACACGGCATTATCAAATAGGTTAATCAGAAGTTGCAGAATAACAGCATCAGTACATTTTACAATAATGGGTGAACCAATCTTATTTACAGAATATTCAATCTTCTCTCTATTAAACGTTCGTTTGTATATCTTTTCAACTTTTTCGAGCAAATCTTCAAATCGAATGGGTCTTTGTTTTTGTTTAGAAGACTTAAACAATAATTGTATATCCTTCATTTGGTCTTTTACAAAAGAAAACATTCCTCTAATAGAGTGAAGTTCGTTCTCAATTTGCTCGTCTGTCAATAAGCAACCATCAATATCTTTTATTAAATTGTCAATGGCATCAATACCTTTTGATAACATCATAGACATGTCATGAGATGCTGTTTCAACAGACAATCCAACAGCAGCAAGGTCTTCTGTGTTGTCAAGCCTATTTTGATAAAAAGTCTTTTCTATTTTGTATGACTTGTATAAATTGTTATAAGCAGCCAACGCTTTGGTATTACCAGCAATACTATCTTTTAATATGTCAAAATGATTGTCAACGATTTTTAGCTTGCTAATTTGTTGTTCTTTTTGTTGTTTTACTCTTTCTTGATATTGTCTATAAGCATGTTGGCGGATGAATAACAAGAACGAGTGTAACAGCACAATAAAATCTCTTGTGGCATTTCCGTCTTCTATTAAACCCTCACGATTGGTTTTGTCTTTTAAATTAGGATTACCATGTTTGGAAATGTCAACAAAACCTACTACTTGATCATTGCTGAGATAGTCTCCGGCTCGTCCGACCCCTCTTTTTTTGTCAATTTCAAGCCAATCATTGTCTGGGTCACCATATGGAGCTACACGAATATGGTCCCGATACAAATAAATTCTATGCTCTTTTACTATTTCTTTTTGTTTTTTATCCAAAATATAAGGGCTTTCTCTATCTGCTGCAAAGTCGAACACAAAAAAATTGAACTTAAAATTCCCACATGCTGATTTTCGTATTTCTGTTTCCCCAAACAAATTCAATTCTGCAAAACGCTCTTTGAAGAATGTAAGTCCAGAAATCCGACTATCTTTAATAGGCAACACATACGGGACTCCATTTAGTTTATAAGAGAACTTTTGGTCCTTTTCAGAATATTCACCTTCTCGTATTTTAAGAACAGCTGAACTATCCAATAAAGTTGATAACTCTTTAATGGTTGCATCAGAATATTGTAACTTTTCACCATTGCATTCAAAACCTATTTCAATTTGATTTGCCTTTTTCCCTTCAGAAAAAATTCTTTCAAATATTGATTCAAGTTTTTGTGATTCTGCGTTAACTGTCTTTATCTTGTCATAAGACCATTCTCCTTTTAGATTGGAAATTTCAATGAAAGTGCCGTGATCATTTTCTTTCTCAAAAACAGAGTTGTTGACAATAACTTTTCTATTTACTAATAAGGTAGGAGATTGTTCCGAAACAGGAATATTAATATCATCAATAAACAATTTTTTTTCCTGATTCTCCTCTGTCAGAAAATCATCATCATATTGCGATAAGTTGTAATCTATAACATATTCGGTATTCACATTTTTGGGTCTAGTAGTAATTCTGATATTTCTACCCAACTTTAAGATGGCAAATCTACCGATACCTTTTTCTCCTTGGATGATACGATGTTTTTCTGGTGTTGTTTTTATTTCTTCGCCGCTTTTAGACTTTTTATTTGGTGTAGCAGGGTTCATCCAGCAATCTTCAATGACATCCAAACTCATCCCACATCCATTGTCTTCAATTATGATTCTCGAATTATGCGTTTTGAAGATTTCTTTTTTGCTTTCATCGTATCCAAAATCGACGAAACTGACCTTAACCCAATCCGCATCTGCATCATACGAGTTTTTTATGAGTTCAGCCAATGCGATTTGTTCGTTCTTGATGAGTTGTTCTCCAAGCATAGTGAGCAAACGAGCGTATGGTCTTATTTTTAATGTCTTGTTCATATCACCTTACTTCTTCATTATAATTACAAATTCATTCGGATACACTTTCTTACAATTAGGATTATCCTGTTTTGTAAACCTTCCCGTATTTTTGTCCCTAAGCGTGGGCATCAATTTATGAGGGATATTACGTTTTATCACATCTACTTTCTGCAATCCTGCATTACGCAAAAACTCAAAGAAAACCTCTGCAGATTTTATCTGAACTTCCTTTATCTTAGTATTGCCAATTACAATGCAAGCATGACCATTTGGAACAAGTACTCT
>JAEEGL014973377.1_pt1 | contig 11613 bp, 13 predicted proteins | sample 9134231 | NCBI WGS metagenome assembly JAEEGL01 (sample SAMN16246548, study PRJNA631951) | gut metagenome | biome: gut microbiome; feature: rumen; material: fiber-attached | host: Bos | place: Iran: Karaj | collected 2018-10 | reverse complement strand
TCCCCTGTGCGCTAGTTGTGCGATAGTCGCGAATAGACCACGCCTCCGCCGTTCTGTTTCCCCATGCGACGGCATCGCACGGCAGGATGTCGGCGTTTTCGTTTTCAGCAAAACTGCTCGTCCCGCGCTGTCCGCTGACGTTGGACAGCTGCTTCTGCGTGACTTCGTAAACACCGAGGTAGAAGTCGTTGGTGAAGGCGACGAAGTGCGGAAACCGCGCGCCCGAACCGCCCGCTTCGCCCATCGAGAAGACGCTGCCGCCGGCGGGAATCTTGCGCATCACGAGCTTGTCGGTCTTGTAGAGGTTGTCCGCCACGCCGCCGGGTAGCGAATCGACAGAGGCGTAAAACGTGATGTTGCTCTTCGAGGTCAGATCGACCACCATCACGTCGGGCGGGTTGTCGAGCGCCCAGGCAGTGACCTTGGCCTGGACAATCTGATCTTCGATCTTGTGGTCGGGCCAGTCCTGGTAGGCCTGCCAGACGATGGACTTGCCATTGCCGGATTCGACCTTGCGGTTCACGTCGCCGGAGACACTGACCACGTTTGCCGCCCCGATGGAAATGCCATTGGTGATAATGTCCAAGGTGACGATGGCGGGCCCGCCTGCGAGGTCGTAGCCGATGGTGATGGTCTTCGCGAAATTCTTTTGCGGCATCGAGACATTCGACACCGTTGGCCCCGCGGCGGCGCATGCGGCAATGCCGCACGAGAATAGGAGAACTGTGTAGCGCATGATGTATCCTTTCTTTGACCGTGGTTAGCGGAAACTGATGACAGTCGCTACCGGGTCTTTGGTGTTGAACGAAACGAATCCTGAGAATGCCGCGCAAATCTTGCGCATCCACGAAGCGATGGTGTCGCCAGTGCTGCCGCTCTGCCCTGCGCCGGGCTGGGCGGCTGCGAGGTTCGCCGCTACTTGCGCGTTGAAATCTGCCGGCCATACAGGTTCGTCGGCCGCCGCCGGCAATGCCAAGGCAAGGCACAGGGAGCACCCTGCCGCAAGTATTCCACTTGTTATTGTCTTCATTGATTTTCCCTTGAGGGATTGAGCTGTTTGCGTTGCGGCGGCCCACGCGGGCCGCGCGGCGCCGGAAGCGCCCCGGACTATTTCCGGCGACACCACACAGCACAATACAAGTATAGCATTTCCCGAAAGGAAGACTTATAGTTTTTGATACTAATTTTTCAGGGATGCCTGTTCAGTTTGCGCCACTCGCTCATGGAGATCCCAGTGCGCTTCTTGAAGAGCCAGTGCAGCGCGATGTTGGAGCGGAACCCGCAGAAGTCGGCGACCGCGCCCCTCGGCCGTGTCGCCGAGGACGCCCTCGACGATCCCTTCCAGAGCCGGGTTGGCGGATGACTCGCAGGCGTGGTGGCGCGCGGTGAAGACGAAGAGCCATGCCGCCTCGCCGGAGCAGGGGATGCGCAGGAGCTCGGTGTCGCGTCGCCCGCTCTGAGACGGGCAGAGAACGCCCGGAAGCGCCCCGGAATGCGGTCCGAGACGGGCGAGGAAGGCGTCCCAGTCGCATTGCGCGTAGGGGATTGCGGAGGAGAACCTCGTCCGGCCTTCGTCTGGCCCGAAGGTATGGGAAAAGGCGTTCGCCGGCTCATGGCGGGAGCCGTCTTGACGCAGCCAGCGCCACGTTCGTCCGCCGTCGGCGCTTATGGCTGGGCCGAGGGAAGGAAGATACTCGTAGCCATCGGGAAACTGGAAGCGCAGCGTTCGCCCCTCGGCCCCTTGCACCACTCAATCCCTGCCCAGTAGTTTCGCGGCGGGAAGAATGAAATCAAAGTAGCCGTCGGCCGGAACTGTCTTTGCAAGATGCCCGTCATAGACAAGGGCCATCCGTATCGAGGCGTCGGTCATTCTGCGAAGCGCCTTGACCTTTTCCGCGACCTCATCGACAATGTCTCCTCCGATCTCCCTCCGCCGCTTGATCTCCACGACCATCATCGAGCGTCTTGTCTGGATGAGCAAGTCAATCTGGAGGCCAGGAGCCTTGGCGCCGCCCTTTCGCGCGTATGGCGCCGCCGACAGGACGAGCGACGAATCGAGACCCAGGTGCGGGAACAGGTCGGGAATATGGGACAGGATCAGGTTTTCAAATTGGAAACCGAGCAGCGATTCCCATGCAAGTAAAAACATATCTGCTAATTCGCTTTTTTGCGATTAGCAGATACGAATCAATGCAAAAATGACATAAAACACTTCTGCTAAACGGCGTTTTTACATTTAGCAGATGTTTCATGGCGCTACCGCGCCGAGGCATGGAATAGGAGGAATGTTAAGTATGTGGTTAATGGGCGGAGGTGGAAAGCTGGCGTGAAATTTCCGAGGCGAAGTCGTCGCGGACAGCAGCTTCGGTGGCGAAGCGCGGCCAGTCGGCGACGGCGGAGCGGACATCGTCCAGCGCTGCGCGCGCGCGGCGGGGCTTGAGGCCGGCGGCACAGGCGGCTTCGAGGAGGTCGGCGTCCACGATGGCGCGGCGCTTGCCGTTCACGCTCATCTGGTGGGCGCCAGTCCATGCGCCTTCGGGGTTGTAGGCGTAGGTCATGTCGAAGGCCGGTGCGAGCGACCAGTCTCCGGCGCGATCCATGAGGAAGGCGACGTTCTTCACATGGTCGTCGCAGTTCCAGGCGAGGACGTTGAAGCACATCCGGCGGAACAGCTGCTCCTGGTCGCGCATGTCGGCGGTGAGGGCGCGGGCGACGCGGAATGCCTCCTCGTAGGAGTAGGCGGTTGGGTCGTTGAAGTCGAAGTGCGCGATGGCGGCCAGCGACTGCATGTGCAGCTTGCCGCCGCCGGGGAGGCGGTCGAAGCGGCGCGTCATGAAGTGGCGGTTGTCCCAGAGGCGGCACTCCGCCATCGCGATTCCGGCGGCGCGCGCCATGAGATGGTAGGCGTATTCGACTCGGCCGTAGCCGCTGCGATCGGACCCCTCCTTGTCGCCGTTGCCATCGAGGCCGTCGAACTTCAGGAGCCAGTAGCCGTAGTTTTCGGGAAGGCGGGTCTGTCCGGAGCGCACTTCGCCAGTTGCCTCGTCCCAGCCAATGAGGGCCTTGGCGCGGGCGCCGCCGGCCGAGGAGCCGACTTTTAGGATGGGCGCGAAATCGACTACGCCTGGTACGAGCGACGCTCGCGCCTCGGTGCGCTGGCGCAAGACTTCTGCTGCAAGCTTGGCGAGGTCATCCACTCGCACGGCCTCAGCCGCGTTGTCCTTTTCGAGAAGCACTGGATGGTATTCAAGCGCGCCCATCCCGCGTGTTCCAGTGTAGCAGAGGCGGTCAATAGGTGTAAGCGTCGCCGGATTCTCCCCACGTGAACGAACCCAGGCGCGGAGGACGGCGTTGCCGAACTTGTCGGGAAGGGAGTCCGCCAACATCCCTGGAAGACCATGGAAAGACTCATAGTTAAGACTGGGGAAGAAATAGCGCTCGCCGTGCAACGGCATCATTGCGGGCGCGACCTCTATTCCCAGGGCGATGAAGTCGCGGTCGTATTCAAAGCGGGCGGCCTTCTCTCCGTCGTGCATCGATACTGCACCGATGAGAGTGTCCCAAATGTAGATGTTGGCCAAATGGTTCATTCCTTGCCTCCGTTGTCAATTGTCGCCTTCGATTTCGACGGAATGCCTACGGGGACGCCGTCGCCCCAAATCCTGGTTGCGGGCTTGCCATTCGAGGGATTGCGTTTTACGCCGCTGGCACGGGCGCGGCGCGGCATCCTGCCGCGCAATGCCTCCATACGGGCTTCCTGCATTGGCGACAGCCCCGGTTCCTGAAGTACGACTTCAAGCCTGTCCTGGATGCCAAGCTGCAGAAGCACGGCGGCAAGGGCGTCGGCGCGAAAAGGCTTGCCGCCTTCCATGCGAACAATCGTCCTGCGTGACAGCCCTGTGCGACCAGCTAGCTCGGCTTGCGAGATATTGCGGGAAAGGCGCTCGTATTCGAGTCGCCTTCCCAGTTCCTTGAGAACCTGATCTGGAGTTTGCGTGTCCTTGAATTTCATTTATTTGCGCTATATCTGGCTCATAATCAACATTTGATTATTTCTTTGCGCCAGATTTTGCACATTATTATACGATTTCTTACCAGTTCCGTCAACCTTTGCCGAGATTGAATGAAGAAAAGCCTTTCCTTTCTCACGGGTGGCGGTTGCGCTTGCGCCATTCGCTCATGGACATCCCGGTGCGCTTTTTGAAGAGCCAGTGCAGGGCGATGTTGGAGCGGAACCCGCAGAAGTCGGCGACCGCGCCCACGGGCACGTCCGTTCGGGCGAGGAGCGTGAAGGCCTTTTCTAGGCGGACATGCAGGATTTCCTCAAGCGCCGAATGGCCTACCGCCTCGCGGAAGCGGCGGTCGAAAAGCGGGCGCGAGCAGCGGAAGCGGCTGGCGAGGGAGGCGACGGTCAGGCCATCGCAGGCCTTGCTGCGAATGATTTCGACCGCTTCCAGGACGAACGGCTCGCGCCGCCCGAAACCGCCCGTCGATTCGCGGCGCAGCGCCAGAAGCGGGCGGACTGCGATTTCATGCAGTGTGGCGGCTTGGTCGCCAGCCTCGGCGATTGCCTTGGCGGCGAGGTATCCGGCCAGCTCGTGGTCAATCTGAATGCTTGAAAGGGTTGGGCGGGATGCTTCGCAGAGCGCAGGATTGCTGTCAACGCCAAGGAGCGTCAGTTCGCGCGGAATGGAGCGGTGGCAGAGCCGTGCCGCCGCGGCGGTTTCGAGCGCCGCCATGTCGCCGACCGCGAATATGGCTGTGTGTCGGGGAAGCGCGGAAAGCCAGCGGACAAGCCGCGCTTCGCGTCGCTCCTTCGTCTCCCGTTTCCATGGGAGGCTGAAAAAAGGCTTGCCGGACTTGGCTGCAAGTGCGGCGAAGGCCTGTTCCCGCCGCATAGACCATCCGCGTCTCCCTGGCGGCCATGCGAACGGCACCACTGCGAATGCGGCGGGAAGTCCTGCTGAAAGTTCGCGGAAGGCCGCTTCGGCGATGGCGGCGTCGTCGTAGCCCACCCGCCTGCCGCGCCCTCCGTAAAGGGAGGGGTCGGCATGCATGTAAACTACGGGGACCGAGCCGAAAAGGCCAGGGGGAAGGTCGTGGCGTCCGCCGGAACACTCGACTATGCATCCGGCAACGGGCCGGTGCTCGGCGAACAGGGCGCGGAGACGGTCACGGCCGGACTCCGCCGGCGGCACGACAACCAAGTTCCAGCGGAGGCTAAGGGCAAAGCGCCGCATCCCGGCGAGGCTCGCGGACTGGATGAACCCGCCAGAATCAGTGTCGAAGAATAGTATCGTCGCGGCCATGGTTCAGCTTGTTTGGCTGCATTTGCTGGCAAATATGGAGTGCAGGTCCGGCGTTGGTGTTTGTCCCGTCAGTTGGCCACTTTCAACATCGGGACGAGCGAAAAATGGCCATCGCCGGAAAGAACGGTTGCGCCATGTTCAAGAGCGGCGGCCGCAATCCAGATGTCGTTGGTCGGCAACGGCGTCCCGTTGTCCTTCAGCGCCCTGAATATCCGGGCGTAATACTCGGCCGTTTCCTCGGTGCAGGGGACGAATTCGACCGCCGGATCGTCAAGGAACTCGTCAAGCCGGTCTTTTGCCTTCCCGCCACGTTTTGTGCTGGTGTCTATTCCCGCCTTGAACTCGGCAACGACAGCCGGACAGACAAGGATGCGGTCGTAGTCGGATATGGCATCCGCCGCGCCGCCCCCGCGCTGGAAGCAGTTGATGAGCACATTCGTGTCGATGATCGCCGCGTTCATTTCCACATGTCCTCGTCTATTTTGGAGAAATCGCCCTGCGCCGCGACAATCGGGGCGAGGTCTTCTTTCGTAAGCGTCCCGCGAAAGCGCGCCAGATTGTTTTTCGGACGCCGCGAGGTGTGAAGCCGCTTTGAAACGCCGATTACCGGCGCGACAATCTCCCTGAGCGCGGCGTTCACGCTTATCCCAAGCCTGTCGGCATAATCCTTGAGCGCCTTGATGAACTCTGGCTCGGCTCTGAAAGTAAGTGCTTCCATTGTGACATCTCCATCGTGATGAATTTTGATGTCACAATTATGCCATCTTTGGCATCGTCAGTCAAGCGAGGCTTCAACCTTGCAGCGGACTCGCGCCTTGAGATGACTGCGGCCATTTGCTAGCGTTCGCGGCGAAGAGTATAATGGATATGCCATGAAAGCGAAAGCATACAGACTCTACGCCGCCAAGGATGCGCGGCTTGAGGACATCGAATTGGAGGCCGCCGGCGAGGACGGTGTCGTCGTCGAAATCGTCACCAACACCATCTGCCTCAGCGACTACAAGGCCGTCTCCCTCGGCACCGGCCACAAGCGCGTCCCGCGCGACATCGCCACGCGCCCCATCATCTTCGGGCACGAGACCTGCGGCGTCGTGCGCGAGGTCGGCGCCAAGTGGCGCGGCCAGTTCGAGCCGGGGCAGCGCGTCTGCATCCAGCCGGCGTTCAACATCCCCGGCCACGAACTCGAGACGATGGGCTATGCCTGGCACACCATCGGCGGCGAGACGACCGCCGTCTATCTGCCATCCGTCATCATGGAGATGGGTTGCCTCCTCCCTTACACCGGCGACGCCTTCTTCAAGGGCTCCCTCGCCGAGCCGATTTCCTGCATCGTGTCGGCCTTCCGCTCCAACTACCACCACGCCTTCGGCTCCCACAGCCACGACATGGGCATTCTCGATGGCGGGACGATGCTCCTTCTTGCCGGTTGCGGCGCGATGGGCCTCGGCTGCATCGACATCGCCTGCAACGGCCCGGAGAAGCGGCCGCGCCGTCTCGTCGTGACAGACATCGACGACGCCCGCCTCGCCCGCGCCGCGAAGATTTTCGGGGTAACGGGTAACGGGGAACGGGTAACGGGTAACGGGGAACGGGGAACGGGGAACGGGTCTGAGGTCGCCAAGGGAATTGTCAATGGCGTTGAGCTTGTTTTCGTGAACACGCGCGGATTCGAGAATCCCGTCGCCTCCCTCAAGGCATACAACCTCGCCGACTGCGCCGATCCGGACAACCCCACCTCCACTGGCGGCGGCTACGACGACATCTTCCTCTTCGCCGCAGTGCCCGCCCTGATCACGCAGTGTTCCGACCTCCTCGGCTTCGGCGGATGCCTCAACTTCTTCGCCGGCCCCACCGACCAGACGCTCTCCGCAAAGTTCAACTTCTACAACGTCCACTACATGATGCACCACGTGGTCGCCAACTCCGGCGGCGACGTGAAGGACATGGCCGACTCCGTCGATTGGATCGGGCGCGGCTACCTGCACCCCGAGGTGATGATCACCCACGTCGGCGGCCTCGACTCCGCCGCCCAGGCGACCCTCGACCTCACAACCGTCCCCGGCGGCAAGCGCCTTGTCTATACGCATGTCTCCATGCCGATGACGGCCATCGCCGACTTTGCGGAGAAGGGGAAAGACGATCCCTTCTTCGCGGAACTGGCGCGTCTATGCGCCGCCGCCGGCGGCCTCTGGTGCAAGGCGGCCGAGGACTACCTCCTCGCCAACGCGCCGAAGCTCTCAATTGGCGAGCCTAAGGAGAAGGTCATCGAGCGGAGGATCGTCCTTTAGCCATGTTCCTCTGCCTGTGCATGAGCCCCGCCATCGACGCAACGGCGCGCCTTCCCCGTGCGCCGGAGGGGCGTGGCGAGGTCTTCAAGGATGTCGCCGAGGAGGAGAATGTCGGCGGCAAGGGCATCAACGTGGCGCGCTGGCTGGCCGTGCGCGGCGCGGAGGTCGCATGCGGCGGCCTTCTGGGAGAGGACAACGACCGCCCCTTCGCCCGCGAACTTGAGCATCATGGGATAGGCGACCGCTTCCTGCGCGTCCCTGGAGCGACCAGACGCAACGAGATGTTCACATGGCCCGGCGGGAGCGTCAAGTTCAACCGCCCTGCGTTCCCGCTGCTCGGCGCGGACTTTGACTGGTCTGCGGCCCTCTCCGCCCTCACTACACCTCCCCCTACGCCTACACCTCCTCCCCCTACACCTACACCTCCTTCCCCTACACCTACACCTTCTCTCTCTACACCTACACCTACACCTTCTTCCCGCCCCATCGCCATTCTCTCCGGCTCTTTGCCTACGGCGGCGCCGCGCGACTTCTACGCCAAGGCCGTGGCCTTCTTCAAGGAGCGCGGTTTCTTCACGGTGCTGGATGCCAGCGGCGAGGCGATGCGGCTGGGAGTCGAGGCCGGGCCTGACCTAATCAAGCCCAATGCCGAAGAATGTGAGCCGCTGGTGGGCTTTGTTCCGGATACGCCAGATGGTTTCATCCGCGCCACCGAGGCGCTGCGCGGCAAGGTCGCGCACGCCATTATCTCCGACGGTGCCAACGGCGCTTGGTTCGATGGCCTCTTCGTGCCCGCGCCGAAAGGCGATGTGGTCGATACCACGGCCGCCGGCGACACCCTCCTTGCCGAGTATTGCTGGCGGATGGCGAGCGGCGACCGGGATGCGCCGCTCTGGGCGGTCGCGGCCGGCACGGCCGCCTGCGCCATGCCCGGCGGCGCACCGCCTCCGGTCGCGCTGGTGGAGAAGCTGCTGCCGGAGCGTCCTGTGCTATAATGGTTGCTAAATGGAGACAATGAATATGAGGCACTTTCTTGCTATTGACATCGGGGCTTCCAGCGGAAGACACATATTGGGGCGGCGCGACGACGACGGGCGCCTCTCGCTTGAGGAGGTCTTCAGGTTCGACAACACCCAGGTGGAGCGCGGCGGCCACGCCTGCTGGGACATTGAGTCCCTCTTCGCCAGCGTCGTCGCCGGCATGAAGGCATGCGCCGCGAAGGGCGTCGTTCCCGAGTCGGTCGCCATCGACACCTGGGGCGTGGATTTCGTCCTTCTCGACGAGGCTCTGAAGGAGTGCAGCGACGCCGTCGCCTACCGCGACAAGCGCACCGAGGGGATGATCGAGGCAGTCGCGGAGGTTGTTCCCGACACCGAGCTCTACGGGCGGACCGGCATCCAGAAGATGTCCTTCAACACCATCTACCAGCTGGCGGCGCTGAAGCGCGAGGATCCGGACTCACTGGCGCGGGCGGCCCATTTCCTGATGATGCCCGAATACCTGAACTTCAGGCTCACTGGGAAGATCGTCAACGACTACACCAACGCCACCACGACCAACCTCGTGAACGCGGCCGGGTGCGACTGGGACTGGACGATTATCGAGCGCCTCGGCCTGCCGAAGCGGATCTTCGGCCAGCTCTCCATGCCTGGAACGGAGGTCGGGATGCTCTCGGAGAAGATCGCGCAGGAGGTGGGCTACCAGACGAAGGTCATCCTCGCCGCCTCGCACGACACCGCAAGCGCATATCTGGCCGTTCCCGCGCGCGACGACAACGCCGTTTACATTTCAAGCGGGACATGGTCGCTGCTGGGCGTTGAGAACAAGGAGCCGATCACCACCGAGGCAAGCCGCGAGGCAAGCTTCACCAACGAAGGTGGCTACGACCACCGCTACCGCTACCTCAAGAACATCATGGGGCTGTGGATGGTGCAGTCGATCCGCCGCGAGCTCAACGGCACGGCCTATGTGCAGGGGCGCGGAACTGGCGAAGCCGGCGCGGCCGCGCTCGCCGCCCTCCGCGACTACGAGGCCGGGCGCAAATACTCCTTCGCAGACCTTGAGGCGCTGGCGCGCGCTGCGGAGTTCGACGTGGTAATCAACGTCAACGAGCAGCGCTTCATGGCGCCGGAGAGCATGGTGGCGGAGGTAATGGCGGCATGCGCCGAGAGCGGCGGCAAAAAGCCGGCGACCGTTGGCGAACTGATCCTCTGCGTTTACAGGAGCCTGGCCGAATGCTACCGCAGCACGATTGCGGGGCTGGAGTCCATAACAGGCAAGCGCTACACCTCTGTGAACATCGTCGGCGGCGGCAGCCGCGACGGCTTCCTGAACGAACTCACCGCGAAAGCCACGGGGCTTGAGGTCATCACCGGACCGGTGGAAGGCACTGCCGTGGGCAACCTCATCGTTCAGATGCTGGCAGCGGGAATCTTCACCGACCTTGCCGACGCCAGGCGCAGCATCCGCAGGGAATAGCGGGGCAGGGGGCAAGGAGGCCTTTCATGGGGCGGCTCCCTGGATTTGACTACTCGCGGCCATTCTTCTACATGGTAACCATCAAGGCCCGCGAGGGTCTTGCAGGTGGTCGCGTCGTCGGCCGCCATCCCCATCCCTTCTCAGCGGTTTCCAAAGATGGGCGCATAGTGCCAAACGCCATCACTGAGGTCTTTGAGCGGGTAATCCACGACTGGTCTTGCTTTTGGAACTCGGTGGAGGAGGTTTCGCCTTATGTGATAATGCCCGATCACCTTCATCTCATGGTGAAGTTGGTTGCCACGGAGAAGCCTGTTTCATTGCCAGTTCTGGTATCGCAGCTCAAACGGCGGCTACGGGAGGCGTATTGGAGGGTGAATGGTGGCGGGGAGGAGGAAATCTTTGAACCTGACTTCCACGATTGGATTGTGAAGAAGAATGGGCAGCTTGAAGCCTTCAGGCGATATATACGCGAGAATGGCGAGCGGGCGGCCCGGCGTCGGGCAAATCGCCAGTATTTCACAAAGGCGAGGAAAATCGAATGGCAGGGTGCCTCATATTGGGCTTACGGCAATGAGTCGTTGCTGTCGCTGCCTGTTATGGTGGCAATCAAGGGGCATAGGGAAAGAGTGGGGGCCTGCGACGCGGCCCCATGCAATACCCCTAGTGGTGTGGACGGTCGCCATAACCGTGAGTGGCTAATGGCTGCGGCAGCCCGCATTGGCCCTGGCGGTGCAGGGGTTTCAACCTTCCTGAGCCCGCTTGAAAAAGAGGCGGCCGGCGTCATTGAAAAGGCGGGCGGCGCCCGCATCACGCTCGCAATGCAGGGCTTCCCCGACCGTTGGCACCCAGGGCGCGAGGAGGAGCGGCTTTGCGCTGATGGGCGAATGCTCTACCTCTCGCCTTATCCGCCGCAAGCGGAGCGGCTTTCCCGCAGCGAAATGTATCACCGCGCCCATGCCTTGGTGGACTGGGCGCTTACGCATTCCACATTCCATCTTGAAGCCTGGCCATGACAGGGCAGGGGATCCGCAGGGTTACTGCTTCGCCACGCGGCCCTGCGCTCGGCTGGCGCCCAGACTGGACGGACGAGTTCCTCGCCTACCAAAGGGCGGCGGCGGCGCCTCTCGCCGATGGAGGTGAATTCCCGCTGATCGTGCTATACTTTTTCGCATGGAGAACGCAGCACGAAAAAAGATTCCCGCGAAGAAGCCGCTGCCCGTCGGCAACAGCGGCTGGGGAGCGCACATGCTGCTTCTCGGCGCATGGTCGGGGGCTGCGGTTTCGGCCTCGTCCTGCATTCGCGGGATGGTCTATTCTCGGCGCGGCGTGAAGACTTGGGCCTCCCGCGCCGCCCTGGACGGGACGGGCACGGGAGGGCAGGGGGCCGATGGCTAGAGTTCCTCCCCCAGATCGTGCAGGCTGGTGGCCCGGATTTCGCAGGTGACATCGACCGAGCCGGTGAAGCGGAACTGGTTCGGCACGAGATTCTCCGCCGTGGAGAAGCGGTTGGGGAGGTTCGTGTCGCCCAGCGCTTCGTT
>JAEEGL014356656.1_pt1 | contig 11613 bp, 7 predicted proteins | sample 9134231 | NCBI WGS metagenome assembly JAEEGL01 (sample SAMN16246548, study PRJNA631951) | gut metagenome | biome: gut microbiome; feature: rumen; material: fiber-attached | host: Bos | place: Iran: Karaj | collected 2018-10 | reverse complement strand
GGTGGAAGGTGGAGGGTGGAAGGAGAATAGTTTAAGGGCAGAGAAATTGCTACGGATGGCCGAGGGAGGCGTAGATCTGGGCGACCTCAGCGGGAAGGAAGGTGCGGCGAGAGAGACGGGTGAGATGCTCCAGATTAGGATCTTCAGCGAGCAGCCCACGGAGTTTCTCCCAGGCGGACTTGGGTTGGATGAAGGGGAAATACATTTGGGCCAACTGAGTACGGCCAAATGTATTTGTTGACGGTTTACAGTTTACAGTCGACAGTTGATTACTCTGACGGCAGGTCTTTTCTTTAGGTGATGATTGCATTTGGTTGAATTTTTAGTTGAACATGTTTGATGGTGCAAAGGTACGAAAAATTGCTGAGATGTGCAAGATAAAGCGCAAAATATTTGGTATAAGGCGGAATAATGCTGAATAAGGCGGCATAAGGCGTTTGGAATGATTGAAATACTTGCATATATTAAATATTATTCGTAATTTTGCCATGTGTTTCGGAAGTGGGAAGGAAAGAAAAGCGCGCGTTCTTGCGCCCCTTCGGTAGCAAGCGACCGGAGGTCGAGCGCAGACCACCCCGCCTACGGCACCCCTCCTGACTCAGGAGGGGAGAGTGAGAAAAGTTTATGTTTAATTAAAAAAAAGAAAGGAACAAAAAAATGGCAAGAAGTGAAATTCCTATGGTGATTAACCTGCGTCAGAACAAGAACGACGACAGCACCGCGTTTGGAAAGTATTTCCCTGAGGTGGACTCTAAGGAGCCCCTGAACCTGAAGGGTCTGGCAAAGCACATGACGGAGCACAACAAGGTGTCGACCTACGAGATGACCGTGCTCGTGCTGGGTGAGATGGTGAAGTGTATGGTCCACCTGTTGAAGGAGGGTCAGCCCGTGAAACTCGACGGTTTCGGTACGTTCTCGCCGTCTGTCGACGGTCAGAAGAACGGCAAGAACAGCGTGGAGGACGCTGTGGCAGCCGGTGCGGAGGCCCTGATCAACGGGGTGCACATTAACTTCAACCCTGAGAACACGAAGGGCGAGAAGCTGACCTCGCGAGCCTTCAAGGACGAGTGTCTGTTCGAGTTCGGATACGTGGTGGAGAGCGAGAAGCGCACCGTTGGTGGCAAGGAGCGTCGATTCCAGAAGAAGACGCCGATTTCGTACATTTTGGCGCCGACGGCTGACAACGCTGGTGGCGGCGGCGAAGGCGGGAACGGCTAAAGGACGGATTTGGTGGAGGGTGAAAGGTTAAAGGTGGAGGGAGATATGTTCTGAAGCGAAGTGAAACGAAGCGACAATGAAGAAGCAGCGTGTGATTGAGCTGGCGGTGAAGGTGATAGTAGCTGCGCTCACGGCATTTCTGACGGCGATTGGAACGACCTCGTGTATGGGGTATGGGCCATTTTAGCCACAGATGACACAGATTGACACTGAAGAAACGATTATCACAGAGAAAAATGAAAAGAGAGGCGACCTAAGATGGATCGCCTCTCTTTATGATGTCTTCCACGACTTTGGGGAAATGTTCCATTTCGAGTTGATGCTCTTTCTCGGCGATGTCGTCCACCGTATCATCGGGGGAGAGGGCTACCTTAAATTGCGCGATGATCTCACCGGCATCGCAGACGGGTGTCACCCAATGGACGGTCATGCCTGTTTCCGACTCTCCTGCTGCCTTCACGGCCTCGTGCACATGATGTCCCCACATGCCCTTGCCTCCGTATTTCGGCAGCAGGGCAGGGTGGATGTTGATGATCTTGTGCGGATAGGCGTCGATGAGAAAGTTCGGTATCAACGGGAGCCATCCTGCCAGGACGATGAAGTCGATGCCGTACTTCTGGAGCAGTGGCATCATCACGTCGGGATTGTTCAAGTCGGCCTTTGGCGTCACGGCTGTAGGCACCCCTAAACGCTCGGCCCTGACGAGGGCGTAAGCATCAGGCTTGTTGCTGACAACGAGTGCGATGTTCACGCTCTCAGAGCCGGCAAAATGGCGAATGAGGTTCTCACAGTTCGTGCCGCTGCCCGACACAAAAATCGCTAAATTCATACCAGGTGTTCGATAAGGTCGGCGCGGTCGCCGGGGAGCATGTCGATGACGGGAATCTCCACCATCGTGTAGCAGCCGGGCTGCAGGCGCATGGAAGCACGGGCGACGTTGACCAGCACCTGACCTGTCAGGGCGGGGTTGTTGATGCTCATGTTGAACTCCAGACGCTGGTTCTGCGTCTTGCCGCTGACACCCTTACGAACCAAGTTCACACCATGACCCATGTCGCGCACGTCGTCGACGCTCTCCACCTGGAACACGTGTGTCTCGTCAGAGGCGAAGTAGGGATCGGCCTTGATGTCCTTGGTCACATCCTCGAGCTTGGCGCCATCCTCCAACTCCACATACACCATACGGCGGTGGATGCCTTCACCGAGGGGGATGGTCATCGAGAGCGCGTTCTTCACACCTTTCGTACTACGTACGCACACGCTGTGACCCATCGACATGCCTGGTCCGAAGTTCGTATAGCTAAGGCCTTTCGGAGCGAGGCTCTGCATGAGGGTGCGGACGATGGAGTCCGATCCCGGATCCCATCCGGCAGCAATCACGCTGACGGTGTTGGTCTCCTGATTCAGTTTCATCAGGCGCTCACGGTAGCCGCGGATGTTCGTGTGGATGTCGAACGAGTCGACGGTGTTGATGCCCAAGGGAAGGATCATGTTGGCATACTCCTCACACGAGCGGGTGGGAGTGGCGAGGATAGCCACGTCGACATCCTTCAGGTCGCGGATGTCCTTCACCACGTCATACTGTGCCAGTTCTGCAGGCTTGTTCTCTGCACCATTGCGACGTACAATACCTGCCACTTCCATGTCTGGAGCGGTCTCCAGTGCCTCAAGGGCATACTTTCCGATGTTGCCGTAACCAACGACGGCGGCTCTGATTTTCTTCATATCTTTATATCTTTTGTTTGTTTACCGATTGATTTTGGCGGCAAAAGTAATGAATTTTGTTGAAATACGTATCATTTTGAACGATTTTTTATCAAATAACTTTCGTTTTGTGATATTCGACAAGGATTTGTCCCCTTGATACAATAAATGGTGGCCTTTTGCGTTTATTACAATGGTCAAACATCTAATGATTAGAAACAATGATAGAATATATAAAGGGTGAATTGACAGAATTGACGCCAGCTCAGGCGACGGTGGAGGCAGCGGGTGTGGGCTACGGCCTGAACATCTCGCTGAACACGTTCAGCGCCTTGCAAGGCAAGAAGGAAGTTAAATTATACGTCTACGAGGCGATACGTGAGGATGCCTATGTGCTCTTCGGGTTTGTGAACAAGAAGGAACGTGAGATGTTCGAACTGCTCATCACCGTGAATGGAGTAGGGGCGAACACGGCGCGGATGATGCTGTCGGGTATGAGCGTGAGTGAACTCTGCAATGCCATCTCGACAGGTAATGCACGACTGATACAGGGTATCAAAGGCATCGGCAAGATGACGGCGCAGCGTATCATCGTCGACCTGCGTGATAAGATCGTGGCCTTGGGTATCGCTGCCGAGATTCCTGCTGGCGGACAGGTGCAGGCTCCCGTGAACACACAGGTGAAGGATGAGGCGATATCGGCCCTGACGATGTTAGGCTTCTCGCCTGCTCCCACGCAGAAGGTGGTGATGCAGATCCTGCAAGATCAGCCCGACCTGCCTGTGGAGCAAGTGGTGAAACTGGCGTTGAAACAGATCAAGTGAAGAAGATAGAAGAAGATATAAGAAGATATGTGGCGAAGGCCACGAAGATAGAGGACATCACTTCTGCGTGTCGAAGGGGAGCAGGACTTTTGTCTTCTATCTCCTTCTATCTTCTTCTATCTTCTTTTATCTCCTTTTTCTCATCGCGCGCCTTGGCGCAAGAGGCTCAACAAGATTCTTTGCGCGCGCGCTGGCGCATACAGAAGACGGCACCAGTAGAGGTGGCAGATTTGGACTCCTCAGCATTAGACCTGAAACGTCCTGAGAATATCCGTCAGACGGTGGAGTATGATGATTCGGCCAACGTGTACTATGTGGGTTCGAAAATCGGCGACTCCTACCTGAACGCCCCTGTCCTGATGACGCCGGAGGAGTATACCAAGTGGAGTGAGAAGCGTGCCATCCGTGACTTCTTCCGCAAGAAGGATGCTGAGAACGTAAAGACGAAGGGTGAGGATAAATTCTCGTTTGCCGATATGCATTTCGATTTAGGACCTGCAGAGAAGATCTTCGGCCCCGGTGGTGTGCGTATCAAGACACAGGGAACGGCAGAGCTGAAGATCGGCGCGAACATCAAGAGCATCGACAACCCCTCGTTGCCTATCCGTAACCGTAAGACAACGGCCTTCGACTTCGACGAGAAGATCAACCTCTCTGTGAACGGAAAGGTGGGCGACAAGGTGAATATGAACCTGAACTACAACACCGATGCTACCTTCGATTTCGATGCGCAGAACCTGAAACTGAAGTACGAGGGAAAGGAAGACGAGATCATCAAACTCGTGGAGGGCGGTAATGTGTCGTTCCCCTCGAACAACTCCTTGGTGAAAGGTGCATCGAGCCTGTTTGGTATCAGGACGGATATGCAGTTTGGTAAGTTGAAACTCCAGACGGTGCTCTCGCAGAAGAAATCCTCGACGAAGAGCGTGTCCTCAAAGGGTGGCACGCAGACGACCGCTTTCGAGTTGGATGCTTCCGACTACGAAGAGAACCGTCACTTCTTCCTCTCGCACTATTTCCGCGAGCATTACGACGAGGCGATGTCGAAACTGCCGAATCTGGCTACAGGTGTGGAGATCAACCGTGTGGAGGTGTGGATCACAAACAAGTCGGGAACCACCACCAACACCCGTAACATCATCGCATTGGCAGATCTGGGAGAACAGTCACGGGTAGGCAACCGTTACTGGACTCTCAAGGGGCAGAACGTTCCCAGCAATGCCGCCAATACGGAATACGAAACCATCGTCAGTACCTACGCAGCAGCCCGTGACCTTGACCAGACGAGTACTGTCCTGATGGGTATTCCCGACTTCGAGAACGGCACCGACTACGAGAAACTGTCGAGTGCCCGTCTGCTCAGTTCGTCGGAATATACGGTGAACAAGGCCTTGGGCTATATCTCCCTGAAGACCGGACTCCAGACTGACCAGGTGTTGGCTGTGGCTTATGAATACACGTTGGGTGGAGTGACCTATCAGGTGGGAGAGTTCGCCAGCGACATCACCGAGACCTCACAGGCCCTCTTCGTCAAGGCGTTGCGTAACACCTCCTGCAACCCCTCTCAGTACAACTGGCGACTGATGATGAAGAACGTCTACTACCTGGCCTCGACGGTGGAGAAGACCAAGTTCCGTCTCGACATCAAGTACCAGAGTGATACGGCAGGCGTCTACCTGACTTATATCCCCGACCAGCGGGTGAAAGGCACCTCGCTGATCAAGCTTTTGGGCTGTGACCGTCTGGACAATAACAACAAACCCAACTCCAACGGCTACTTCGACTTCGTGGAGGGCTATACGGTTCAGAACGGTCGAGTGTTCCTGCCTTCGTCAGAGCCCTTTGGCGACTACCTGCGTAAGCAGTTGACGAAGAACGGACTCAGCGATGAAGAGGCAGAGAAATACGTGTTCAGCCAGCTCTACGACTCGACGAAGACGGTGGCGAAACAGAATGCCGAGAAGGACAAGTTTATGATGACGGGTCTGTATAAAGGTTCTTCAGCCAATGTCATCTCGCTGAATGCCTATAATGTGCCGCGAGGATCCGTTGTCGTGACGGCTGGTGGTGTGACGCTGCAGGAAGGCTCCGACTATTCGGTGGACTACTCGGCGGGTGAGGTGACCATCCTGAACCAGAGTATCATCGATGCCGGCACGAACGTCAACGTGTCGCTGGAGTCGAACTCAGAATACGGCATGCAGCGTAAGACGATGATTGGTCTGAACTGGGAGTACGACTTCTCGAAGAACTTCCAGTTGGGTGGTACGCTGATGCACCTCTCCGAGCAGGCGCTCATCTCGAAGGTGGCGATGGGTGAAGAACCGCTCAACAACACCATCTGGGGCCTGAACGTGAACTGGAAGCAGGAGTCGCAGTGGCTCACATCGATGCTTAACAAGATTCCCTTCCTCCATGTGAAGCAGCCCTCTCACATCTCCTTCACGGGAGAGTTCGCCCAACTCATCGCCGGCACGTCCAGTGACACGCAGGATAATGCTTCGTATATCGATGATTTCGAGAATACAAAGAACTACATCTCCGTGGGACAACCCAAGTCGTGGACGTTGTCGAGTGTGCCTTCGGTATTCTCGGAGAGTGGCGACAAGACGGGTGTCAGCAGCGGCTATAACCGTGCGCTGCTGGCCTGGTACAACGTAGACCCCATCTTCACGCGCCGCAGCTCGACGCTCACGCCGAGTCATATCAAGAGCGACCTGGACCAGTTGTCGAACCACTATGTGCGTGAGGTGTATGTGAAGGAACTCTATCCCAATCGTGACCAGAGCACCTACAATGGCGCCACCTCGACGCTGTCAGTGTTGAACCTCGCCTACTATCCCTCAGAGCGCGGACCCTATAACCTGACGCACGACTTCAATAGTGACGGTACACTCCGTCAACCAGAGACCAAGTGGGGTGGTATGATGCGTAAGCTCGAAACCAATGACTTCGAACAGGCGAACATCGAGTACATCGAGTTCTGGATGCTCGATCCCTTCATCTATACCCGTCAGCAGGGCAACGCCTCTGATTACAGTGGCGACCTCTACTTCGACCTCGGTGAGATCTCAGAGGATATCCTGCGCGACGGTAAGAAATTCTACGAGAGCGGTATGCCCGTCGACGGCACCAACAACTATGTGACCACCCAGTGGGGTAAGATCCCCGTGCAGGCCACGCAGACCTATGCCTTCGCCACCACCAGCGGATCACGACGTTTACAGGATGTGGGTCTCAACGGACTCAACAATGACGAGGAGCGTGAGTATGGCGCCTATAAGCAGTGGCTCGACGAAGTGGTGAACAGCGGCATCATCACCAACGACAGTGTCATACAGTCGTGGCGCAACGACCCCGCTGGCGATGACTACCACTACTTCCGTGGTTCCGACTACGACAACGAGCGACGGAGCATCCTTGACCGTTACAAGTTGTACAACAATCCCCAGGGTAACTCCCCAGAGACCGAAGACCAGACAGAATCGTATGACACCAGCTATAAGGCTGGACCCGATGTGGAGGATATCAACCAGGACTTCACCCTCAACGAGTATGAGCGCTACTATCAGTACCGTGTGCGCATCTCGCCAGAGATCCTCGATGCCTATCATAACGGGGCACCTCCTGCCGACTGTTTCATCACCGATATGCGTACCAGCAGCGTGAAACTGCGCAATGGCGACACGACGAGTGTCAACTGGTATCAGTTCCGTATACCCTTGACGAAGTACGTGAATAGGGTAGGAGCCATCAACGACTTTACCAGCATGCGTTTCATGCGTATGTTCATGACGGGTTTCCAGAAGCCTATCGTACTCCGTTTCGGTAGCCTCGACCTCGTCCGTGGCGAGTGGCGTATCTATAAGCAGAGTCTGAACACCTCAGCCTCCGAGACTGCCACCTTCGCCGTGAGTGCTGTCAATATCGAGGAGAACAACGATAAGATCCCCGTGAACTATGTGCTGCCCCCAGGCATTAGTCGTGCCACCGACCCCTCGCAGCCACAGCTGGTCGAGAACAACGAGCAGGCTCTGAACATGGTGGTGAAAGACATGCAGCAAGGAGAGTCGAAAGCTGTCTATAAGAAGACCTCGCTCGACCTCCGCCAGTACAAACGGATGCAGATGTTCGTCCACGCCAACCATCTCGTGCCCGATGTCACCAACCTGCAAGACAATCAGCTGGCTGTGTTCATCCGCTTGGGTAGCGACTATAAGAACAACTATTACGAGTATGAGATACCCCTGCAGCTGACGCCCGACCGCAGCGACTACAACAAATACTCGAATGCCGACCGTCGTCAGGTGTGGCCAGAGGAGAATATGCTCGACATCGACCTGAGTGTGTTCACGAACATTAAGAAAGATCGTAACATCCAGAAGTCCCAGGGAGGGGCCAGTTACAGCCAATTGTTCAGCGGCTACGATCCCAATCGTCCCGGTAACAAGGTCAGTGTGATGGGTAATCCCACCATCGGCGACGTGAAGGTGATGATGATTGGTGTGCGTAATGTCTCTGGAGAAGTAAAGTCGGGTGAGGTATGGGTCAACGAGCTGCGTCTGTTGGAGTCTAACAACGACGGTGGTTGGGCCGCCTCTGGAAACCTGAAGGTACAGCTCTCCGACTTCGGCTATGTGAACGTGACGGGCCGTTATGTCAGCGATGGCTTCGGTGGATTGGAGGAAGGCGTCATGCAACGCTCTACGGATACGCAGAAAAACTACTCCGTCACCACCTCGCTCGAACTGGGTAAGTTCTTCCCCGATAAGGCGAAAGTCAGCGCGCCTCTCTATTACTCAGTGACCAAGGATGAGATACGTCCTCGCTATAATCCGCTCGACAACGATATGCGTCTCGATGAAGCCATCGACGCCGCCGCCTCACAGCATGAACGAGACAGCATCGAGTCGTTGGCTGTCACAAAGACCACCAACACCAACTTCGCCCTCTCTAATATACGTTGGGGATTGAAGACCAAGCGTCATCCGATGCCATACGACCCTGCCAACTTCTCATTCTCTTACAGTCACTCACACTTCGATACCTCAGGTGAGACGACCGTCTATGAGAAGCGTGACGAATGGCGCGGATCGCTCAGCTACAACTATTCACCCGTTTATAAGACATGGGAACCTTTTAAAAGCCTGAAAGGCAAGTCGAAGTGGCTCAATTTCCCCAAGGCCCTCGGATTCAATTATCTGCCGCAGAATATCGGCTTCAACACTCAGATCTCCCGTGATTACTATGAGATGCAGGAGCGCGACCTTGAAAGCACAGAGAACCAGAACCTGCCCCTGCGCTGGAGCCAGCAGTTCCTTTGGAACCGTGACTTCACCCTTCGCTGGGACTTCACCAATAACCTGCATTTCAGTTTCCAGTCAGGTACCAGAGCCCAGATAGAAGAACCCTACACGCCCGTGAACAAAGACCTCTATCCCGACCAGTATTCGGCCTGGAAAGACTCTGTCTGGCAGAGTATCAAGAACCTTGGTACACCACTCGACTACCAGCAGCAGGTCACGGCCAGCTACCAGTTGCCGCTGAATAAACTGCCCATCTTCGACTGGGTTAATAGTGACGCCTCCTATACGGCCCGTTATACCTGGGTGAGGGGTATGGAGTCGGATGACGGTACGAACTATGGTAACACCATCAACAGCAACCGCAACCTTACCATCAACGGTTCCTTCAATCTTGAGACGCTCTACAACCACGTGCCGTTCCTGAAGGCGGCTAACGACCGTTTCAAGAAGTCGAGCGCGACGAACCGTAAACAAACCTCTCGCAATAACTCCCGCAACAACCCACGTAATGCGAATAAGAAGGATTCCAAGGATCCTAACGATCCCAAGGCTCCGAAGGATGGCAAAGACAACAAAGACGCCAAAGGATCCAAATCCCCTGCGAACCCGGAAGAAAAGGCCTTGCAGCGTAACCGAAACAGTTATCAGCGAGAGGTCACCCTCAAACTTGATACCACTACCGTCGTGGCCCACAACAAGAACTCCAAGCGTCTTATCGTTACCGCCCGAACCAAGGAAGGAAAACCCTATGACGTGAAATATAAGGTAATCGACCAGAATAAGATTCTCATCAAGAACCTTGATACAGTCCAGCTGATGCTCAGCGTCGTGCCTAAAGAGCCGCTCGAGAACCAGTGGTGGTATAAGCCTACCCAGACAGTGGCCCGACTGCTGATGATGGTGCGCAGCGTGAATGTCAGTTTCCGCAGTCAGTATACGATGAACCTGCCGGGTTTCATCCCCAACATCGGTGATATGTTCGGACAGCGCACGGGCAGCGTCCTCTCCCCGGGTCTTGACTTCGCCTTCGGACTCATCGGCGACGATTATATCAATAAGGCCTTCGACAATGACTGGCTGCTTAAGGATGACAATGTCGCCACGACTTCGGCCACTGTCAACAGTAATCAGGACTTGCAGGTGCGAGCCGTGTTGGAGCCTCTCCGTGACTTGAAGATCGACCTCAACGCCTCGCGTGCCGACAATCGTGCCCGTAGCATCCGCTATATGTATGCCGGCATGCCCACCACTCACAGCGGTTCGTTCAATATGACCACCATCTCACTGCGTGGCTCATTGGCTGGCATGGGCGATGCCTCCAACGGTTATCAGTCTGATGCCTTCGATCACTTCCGAGAACTCATCCCCGAGTTCCAGCAGCGAGTGCAGTCGCAATACAGTGACGCCCCAGGTACCTTTGCCGAGGCCAATCCTTATGGTGCCGATGTCCTGGTGCCTGCCTTCCTCTCGGCCTATACCACGGGGGCTGGTTCGTCGCTCGACATCTTCCCTGCCATCAGCCGCATGCTGCCCAACTGGACCTTCCGCTACTCGGGACTCTCAAAGCTGCCTTGGATCCGCGACCACCTGAAGAGCGTCAATATCAACCACGCCTATAAATCCGTCTATAGTGTTGGCAGCTACGCCTCCTACAGCTCTTGGCAGGAGTATATGAACGGCCTCGGTTTCATTACCAGCATGAGTACGGGCGAATTGCAGCCTTCATCTATGTATAATGTGTCGACTGTCAGCATCAACGAGGCTTTCTCCCCGTTGCTTGGTATCGACGCCACCTTCCAGAACAACCTCACGGCCAAGATCGAGTATCGCACCACACGTGTGCTCAACCTCTCTATGACGAGTGTTCAGCTCAACGAGGCCCTCAGTCGCGACTGGGTTGTTGGTCTCAGTTATAAGATTCAGGACTTTAACATCTTTGGCAGCAAGGCGAACCGTAAGATCGGCAAGGCCCAGAAAGGCAAGAATGCTAAAGACAATGATAAATCAGGAAGTAGTCGATCTACAAATAGTAAGTCGGGTGTCAACCATGACCTGAACTTACGCCTTGATGTGTCGCTCCGCAGTCAGGCCTCCATTACGCGCGACATCGCCTCTGGCATCTCCTCCGCATCGAGTGGCAACTCTGCCTTCAAGCTTTCTTTCATGGCGGACTACACCCTCTCGCGCTTGCTTACCCTCACTGCCTACTACGACTCGCAGACCAACACCCCGCTGCTCTCCTCCAGCAGCTATCCCACCACCACCCACGACTTCGGTCTCTCCGTCAAGTTCTCCTTGACGAGATAGTCTGGATAATAAAAATCCCGCTCAATTGGGCGGGATTTCTGATCTATTTCTTGTCGTAGGCGTGGACGGGGTAGTCGGTGGTGAAGTGGAGGCCACGGCTCTCCTTGCGTTCGAGGGCGAAGCGGGTGATGAGATAGCCCACGTTGATCATGTTGCGGAGTTCGCAGATGTCCTTCGAAGCCTTCACGCGCTTGAAGAGGTTCTCCGTTTCCTCGTAGAGCATATCGAGACGGTCCCAGGCACGGTGCAGACGG
>JAEEGL013509648.1_pt1 | contig 11613 bp, 6 predicted proteins | sample 9134231 | NCBI WGS metagenome assembly JAEEGL01 (sample SAMN16246548, study PRJNA631951) | gut metagenome | biome: gut microbiome; feature: rumen; material: fiber-attached | host: Bos | place: Iran: Karaj | collected 2018-10 | reverse complement strand
TCTATGCGACCTTCGATTTCGACAAAAGCGAAATCGTGTTCCTGGACTACAACCTCTTCGTCATGAAGGCCGATGCCTCCACGGTCCTGGATATGACCAGCAAGACGTTTTTTAACGATCAGGGCGAGCCCGCGGTTTTGCAGAAGATCAACAAAGGTACATTCGACCGCTACGGCGACGAACTGGTGCTTCCCCTTGCGGAATATGGTATTGAGCTTGTCTATCAGCCCATTGAAAACGGCCTCTACCTGATCCCGCTGCAGACGATTTCCGACTTCATTTTTGCGACCGGAAGGGGGTACAACCTCTACTTCAACGGCCAGGGTGTATTTGTTGGCCAGAAAATCTTGCCCGGTGATGAAGCTTACTACGCTGCTCCCACCGGTGAACGCAGCGAAGCTCTGACACAATACGGTTACGGCGAGCTGTGCATGATGCTGGACTATCTGTACGGCCAGAAGGAGATCCATGAGATCGACAGCTTCGACCAGCTCTTTCAGCAGGTCGTCTTCGACCAGATACTGAAGGGCCCGGAGGTCGTGCAGGCGGACGGCGCAATTTATCGCCTGCTTACTGACTTCCTGGATGACGGCCACTCCGGCTGGCACGCTTTCTCCTATCTGTCCGGCGACATCGACTTCACGGCGCCCTATGGCGCCTCAATGACCCGGCTGTCGGATCAGAGGACCATGTACTACAAAGCCAGGATGAAAGCCTTCCCCGATGGCGTCCCCGGCTATCAGGAGATCGGCAACACCGCCTATATCACCTTTGACGAATTCGCTTTTGGGAACGAAATCTCCCTTGAAGACTTCTATCTGGTCAACGACCCGGCGGATTTTGCAGATACGGATACCATCGGCCTGATTATGAAGGCCCATGCGATGATCACCCGTGAGAACAGCCCCATTGAAAATGTCGTCCTCGACCTGAGCTGTAACGGCGGCGGATCTGTGGACACCGCCGTTTTCGTCATTGCCTGGTTCCTGGGCGAGGCGAACATCGGCATGAAGGATACCATGACCGGTGCGGTCTGCGCGTCTACCTACCGCTGCGATGCCAACCGCGACCGCGAGTTTGACGAGCGCGACACCGTAGAGGACAAGAACCTGTTTGTCCTGACCTCTCCCTTCAGCTTTTCCTGCGGCAACCTGGTACCCTGCGCCCTCAAGGATTCCGGCAAGGTCACGGTGCTGGGCCGCACCTCCGGCGGCGGCTCCTGCGTGGTGCTGGACATTTCCTCCGCATGGGGCACATCCTTCCAGATCTCCGGCACCCAGCGGCTTTCCTTCATCAAGAACGGCGCCTACTACGACATCGATCGCGGCGCGGATCCTGATTTCGTCATCACCAGCCCTGAAAAGTTCTATGACCGCGAGGCCCTGACCGACTACATCAACAGCCTGTACTGATTTCCTGTCGGAGACCTGGAAAAGAAAGGGGATTGAAAATGAAAAAATGCGTCTGTATTCTGCTGATTCTGTCGATCCTGGCAAGCTTTGGCTGCGGCGCCTTCGCGGATAATGCGGAGGAACCCGCAGCAGCGGATCAGCTTGAGAGGAAGACCTTTCCTGTTTACGTTTATTCGTCGAAGGACATCTGGAAAGAGGATTTCCCACTGTATTTTATCAATGGCGCGGAGGACCTGCCCTACGCGGATCTGAAGGACTGGGCGGAGTTCATGAGCTATATCTTTGACATAGAGAAGGATATGAGCTACCGCGGGTTTCAGGTGACCTGCGAGGTGCTGGAAGATGAAAACACAGTCGTCCTCACGCGGGAAAACGGATTCACCATGGAGGCTGATTTCGCGGAGGGCATGATCAGCTATGTCGATTATCTGGGCTTCCTTCAGCGGACGAACGGGAGCTATATGGACGTCGGCATGTTTATAGAGGAAGACAACAACGGACAGCCCTTCCTGCTGCAGCGCATCGAAGGACGGAACCTCTATGGGGATTTCACGGATCTGGACCTGAACAGATACGGCATCCGGATGATCGCGCAGGACGGGAAGTATCTGATTCCTCTGCAGACGCTCGCCGGGTTCACATTTGCCCCGATCAGTGTCGGCGTCTATTTCAACGGCGAGGGTATCTTTGTCGAAAGTGTCAGCTCGATGAAACACCCCGGGATCGATTTAAACGAAAAGGTGAATAGGTATCTGCTGGCGACACCGGAACTGCTGCAGAAGTACCTGGACTTCCAGGGCAGCGCGGAAGAACAGCAGGACATGCTTTTCGAGGAATTGAGAAAAACGCCGGAAGGGACAGCAATGCTTGACGCATACCAGCAGGCGTTGGACAGCGGTATCGCGGCGAAGTATTATTCCGTGCCCGCGGCGCCGCGAAGCGAGGCCCTGATCGATTACGGATACAATGAGCTGTGTCTGGAGCTGGATTCCTTCTACGGGCTGAAAGATGCGCATCATATCAGGGACTTTGATCTCTACTTTATGCAAACCGGGCAGCCCCCGCTGTTCGAGGACCTGCTGGATCCGGACGCCGCGAAGGCGGACGACGCGATCATGAGAATGACACAGTTCTGGATGGACGACGGTCATTCCAACTTTCTTTCCAGATCCTGGATGTCGAATTCCACGCCCGGGAACAATTTTGGCGTCGCTTTGACAGCCCGGGGACAGCGGCAGTCAATCATACAGAATGCCAGGGCGAAGTATCCCGATGCGAGCCTGCCCTATTATGAGGTGGGCGATACCGCCTATGTGACCTTTGACAGCTTTTTCTATACGGCCGGCGATATCGGGGAATACGCGGATTATTACGCGCTTTCGGAGAGCGGGGAGCTGCCGTCTGATACGGTTGGGATCGTTGCCCAGGCGCACCGGCAGATCACCCGGGAGAACAGCCCCATCAAAAATGTGGTGCTGGATCTGAGCCTCAACGGCGGCGGAAACGCGGCCACCGCGCTCTATGTGCTGGGCTGGTTCCTGGGTGAGGCGCAGCTCTCCCTTACCAACACCTTTACCGGCGCGCAGACCACCTCTTTCTTCCGGGCGGACGTCAATCTGGATCACCAGTTCAACGAGGAAGACACCCTGGCGAACAGAGGCCTGAATCTCTTTTGTCTTATCTCTCCGCATTCCTTCTCCTGCGGCAACCTGGTACCCTGGGCCTTCAAGGCGAATGGCGGCGTTACCCTACTGGGCCGGGTTTCCGGCGGCGGCAGCTGCGCGGTCCAGTTCGCGACGACCGCCTGGGGAACTTCCTACCGGATTTCGGGTATGAAGAGGATGTCCTTCATGAAGAACGGCGCGTATTACGACGTGGATCAGGGGGTCGAGCCGGACTACATCATCCAGAATTACGATCATTTCTATGACCGTGAAGCGCTGACGGAATTCATCCACGGCCTGTACTGATCCTGATTCGAAACGACAAAAGAAAGGAAAACTCGTATGGATAAAAAACGCAAGCTGCTGATGACGCTTCTTGTTGTCCTCGCAGTATTCATCGTCAATCGCTATACCGGCGAGATCTTTAACGGTATCAAAAACACCTATGTGGCCGAATTCCTTAGTGAATTCAAATGTGCAGCCGTGGCTTTTCTGGGGGCGGTCATCCTCAAAAAAACGTGGATCTATCGTCGCTTTGATACGGCTCTTCTGAAGAAAAGCTGGACTACGGGCCTTTTTGAGGTGTTTTTCACGCTGTTCTCGTTATTCATATTCTTCACGGTATATGGACAGCGTATCACTGTTACTGCCAAGCCGACCGAAATTCTCCTTTTTCTGCTTATGATGTTCTGTATCGGCATCTATGAAGAGACGCTCTTCCGAGGGCTGCTTCAGAACGGCTTTCACGAGTTCTTCGGCGAGGACACGGTCGGGCATGTCATTCTTGCCGTGGTCTGTGCGGGTCTTTGCTTTGGCGCGCTTCATCTGACAAACGCGCTCAGACCCGGCGTCAGCCTCAGCAATGCTGCCATCCAGGCTCTCAGCGCCTGCGGCGGCGGGATCTTCTACGGCGCGATCTATTTTCGGACCGGTAAAAATCTGTGGTATAACATGCTGATCCACGGATTCCACGATGCACTGGCTTTCCTCATGCAGGGCGGGCTGAGCGGCGCGGATTCCTCTGCTGTTATCTCCGGGTCAAGTCAGGGCAGCGGCATACTGGGAGTGATCATTCAGTTTGTGTTATATGGCGGTGTTGGGCTGTTCCTGCTGCGGAAGAAGAAGGTTGAACCGCTGCTGAAAAAGACGGAAGCGGAAGCAATCTGATCAAAGGAGATGCAGAAAATGAAAAAAATGATCTGTTTGTTGATGGTTTTAACGCTGATAGCAAGCCTTGGCTGCGGTGCCTTCGCGGAAGCCGCGGAGGAAGCCGCTTCCGCGCATCAGATTGAAACAAAGGCCTATCCCATCTATCTCGGCTCAAGCTATAAGCTGTGGAAAGAGGATTACCCGCTGTACTTCCTGGATGGTGCGGAGGATCTTCCTTACACGGACGTGCGCGACTGGGTTGATGCTATGAACTTCGTCTTCTCAGACGACGGCGAAGAAGACTTCAAACTGACCGTTGAAATCCAGGAAGCCGAGGACATGGTGGTCGTCACCCGTGAAAACGGTTATACGATGACCTTTGATTTCAACGCGGACACGATCAGCTGGACTGATTTTACGGCGTTTTTCCGGAAAGCTGACGGAAACTACGAGGATATCGCAGGCATATCTGTTGATGACAATGGACAGCCGTTCCTGCTGAGTCTCGTCAACAGCCGGGACCGCTACGGGGAAATCACAGTCCTGAAGCTGAAAGATTACCTGATTGATATGGTCGCGCAGGACGGAAAGTATCTTGTTCCGATGCAGACACTTTCTGACTTCTGCCTGACAACGATTTCCTATAATAATGCGTACTTTAACGGACAGGGCATTTATTTGACTTCTGTCGGCTCGTTAAGCAATCCCTACTTGAATTTCTTAAATGAGCTGATAAATAGCGGGGTCATGACATTGGACGATATCCGTGAGGTCCTGATGAAAGGTGAGGGTACGCTGGAAGAAAGATTACCCCTGCTCAAAGAGACACTCGCGACCACGGAAGAGGGCGCTGAATTCCTGGCTCAATTTGAGGAAAAAGCATCCAAAACCATCTACTCGCAGATTATGTCCGCACCCAAGGCTGAACGCAGCGACGCGCTTGTCGCTTACGGGTACCGCGAACTGTGCCTGATGCTCGATTCCTTTTACGGTCTGAAGGAAGCGCATAATATCAGCAATTTCAACCATTTCTTCTACGAGACCGGCCTGGCAAACGGTCTGACAGACCCCGATGCTGCGAAAGCGGACAGCGCAATCGCTGATCTGCTGTTCCTCTGGCTGGAAGACGGTCATTCCGGTTTTCTTACTGCCTCTTATCTGGCGGGATCCAGCCCGGACACCAACCTCGGGTTCAGTCTCCAGAACCAGCAGTCCCAGACTGACTATGCCGCAGCCGCCCGGCAACAGTATCCTGAGGCTTCTCTGCCCTATTATGAAGTAGGTGATACCGCGTATGTGACCTTCGACGAGTTTACGGTCTCACGGGATAACGGTAAGATCCCGGATTATTACGGTCTGGCGGAAACAGGCGGGCTGCCGGATGATACCTTTGGCATTATCATCAAAGCGCATCAGCAGATTACCAGGGAAAACAGCCCCATCAGGAACGTGGTGCTGGACCTGAGCTGCAACGGCGGCGGCGTAGCGGCTACCGCGGCCTATACCCTGGGATGGTTCCTCGGTGACGCGCAGGTTTCTATTCGGAATACCTTCACCGGCTCCGAATCCACCGTGGTATACCGTGCCGATGTGAACATGGACCATGAGTTTGACGAGAAAGACACTCTGGCAGGCCGAGGTCTGAACCTCTACTGCCTGACCTCTCCCTCTTCCTTCTCCTGCGGCAATCTGGTCCCGTGGGCCTTTAAGGAGAACGGACAGGTAACGCTGATCGGCAAGGTCACCGGCGGCGGCTCGTGCGTCGTGTTCAAACGGGCCAGCGCGTGGGGAACCTCGTTTCAGATTTCCGGTCCAAGGCGGATTTCCTTTTTGAAGAACGGTTCGTATTATGATGTGGACCGGGGCGTGGAGCCGGACCATATCATCGACAGTTACGACCATTTCTATAACAGGGAACTGCTTACCGACTATATCAACAGCCTGTACTGATCTTTTCAAAGCCAACAGGGACGGCTCTTCATGACTCATTGCAGATGGGTGAGTCAGGAAAAGCCATCCCTGTTGTCTCTTTGGCACAAGCAGTATCAATTTTGGCACAGGTGGTGTTGCTATTCCGCATCGATTAAAATATCAAAAAGCAAAGAGAGATAAGAGATGACGGCCGGTAAACAGGAAGAAATGTTAAGAGAACCGTCTTCTTGACAACCTGAAAGGAGTAAACATGGCTACCGAAGAAAAGCTTACCCGCAAGGAGAGGCGGCAGCGCTGGAAAGCTGCGCAGAAAGCAAAAAAAGAGGAAAAGAAAGAGTATTACCGCTATGCGCCCTGGGGGAAGCGGGTATGGAATCTGTATGTGAAGAAGCCGCTGGGAATTCTTCTGGTGATCGTGATCCTGGCAACGCTTGTGGTATCGAACTACCAAACGATCATCAATGATGTGGCAGTCCCGATGCTGCGGAAATCCATGCTCGATGCCATGTCAAAGCCGCTGACGGCAGAGCAGGAGGAAGAGCTTCTGAGACGCGCGCCGATTGACGAGGAGGGCGCGGCGAAGATCGCGTCGCATGCCGTCCCGGTGCGAGAGGACGAGACCTGGACAGTGTGCGTCTACATTGTGGGGGCGGATCTTGAGGATTTTGACGAGAACGACCTCTCAGAACTGGTGCTGTACGAGACAAAGGCAGCCAGAGAAAAAGCGGATGCCGCGAAGAGCGAAAAGAAGGCGGAGCACTTCACGCGCTTCCAGAACGAACTGAAAGCAAACGGGCTTGGACTGCCGGCCTACTTCTACGAACCGGTGACGCCGGTGGCCTCGTCCACGGTGGTGAAGGAGGATGTGAAAGTGTCCGACGAAGAGGGCTACGGCTCTCATGCCCTGGCGGGCCTCACGTCGGGGGCCTGGCCGGACAGCGTCAACATCGTGGTTCAGACCGGGGGTGCCACCCACTGGGGCAACCGGATGGTGAACCCCAACCGCACGCAGCGCTTCCTCTACAGCGGGGGAGAGTTCCGTGAGATTGCGGATCTGCCGCTGCAGCAGGCGTCAGACCCGAAGACGCTGGCGGGCTTCCTGCGCTTCTGCAGGGACGAGTATCCCGCGGACCACAACATGCTGATCTTCTTTGACCACGGCGGCGGGCCCTTCGGCTACGGCCGGGACAGCATCTTCGGTGAAATGATGTCGCTGAAGCAGCTGCGTGAGGCGCTCTCGAGCGTTTATCAGCCTGACAGGGACAATCCGCCGTTTGACATCCTTGGCTTTGACGCCTGCCTGATGTCGAACCTGGATGTGGTTCACGCGCTGGATGGCTTTGCGGACTTCTACTGCCTCAGCGAGGAATACGAGCCCGCCCCCGGCTGGGACCACTCCGCATGGCTGCATGCGCTGGCGGAGAATCCGGAGATGAGCCCGGCAGAGATCGCGCGGACCATCGCGGACGTATACATCCACCAGCATGTGGCGATCGGGATGAACGTCCCGCTGGGGGCCAGCAGCGTGACCTTCTCCGTGGTGGACGCGCATCGGGCCCAGGCGCTGTACGAGGCTTATGAGGCGCTGGCTCAGGCACAGCTGAAGGATGCGGCGACGGACATCAGCGTGCTCTCGGACATCGGGCGCAGCGCCAACAGGTGCACACGCTATGCCGGGGAAAAGGCCGATGTTTACAACCTCATCGACCTGGGGAACTACGCAGACCTGCAGAGCGAGAACTATCCCGAGGAATGCGCACGGATCCGCGAGCTTCTGGGCGAGGCGGTGCTCTATCACCGGGAAAGCGGCTGCATGCGCGACAGCTCAGGCATGTCAATCTACTTCCCTGCGGAGATCAACAGCCTGGACGGGCTGGAACGTTTTCAGAACTATATCTATGACATCTGCGAGAGCGACAGCGTGCGGGCGCTTTATTACTACAAGCAGGCGGGCTGCCTGTCCGAGGAGCTGCAGGAATATCTGGCGACACTGACGGACAAAAAGCCGAAGTCCCTGGACGTGACGCCCTTCCAGAACTTCGGAAAGCCGGATGCGAGCTTCGACAGCGAAGGTTTTCTGCTGCCGGTCTCTGAGGAACTGCAGAACATGATCGTGGATTATGATCTGGAGATTGCCCGAATGGATCAGGAGTCCAACCGGCTGATCAATTACGGAAAGGACGCGGTCCTGCGTCTGGACGGCGAGGGACATCTCGTCAGCGAGTTTGACGGAAGATGGGTCTGCCTGAACGACGTGCCGCTGTACACAGAGGTCGTCTCGGCCTCGGCCTCCAGCGTGGAATACCGGGCAAAGGTGCGTTACGGCATCAAGGAGGCCAGTCTGATGATCGCGCGGGACCGGGACACGGATGAGCTGAGCATCACAGGCCTCTACATTCAGAGCGGCATGCAGAGCGAGCCGCTGCTGGGTCACTCGGTCAATGAGCTGAAGAGCGGCGACCGGATCTCGCCGATCTACATGGTGACGGACCTGAAGACCGGAACAAGCAAAACAGAGACCGGGAAGAGCATCCTCTTCTCGGGGCGGACGGATCTGGAATACCGGCCGCTGCCGGAAGGGGACTATGTCGCCTCGGCGGTGATTACGGACCAGCGGGGTGACAGCTACTATTCCCAGGTTTTCGGAGCGCGCATGGCAAACGGCAGGATGGGAGACTGGCACGTGGAGGCGAACTTCTTCGGAAGAGCGTACTGATTGTCCGTCAGGGTTCCTCGTCTGTTTCCATCGGCAGTTTTAGCTGACGAGCTGCCTCATACAGAGTAAAATCTGCCTGCGTATGGTTTTGTCTCACACCGAAAGTATATGCCGACAGCCGCCCCTTTTTCAAGGGACGGCTGCTTTTATTTCTTACAGGGATCTTCTGCCAGATATTGGACGTTGCAAGGAGAGAAAACATATGGTATTCTGTCAACAACGGAGATAATTTTGCGGAAATGACGGAATCCATCATGAGAAAAAGGAGGACAACACCAATGTGGAAGAAACTGACGGCAATGGCGCTTTGCCTTCTGCTCCTGTGCACGGGGACAGCAACTGCCTTGGCCGCAGAGACCGGGACAGATACGACAATCGTTCCCTCAGACTATTCTGATCCGGCAAACTGGCTTAAGATCCCTGAGGTCACGAAGGAAGTGGATACCTTCTATATCTATCCGACGGCCTATCTGGATTCTTCGGAAGGGGCTCCGGACGTCTGCGATATTGACAGTGAAATCCTGCGTTCCGGCGCGGCCAATACCTATGAACAACAGGCAACGGCTTATGAGACAGCTACCAATGTGTTTGCGCCTTTCTATCGCCAGGTGAATATGGTCGTGGCCTCGTCGGCCACAGCCGGGGAGAGAGATGCTTTGCTGCAGAGAGAGCCGAAGGCCGACCTGTTTGCGGCGCTGGACTATTATTTTGATAACCTGAATGAAGGCCGTCCCTTTATCCTCGCCGGGCATTCCCAGGGTTCCCAGATGATGACCTACGTACTGTCTGAATATATGCGTGAGCATCCGGATTGCTATGAGCGCATGGTGGCGGCTTATGCACTTGGATATTCTGTCACGGACAGGTTCCTTGAGGAAAACCCGCATCTGAAGTTCGCGGAAGGGGAAGATGATCTTGGTGTAATCATTTCCTGGAATACGGAAGGGGAAGGGAATGCAAACGCGGACAATTTTGTCGTGGAAGTGGGAGCCATCGCCATCAACCCGCTGAACTGGAAACGGGATGAGACCTATGCCGGTAAGGAGCTGTGCCTCGGTGCACGGATACAGAATGCCGAGACAGGCGAGTTTGAACTCATACCGGAAGCGGCGGACGCGCAGCTGAATACGAAGAGAGGCGTGGTTGTCACGCATACAGATGTCCTGGAACCGATGGATCCGGTGATGGGCTTCGGGCCGGAGAGCTATCACGGCGGGGATTATACCCTCTGGTACACAAATATTCAGGAGAATGTGCAAAAAAGGACGGATGCGTGGGACACAAAGAACGAAGGCCGGACAGTGTCTCCGGTAGAGTAGGCGATGGCTTTTATCTCAGAAATCGACTGATAAATGATCTGCTGTCAGCAGGGGGAAAAATGATGAAACAGGACAAGGAAAACAAACTATTTCGGGAAAGTGGTACAACATGCTGCTCCACGCATTGAACGATACGGTGTCTTTTATTCAATCGGGCGGGCTGAGCGGCGCGGACTCGGACGCGGTCATCTCCGGGTCGGTTCAGAGCGGAAATACCGAGCTGGTGTTCGCCGGTCAGTTTGTGTTTTATGTTGCCGTGACATTGTTCGTGCTGCGCAGGAAGAAGGTCGAGCCGCTTCTGAAAAAGACGGAAACGGAAGCGGAAGAGGAAGCATGATAAAGAAAGCCGGGCGAGGCAGCAGGACTTCACAGGACAGCGATTGCCGGGTATGTACCGGAGAACCGGAAACGCCGGCAGAATCTGATCCGGCTTTTCCGGAAACAATCCGAACGCAAAGGGCGGACCCTGTATATCACAGAGTCCGCCTGTTTCTTTTTTACGGCTGTGTTTCTCAGCGGAAGCGGAGGCATCAGGGGATGCCTCCCTACGGGCGGAGACGGGGGAGCGGAGGCATCCGGGGATGTCTCCCTGCTTTTGCACTGATTCCTGTAGCTGATTCCTGTATGCTATTCTTCATGCGAATAAATGAAGAACAATACAATTATTCATATGAAAAAATATAGAATCACTTGATTATTCGACCGAAAAAATGTATAATCGGCATGAGTCAACTTGATCAAGAGGGGGATTGCCGATTGAAAAGAGAGATCACATCCAGGCTGCGGGAATGGAAGGTAAGGGAAGACAGAAAACCGGTTTTGATCACAGGTCTGCGTCAATGCGGGAAAACCTATACCATCCGCGCTTTCGGAGAGGAAGAATTTGAAGATGTCGCTTACTTCAATTTTGAGGAAGATGACGCCCTGAAGGCGGTCTTTGACCACGATTATAAGACCGGGCGGATTCTGGATGAACTGGGCAGTGTCATCCGAGAGAAGACAATTGTCCCGGGGAAGACCCTTCTGGTTCTGGATGAAATTCAGGAGTGTCCCCGGGCGATCACGAGCCTGAAGTATTTCTGTGAGAACATGCCGGAACTGCATGTGATTGCAGCAGGTTCTCTTCTCGGCGTGGCATTAGGAAAGAATCAGACATCATTTCCCGTCGGAAAGGTGAATCGCATGGAAATGGGCCCGATGTCTTTTCGGGAGTTTGTTGCGGCCGACGGAGGGGAAAAGTATCTGAACGGGATGGACAGGCTTGATCCCACAGAGGAGATTTCGCAGCTGTATACCATCCCGATGATCCGATACCTGAAACTGTACTATATTGTAGGCGGTATGCCGGAAGTCGTAAAAACCTGGACAGCAACGCATGACTTTGCCAGGGTGACGGAGAAACAGGATGAGATTCTGAAGGA
>JAEEGL013444662.1_pt1 | contig 11613 bp, 9 predicted proteins | sample 9134231 | NCBI WGS metagenome assembly JAEEGL01 (sample SAMN16246548, study PRJNA631951) | gut metagenome | biome: gut microbiome; feature: rumen; material: fiber-attached | host: Bos | place: Iran: Karaj | collected 2018-10 | reverse complement strand
TTGAAATATCATACTTATTAATTACTTTGCAAATAAATTTGATTGGTTTAAAAAATGTCTTTTTTCCAATAAATCTTCCATTCTCACATCTAATAAAATATTTCAAAGCTTTTTTTCTTTCTTTTTTATCATTTATTGGAAGGCAATCATATGCAATGCATATTTCATCTAGCAAATAATCAAAATCATAATCAAAATTTTTTTTATCTAAAACTGAATTTTTGTAAGGAAATCTTGTTATATGAACGCCCTTACCGCGAATCAAATTATATCCTACAAAGAAAACTTGAGGATATAGATTTTTTCTGCAATACATATTATATGCTTCTAATAAACCTTCTGTATAAAAAACTAAGCAAGACATCTGATGCGCACTCGAAGCCAATCTTATATCTCTATCACAATAAATAATATCTTCTTGAATCCTATCTCGATAATCAGATATTTTTTCACCCTTTTCATTAATATTATAATAATTGCAAACTATAGCATAAAATTCACCGGTTTTTAAGTAACGAATTATTGATGAAAACAAGTTATAATCCATATAATCATCATCGCCCATCGTCATAGCATAAATTCCCGAGCATTTTTTTAGTAAAAAAAGCACATTATCTTCAAATCCTATATTGCAATTCTGGAAAAAGATTTTTACATTACATTTTTCTAAGCCAATAAAAGAATGAATATTATCTTTCTCTTTTTCATTAGAACCATTATCCGAAACAATTATCTCAACATCATTATATATATCTTCTTTTAAAATATACTGTTCCAATAATTTCAGATTATATATTAAAGATGAACTTCTATTGTATGTAGGTATAAGTATGCTTAATAACATATTTATTTATTTCCTTTAATAATATTTACCGCATAAATAATATTTTTACGATATCGGGGAATAAAACCATAAAACAAAAACATAATAACATTAGGAATGAATATACATATAAAAAATATACTAATAAATACACAAAATCTATTTTGAATATCAAGTTTTATTACTAGACTATTGCCTATATAACTTGTTGCTAAACATGTAAGAGAAATACATAAAAGAAAATATAAATTTTCTAAAATATATAAAGCATACTTTTTATTTTTAAAGTACTTAGTAAAAACAACTGAGGCGCCATATATATTTACAACCGAAAAAGAAATAATAGTAGCTAAGATTATTCCAAATAATCCATATCTTTTTCCAAGGACATAATTTAATATTACATTCAAAACTATTTCAACTAAAGAACGATATCTTCCATTCCACCACAAACCTGCCGCATGATAATAAACTGAATTAATATTGCCTTTGTTCATCATGAAGAAATAATAACAAAATAAAAATACAATGCCATGAGGCAATAGCAAGCCATCTCCCATCCAGATACGCATAAAGGGTTGCATCATACAAAAAATACAAACTGTACACCATCCAGCAATCCACATATATAAAAAATGAAATTTTTTAAAATCCTCATAGTTTTCTTGGACAGATTTAGATGCAATTTTCGTACCAATGCCAGCAGTAATCGATGTACAAAGAACAGCAATAATAGTATTAACACCATTCAAAATTTGAAAATAATTATCATACATTGTAACATATACTAAGCCAAGAAAATAAGAAATAAACATACTATCAAAAGAATTTCTGCTTGCACCTCCAATTTTCCAAATAACTAATCCATACAATTCCTTAATAAGAGCATTTTTTTCCTGACTATCAATTTTGCCTTTCGGAAACAGAGTGGGATATAATTTTTTTACACTTCGATTGTTCAGTATATTCAAAACAATCGTGCAAATTGGAATCATTATTACAAAATAATAATAATTTTTGCTTATATATATAATCAGGCACTGAACTAAACATAATAAAACATTATAGTAAAGTAAATTTCTGCTTATCACATCTTCTCTTTGATGTGCGGATAAAACAGAAATCTTATAAGAAAACATAAAATAGCCAATTACTGAATTAATCAAAAAAATTATATATATTAAATAAATATTGATGCCTATAGGAACATTTCCGTTTATTAGATTGGGAATAAAAGGCGTTATTCCTAATCCAATAGTTAAAATAATAATGCCTATTATTAAATATGCTTTTCTAAAAAGATTTAACAAAGCACATATTTTCTCATCATTATTTTCCGAAATGGGCTTATACATATGAAATATTATTGCATTCGAGAACCCTAATTCAGATAAATTTAGAACAGCTAAAACAGAAGTAAAAAGACTGCTAATACCAGAAAACTCAGCCCCCAAACGATAAATTAAAGCTGTACGCACAATAAATGGGCAAATAAGAGTAATTACTTTTTCCAATATGCCCCATTTAGTATTTCTTATTGTATTAAGCACTCGATTAGAATTCATGTTATTCCTATTAAAAATAAATTTTACCTATATTTTTAATCAAAATCCACAAGCATTAAGTATGCTAAAAACATGCTTAGGAAAACTTCTCATCTATATTTTCCCAATAATAAATCTCATTTTTTGTGAAAAATTCTTGATAGAAAATGCTTTATAAGCATTATATACGCAATCATAACAACCCTTCTTTTTTTAAAAAATATGCCCATAGCATCATCGAATCCATTTAAGTTATAGGAACAAGGTTGATGTAAAATATTAAATTGCATGTAAAAATACGCTACACATTTTTCATAACACTTTAAAATAAATTTAAAAGTATTAGGACTAATATATCTCTCATTCAAGAGATTTAATGTTATAGAAATTTCTTCTACACCAAAAGCACGATATAAATCATACTTTCCTTTTTTAGCATGACTTGTATCAATATCATGGCTCCATACTTTATCGTCAATTATATATTTATCACGATCTTTTATCCAAAATAAGACATCTGAATGTGGTGATATTTTATTATAAACCCAATCAGCAGGTATTTTTTCAAAGTCACTTTTCCAAACCCCCACTCCAGTAGTCCAAGAAGCAAATTCATGTAATCCTTTCACAAAATCATCAAAAGAATCAAAAATCTCTCTTTTGCTATACTTTAATACTCCGTTTGAAAAAAACATTATTGGCTGTTCTTCTATATTTTCCTTAACAGTATTAATCATCCATTGAAGCGAATCAGGTTCCAGAATTGATCTATGATTCATAAACTTCAGGTAATGACCCGAAGCCAAACGTAAAGCCTCAATTTGATTTTCAAACATGTATGCGTTTGTTTTTTTATAAATCAAATTGTCATGCTCAGAAGCATAACTTATCATTTTTTCTTGGAATTCATTATTGTTTCCGTTGTCAGTAACAATAAGCTCCCATTCATTAATATTTGCTTTTTGATTATAAATATTATCTAGGACAGGAAATACCCACTCTATTATGCCATTTGTTGGGAGGCACAGCGAAATTATCGGATTATTATTCATACTTTTCACACCCTTAATACACATTTGATTAACGCATAAATTAAAATAATATTGTTTTCAAAACCACAAAAATAATTATTATATAATTGCAAAATCAATCATTATCTTTTTTTATTATCTCTTTTGCCGGTACTCCAGCCACAACACTTCTTGCTTTAATCGAATGAGTTACAACCGCATTAGCGCCAATAATAACATCATCTTCGATTTCAACACCCGGCATAATACAAACATTTCTTCCCACCCAAACATTTTTTCCAATCTTAATCCCCCCTTTTGAATAGAGAGGCCTTTCTATCGGAATAATATCTAATTTCTCTTTTGTAGGATTTCCATGATAATTGTCCGAAATATAAACATTATCTCCAAACAAACATCCATCGCCTATCTCTATGCTATTCATACAGGAAACATAGCAGTTTCTCATAAAAGACACTTTATTTCCAATTATCAATTTTGGCGTATATCCAGTTGCTTTTCCATTATAATCTGGCCATGTATGAATACGGCACCAACGATCAATATATAATTCATCTCCTATTGAAATATATTCGGGATGAATTACAGAAACATCAAATCCTACATCTTTCACTTTCCCCAAATGTGAAAATTTATGGCACTTAAATATAATCTTTGAAAACATGCTCATTTTAATCACCATTCCTCATACTTTTGCTTAGGATAATATAAAACAATTATAATATACATAATGCACACTCTAACAATTTGTTTTAAATCCATAAAATAAACCTTTTAAACTTTCAATTATATTGTTTTTTCTAAAGTTTACAATTGCACAAAATAATTCATATAATATTGACTTAATAAAATACATCTTAAAATATGGATATTTCCTTATCATATATATACTATTTTTTGTTTTATAAAATGAACGTAATGGCGAAAAGCCATAATCAGTATATTTCATCCATAAAAAACTTTTAATGTTTGCTTCTCCGAAATTATGTTCAATTGCAATTTTCTTTAATAAAATATTTTTAAATCCATTTTCATAAAATTTCAAAGAAATATCATAGTCAACAAAATCTATAAACAAGGAATTATTATATCCACCAATGTTGAGGCATGCCTCAACATTAATTAAAGTCCCCGAGGTTATACATGCGTAAACTAAATCATAATCCATATTAATATAACCATTAACCGGAATTGTTAAGGGGCTCATTTTAGTAATATCTAGTTGTGGGGTTTTTTTATTAATAAAATTACAGCAAATTTGTCCAACATTATTTTTACAATATGGAAGATAATTTCGAATCAATTCATTAGGTATAACTGTATCCTGATCAAGTGTTAATAACCATCCGCAATCGTTTCTTTTACAATAATTTATTGATTGGTTCAAAGCATAAGCAACACCCATATTTTTTGAATTGTGTTTTATTGCTATATGGAAATTTAACATTCTGTAACCTTCTATTAATTCTAAAACAGAATTATAATTCGAAGAATTATTATCAACAATTAATATTCTCTCAACTTGATTAATTACAGAATCTATTAATTCCTTGAGTTGGGAAATATTAGGATTATATGTGATTACAGACGCAAATACTATCATATTATTTACAAATCACTTTCAAAGAAACTACAATAAATTATTATTAACCTTATTTATATCGTCTAATAAAATTCTGAAAGAATTCAATAATAAATAAATCCATAAAAAAACGAATAATACTTAAAACTCTTTTTAAAAATATGCACCTTTCCAACCCGAATCACTTAGGTCCGATACCCATTTTTTTATATTTTTTCTATATCGATAATTATCATCATAAGAAACAATGCGTGTATCTTTAAAATCTTCATAATGAAGATTACCCAATAACATAATGTGTTCAATCTTCGGATGTCTGAACATTTTTTTCGAGCAATTATTTCACTTAAAACACGAATATATCTGTCCCAACAACCATAGCATAATCTAAATAAGTTTGTTGGTTTCTTTACATCACGAATAATTAATGTATCAAACACATCGAACGTAATAATATTATATTTTTCGATATTCTTGTTATATAATCAATATCTACCATAAAAGCCTATAAAGAAAAAATAGTATATATTAAATTAATTAGTACGAATCAACAATATTCTTCATCTAATTATATTATTCTTTTAAATCCAAATCTCTAAATTGAAATATCATTAACGATTATAAAAAGGAAGATTTCCATCAGATGCCATAAAATATAGTGTTTTTTTATCACTAATTTTAGTAATAAAAATATTATAAAAAAATTGTCCCAATTCACTCCTTAATTCGTTTTCATCTTCAAATAATCCAATATAATAAATCCATTGTTCTTCGTTGAAAGACTTTATCTCGCAACTACCAGATAATATTCCGTTTTTTTCTTTTAACTTTTTTGAGATATCTAACAAAATTTTTCTTCTTTGTTCTTTAGTAAACATGCACATCGAAGAAAACCAAAATACGTTAGTTAAACTATCATTCATAAGTGCCATATCAGTACAAATATCAGCTACAAAAAAAGAAACATCGCTATTACACTTTATAGTTTTTTTATTCGCCTCAGAAATGGCTTCCTCACTTAAATCACACCCTATATAAGAAATATTATTTAATTTACTATAAAAGTTCCTATAATACCATCCATTTCCGCAACACAATTCAAGAACACTTCTATGTTCAAACATTAAAAGAGCTTGTATATTAAAAGTTGATTGTTCTGCCCAAGTAATATGACCATTTTGTGACCAACGATAAAAGACATTGATATCCGGATCATTATAAAGTCTTATTGAGCCTTCACCATACAAAGGAATACGCGTCTCAAATGATTGTTTAAGCGAGAATTTTAATAAATTGTTATTTATATCATTCAATTTTAACAAAAAAGTATCCAAACATTTTATCCTAGAAATAATCGTGAATATATAGTTTTTAATAAATTTATAAGATATTTTTTTCATTTCACTCGATATAAACAAATAATAACTAAGCTATTCTTTTTCCCCAACTAACTTATGGTATATATTAAGAAACTTATAGAATAAATTAATTATACAAATCGAAATATAACCTTTTTTTCTAATAATATTCATTTCTAAAATTAGATTCTTAGGAACAAATCCTTTTTTCTCATATTGTTTGCTATTTCGGAAAAAATTGCTTCCTTGAAGTTTGCTTAATTCATCTTTTGTGACAAAACGTATATCGCATATTTCTCTCATGAACCAAGTAATCATATAAAAATATGAGAATACAACAGACTTTTCAATTTCGTCATTAAATAAATTATGTTTTTTTAATATAGAAACAACAGAATCAGTAACCAAATCGGTATCTAAAATATGTTGAAACTTTCTTTTATGTGAAATGCTTTCACCAAAAACGCGATATTTATATAAAGGCTTATCTAAATAATATGAAGTCTCAGCAAAACACATAATAGGAACAATTAAGGCATAATCACCATTAATAGATACTTTATCAATCAAGGCTTCTTCTATTCCCTTTTTTATTATTTCAGTTTTAAAGACTTTATTCATTAAATTATGATTCATAAGTTCCACAACCCATATTATGACTTCTTCTTGTGATAATTCTCCGATATGATTTGGTGCTTTTGTTGTCCAAACATAATTTAAGTTTTCATCACAACAGTCAAAAGGAAATATTACGCAATCATAATCTTTTATATTTAAAACCTTATTAACTTCATAAAGACAATTAGATACTAAATAATCGTCCGAATCAACCACAAGTACATAATCACCAACACATTTCTTTACGCCTTCAATACGTGCAGCTATTTGTCCAATATTATTTATATGATAAACAAATATCTTGTCACTTAAATATTGATTGCAAATATCAAATGTATTATCGGTTGAGCCATCATCAATAATAATTAACTCCCAATTTGTATATGATTGATTAATTATAGACTCAATCATTACAGATATATATTTTTCTATATTATATGCAGGAATGACAATCGAAAATTTGAAATCCATATCTTTGCAGTAAAAATTTTAAAATATAAATTAACACACTACCTAAAATCATATTGGATATTTTATATTATTATAATCATAGTTTTTTATTATATATTTTATCTATATCAAGTAGAATGATTCTGAGTGTATTTAATATCAAATACATGTTCAGAAACGGTTTGTATAACTTAATACTTTTTTTAAAAAATGCACCCTTCCAACCTGAATAGCTAAGATCCGAAAGCCATTTTTTTATATCTTTTTTGTACGAATAATTCTCATCAAACGAAACTATACTCGTATCCTTAAAATCCTCATAATGAAGATTTCCAATTAACAAGATATGCTCACCCTTTGGATATTTGAACATCTTGAGAAAAGCCTTTCTTACATATCTCAGATTAATATCTTTATTATGCTTCAATTTGATCCAATCCTCGATGAACTTCCTTGCCCCGTCCTTGATGGTTTTTGTCTTATCTCTGTTATCATTTCTATCAAAAACCGGTACCCCATCATTATAAGATATAACCTGCTTATCATTAGAGCCAATCAAAGTCTCCATAAATGGAGCTATCAATTCACATTGAAATCTATCAAAATAATTCGAAAACAAGCAGCTATAACTTCGATTTGATCTTCTTATAAATTTGGAAGCAAGTTTTAATCCTAAATATAACCCTCCTATATCAGAGTTCTCTTCTATGATTTTTGAATACTTTTGAATTTCTACTTGTGCATTTCCCAACCATCCAGCATCTACAATAGCTACATTCCCATAAACCCCTTCATTTAAAAAATATTTAATAATTTCATTAGGATGTTCTCTGGAAAACAAAAAAGATTTTCTCGAAACATATAGATATTTAATTTTGTCCTCTTTGTATAAATCTTTATAAATATCAAATGTAAATTGCATATCCCTTGCAAGAAAAAATAAACAGTCAAATTTTTCTTCAAGGTATTTGTTGTGAATCCATTGGCAAAATGCTAATATAATAGGACCTACTATTTCATAACCTATTTTCTCTATGGGATTAGACAATTCATTCAAACCATGATTTATAAAAGCAGCCAATTCCTCATTACGTTTATTATATTTTGTATAAGCTAGTTTAATATCATGTTTATTAATTAATATAGTGCTAATTCCGACTTTCTTAGCTCCTTCTATATCAGATAATTTGTTATCTCCAATATGAATTACTTCATCCGGTTTAATATTATTTTGTTCAAGAAATAATTTAAATAATTCCCCGTTTTTTTTGCTTTTTCCATATTCACAAGAAACCATTACCGGAATATCGTAACCGCATTTTTTTAATATTTGGGATATTGTTTTACTATCCAAATACATATCAGAAATGGCATATATCTTTTTGCCATCTTTTACGAGTTTATCATAAATACTATATATTTTAGGATTCGCGCGACAATTGTTTATTTCAAATTCAATTTCCTTATTTAAATCAAGCATGCAACAATTTTGAATTTCTTTTAATGTCACTTCTCCTGAATTAGTTTTCATTCTTGCTATAATTTCTGATATTACACGAATATATCTGCCAAAGAAACCATAACAATATTTGAATACATTAGTTGGCTTCATAACATCACGAATAACTAATGTATCAAAAACATCAAATGTAATGGTATTATATTTATCTGTTATTTTATATATACTTTCAGGATCAAACATAATAAAACTATTTCAAATAAACTCTATATATTTTTATAGGTCTGCAAAATAACATATCTTCTCCAACCGGTTCAATATCTGCTACGCAATCTAACGATTTGTAATGATCTAAAATGTCATCATCTAAAAATAGAACAGATGAATAAGCGGCGCTAAACGGCGAGCTGGGATTATCTTCAACTATTTTCATTTGTTCTTTATTAAGGACATTGGAACAATCCATGATAATGTATAGAGGTTTAGATTGATCAATTTCATCAAAGCAATCAAATTCATTCTCATATCTACTATAATCTAAAAAATAATAAGAATTTGTATTATAAATTTCAGAAGCAAAACAAACTATAAGCCAATTAGAATACAACATCACATAACAGTTTGAATCTTCTTCTAATTTATCTAAACTGATGCCTTTTTCTTCATGTTGCAACAAATAGGCATGACCACTTAAAATTTGGCTATAAGTGGCAATAAAAAGTGAAAGAAAAACAATCAATACAGATGTTATATTTTTTGAAGGAATAAAAAATATTATTAAATAATAAACAAATAAACATGCAAAAATACATATCGCAGGATATGACATAAATACATATCTAGAGGCAAACATCATTGACATCATATATACAGATGTTTTTATCGAACATATATAAATAATAAAAATAGTGGAAGCAAGACAAGCCAATATAATAACATAAGAATAATGCATGTCTTTAATAAAAATACAAATCTTTTTCCATGTATTCTTCAAAAAAGATTTAAACCAATCTTCCTTTCTAAACAGAATAAACAAAGGAATAAGCAAAATAATAATAAAAACAAAAATAGCAGCTAAAATATTAATCCATTTATTACCATAAGTATTCGTATGGAATCCAAAAATATCTAAAGTAACAAAATAGGTATAGATTCTAAATTGAAGAGCCCTTGAATAACTCACGACTGCATATGTGGTTGCTTCCGCTTCCTGCATAGTGTCATTAAATGTTTGAGGAAATGCTAGAAAGGATAAAAGGACTGCTCCCAAACAAGAAAATCCATAAGAAAAAAATTTCTTAATTCTCTTCAAAAACAGCATGAATATACATATTACAAATACAAGGGGAAAAGCATATACAAGAAATAGATGTAAAGTAAACGCACCTAAAAATAAAGAAAGAATAACTAATATCAAATATATAATTTTTTTCTTCTTATTCTCAGACATAAAATAGCAAAATGAATAATATAAGAAAACCATACCGATGGACATTCCCATGATATACATTCTTAAAAACATCATTGCATTAAAACAACCCGCACCAAATCCAAATAAGCAAATTGATGCAATAGATGCAGGAACACTATTAGTTAGTTTTTTTACTAACAAATACATAAATGTTTGTAGGATAATAAAACTAACAATATTTATAGAAAAAGAAAACCACTTAGAAAATAAACCCGGGAAAAAAGAACATATTGTGTGTAAAACAAATAATTTTAAAGGAGGATTATAATAATCATCAGATGCATGTTTATAAATATTTGAATAAGAAAATCTATGATCCTTATCTACAGTTATATAATTAAATAAAGTTTTTGAATCAATCCATTGACGGTCTAAAGAGTTTCCAAATTCATCTGATTCAGGAACTCTTAAATCATAACTATTAGAAAAGCCATATTCATATATTTCATCTGAATGATAACCTTGTTTAAAAAAATAGAAAGAAAAAATAAGAACAAATAATTGAATTAATAGTATTCCTAAAAACAGCCAGTCTTTTTTTAAAAATGATTTCATTTCAAAAACCAATCTCCCCTTTAAAAAATCACAAAAATATTATATCATAAAACCTAAAAATTTTCCCTATTTTCAATACTTTATTTATATAAAAATATTAGTTATTGATTTGTGTATAATAAAAAAAAACAAGCTCGGTAAAAACCGAGCTTGTGAAAATTTTAAACAAATTTCAAATTAGAGTGTTGTATCACCAGCATGGATAGCACAAGGTGAACCTGTGTAGTTCGAGTAAGAACCTTTCTTACCAGAATCATCGGAACCATCGATGTAAACTAATACAGAGTTAGTACCAATCTTAATAGTAAGAGTACCTGTACCCTTGCAAGATGATTTAAACTGTGTATCAGGTGAATCAGTACCAAGAATCTCATATACAGCTGCCTGGAAAGGAGTACCTGATGAAGGGAATAAGTTTGATCCAGAAAGAGTTGAACCAGCGCCAGGGATACCATTGTTAGATGCATTGATAACTGAAGGATCCATCATAGCTGTCTGAACTGCTTCACGAACTGTATCACAGAGCTGAACGTCTGAAGATACGTTTGTCTTCTCAATGTACTTAATAAGCTGAGGTGCCATAACACCAACGAGGATTGCCATGATAGCAATAACGATGATAAGTTCTACTAAAGAGAAACCTTTGTTGTTTTTCATTTTTTCATCCCCTTTTAACATTTTTTGTGACGTTTGTTTTTTCTGTAAACATAATATAACAAATT
>JAEEGL013037069.1_pt1 | contig 11613 bp, 10 predicted proteins | sample 9134231 | NCBI WGS metagenome assembly JAEEGL01 (sample SAMN16246548, study PRJNA631951) | gut metagenome | biome: gut microbiome; feature: rumen; material: fiber-attached | host: Bos | place: Iran: Karaj | collected 2018-10 | reverse complement strand
ACTGGGTCACGGAAGATTTCAAAGACGCCTATCGCGAAGCCATTGAAAAATATTATGCCGCGGAGTACCGCTCCTTCACCCCTGCCGATGCCGTCGCGAAGATCAACGAATGGGCCGACATCAAGACAGAGCACATGATCCAAAAGCTTCTTCCGGACGATTATCCGACCGAGAGTCTGGCGGTCGTCCTGATGAATGCGCTCTATTTCAAAGACAACTGGGCCAAGGAATTCCCGAAATGGCGGACCAAGGAGAATGACTTCCATACTCTCGCCGGCGGGACCACCCGGAAAGAATTCATGACGACGGAGGAACGTTTCTCCTACTATGAAGACGACGAGACGCAGCTTGTGATCCTGCCCATGAATGGCGGCGTGTACGTGGCCTTCGTCCTCGGATCCACAGAAGGCCTCTCTGAGAAGATCTCCAAAGCCGGAGGCGAACAAGTCCTCGTTACCATCCCGAAGATCGACCTCGAGACCGACTTTTCGAATGGCGAGTTTGTCGACTTCCTGAAGGCGAACGGCGTGAATCTGGCCTTCACCGACGCCGCGGACTTCTCCAACATGATCGACCACGACCTCTACGTCAGCGACATCATCCAGAAGACCCGCATCAAGCTGGATGAAAAGGGCGTCGAAGCTGCGGCCGTGACAGCGATCATCGTGCCAGAGAGCGCTATGCCGCCCGAGGAAGGCCCCAAGACCTTCGTCGCCGACCGGCCCTTCTCCTTCTACATCTACACGACGGCAAATGACACGACCGCGATCTTGTTCGCCGGCCAAATCGTCGAGTAAGAAGTGTTCTTTAGCGAAGACCGGCCCCCTGACTGCGATGCGCAGCCAAGGGGCCGGTCTTTTTTGCGGCCCGGCATACGAAATCAGCGATTTTGCCGATTTCGTATGCCGGAAAAGGGGCTTGAGAGGGCCGAGCGGCATACTAAATTGGCTATTTGGCCAAAAATCTTCGCCGGAGAAGCAGGTTTGAGGCCCAAAACGGCATACTAAACTGGCACTTTCACGAAAAATCTTCGCCGGAGGGCTGACTAGTCCTGCTTGTAGCGTCTAAAACTATGCATATCACGAGAATTAGCTGCCCCAGAGGCGGGTTTAAGACCGTTCCGAGCGTCTAAAACCATGCATATCACGAGAATTAGCTGCCCTGGAGATGTGTTTTGGGCCGTTTGGGGCGTCTAAAAGTAAGCTAATCATCAGAATTAGCGGTTTTAGAGGCAAGTTTACGACCGCGCGGGGCGTCAACATAGGATCATTCAGCGAAAATAGTTCACTAAAAATGACTAATTTCCTGTTGACAAGTTTACTTGGCAATGTTATAGTCATGTCATGCCAAGCGTACTTGGCATACAAAGGAGGAGTAAACACAATGAATAAAGAGGAAATTCTGGCGAAGGCACAGGAAGAGAACAAGGGGATGGATCCGGCCGACAGAGAGGCGCAGAAGCTCGGCGGACTGATTGCCTACATCGTGATCGTCTGGCTGATCATCACCGTCGACACCGTCAACGGACTCGTTCTGCACTACGTGAACAGAGGCGCGGATTTTGCCCTGTTCAGCATGTCCTTCACGATGTTCCTGGTCAAATACATCAAACTCAGGAAGACACACGAACTCATCGTGGCCATCATTTTCGGACTGCTGGCCATCGCGATGCTTGTGGTGTGGATCCTCCAGCTTTTAAAGGTGCTTTGATATGGACGACAGCCTGATCTTAAAAAACCGTCTGGCGGAGATCCGAAAGGAACAAGGCCTCTCACAGCTCGCACTGGCCCATCTGGTGGGCGTCTCGAGAAACACGATCAGCTCGATCGAAACGCTGCAGTACGTGCCCACCGCGAAACTCGCCCTGCTCCTGTGCGTCGCGCTGGAGAAGAAATTTGAGGAAGTGTTTTATTTTTGAGGCATCGGCAAAAATGGACAATCATTTTGCCGGGATGTCCATGGTTTGACCTACAAAACAAGCTCAAAAACAAGAAGATTATTTACACGCAAAACCGTCCGCTTTTCGGGCGGTTTTGCCTTATTTTATGCGGGTTTCATAGGGTTCTCCACGTCTAAACAGAGACCTTGAAAACCGCTTGGAAAGCGCTATAATAGAACCATAAACCAAGCGCTAAACGAGCGGGAAAAGGAGACAAAAATGAGCGTTAGTTACGAGATCAAGGAACATCTTCATTTTGAAGGAAGGGAAGCTGGATACGTCACCGGAGCAGATGTTTGCGCCAACATTATGCATGGCCAGCTTGCAGTCCTCGCCAGCCTGGTACTGATCGATGAGGCAAGTATCTATCGGCTTCAGATGACAGCTGATGGAAAAGAATACCACTTCAAAGGCAAAGAAATCACACCCGAGTACAAGGCGATTCTTGCCGCGCTCGAGGAAGCGGAGAACGTGGATCTTGAGGTCGAGTATGGATACGACAGGAGGTTCGGATGGTCGCTGTATGAACTCGTCGGGCCATTCCCGATGATGGATGCCCTCAAAGACCCTGAGGAAGACCTCGGTTTCGACAATGTCTTCTATTCTGCCTGGAATACCTGCGTGGACGACGGCGGCTGCGGAAGCCTGTTCGCATACGGCACAAAAGACGGCAAGACCTACAGCGGAGAGATCCCCTTTGAAGAAGTACAGACAGTGCCCTCCGGAGAGTGGATCGCCCAGGACTCCCCGATCGCGGCTTCCACAAAGAGAGGAGATAATGAAAATCTGCCCGCATTTATTGACGCCTGCAAGCGTTTTGCTCCCTTCTGCCGGGAAGAGGATCTGTCCTTCACAGATTATGAGAAGGAAGATGAGAAGGAATTCTATTTGAATAATTTAACCCTTCGGACAGACGAAGAAACCCGACATTTTATCGAGTTGGTCAAAGGTCTCCGGAAACTCTCGGAAAGCCAATTCGGTCTCATGGCAGAGCTGGTCGACTGCTCGCATAAAGATGCCCGTCTGATGGTGATCGAAGAGGGCGAGGGAGACGAGTTCATCATCAAAATAGCGATGGTGTGAAGAACAGCGCGCTTTATGGCAAAACTCCCCGCTGAAGGGCGGGGAGTTTTTTATCCAAACTACCGCCACCAAGCACTCGAAGGTCAATACTTTTTTGCCCATTTTTATATTTGTAAAAGCCACCTTTTTATTGTAAAATATCGTCAAATTATGCGTATTTTTTCAGCAAAGCTTTTCGTTCATAATAACCAAAGCAATATGCTTTGGGAATTAAGCATATAAGAGTCTATGATGACAATCAGTTTAGTGGGATTAAAGAAAGTATTCAAAAGATAAAGGCTTACATGCTGTCAAATAAAGATAGTGATAGCTTAAATCTTCATATGTGTTTTCTCGGAAATCCGGGAAGTGGTAAAACGGAAGTGGCAAGATTTGTTGCAGGGATTTTGTACGAGAACAAAGTCCTTCCAACGAATAAAATAGTAGAAGTTGATAGAGGCGGTTTAGTCAGTCAATACTTTGGAGCTACGGCTGAAAAGACGCGAAGTGTAATTAACAGAGCTATGGGGGGAGTGTTGTTTATTGATGAGGCATATGCACTTGGTAATAACAGTGAGGCGGGAGGCATTACTGATTATGGAAAAGAAGCTATTGATACTCTCGTAAAGGCGATGGAGGATTACCGGGGAAAGTTCTGCGTCATCATGGCTGGGTATCGAAATGAGATGCTTAAGATGCTTTCAATTAACCCTGGGCTCAAGTCAAGAATTCAGTTTACACTCGACTTTCCAAATTATACGCGTGATGAATTAAAAAGTATTGCAGAATTAATGCTGAAGGGAAGGCAGTACACGATTGATGATGCCGCGATGCAGAAAGTTCTTGATATTACCGATATCAAACGCAAAGAGTCAAACTTTGCGAATGCCAGAGAAATTCGTAATATTCTTGACCAGATCATAATGTGCCAAAATCTACGTTGTATGGGCACAGAAGACAAAGAGATTGGTCTCATAGATGTGAATCAGTATATTAAAGATGCGAAGATTAATTTGCCAACCGGTAATTCGGGGACAACGGGAAAGATTCTTACAGGCGAAGAGGAACTTGACTCCTTGATCGGTCTTGCTTCTGTGAAACGAATGATCAAGAAGATCAAAGCCTATGCGAAGCGTAATAAAGGAGAAGCGGACTTCAATCTTCACATGTGCTTTTATGGCAATCCTGGTACAGGCAAGACTGAGGTTGCACGTATTCTTTCCAGAATTCTGTATGATGCGGGCGTACTGGCTGAAGCAAAACTGGTCGAAACAGACGGCCAAGGCCTGATTGGCCAGTATGTGGGCGAAACCGGACCGAAGACAGAGGCGAAGATCAATGAGGCCATGAATGGTGTACTCTTTATTGACGAGGCCTATAGCCTGGTTGGATCCGGCTCTGCAGGTAAAGCTGTGGCCAGCTACGGGGATGAAGCAATAGCGGTGCTCCTGAAGAAAATGGAGGATCATCGCGGGCAGTTCTGCGCGATTCTTGCAGGTTATAAAGATGAAATGCAGAAACTATTGAGCGCAAACCCCGGCTTTGAGTCGCGTATCCAGTTCACGCTGGAGTTTCCAGATTACACCAGAGAAGAGCTTGGTGAGATCGCAAAAGCGTTTTTGGCAAAGAAAAAATATCGGATTGAGGATCCGGCGCTTGAACGGCTTCTCGATATCGCAGAGTATTATAGAAAGAGACCGAACTTTGCAAATGCACGGACAATTCGAAACATTCTGGATCAGGTCATTATGAACCAGAATCTTCGCACAGAAGACGAAGGCGACAAGGAACTGATCATTCTGGAGGATGTGGAAGACTATCTGACTGACGAAGGGATTGATCTCTTGAAACAGTCGAACAGGAAATTTGGGTTTGGAGTATAAGTTCGCAGGAACGAAGGGAACGAAAGATGGAAATGCCCGATCATATCTTGAAAACAACATAACTGGTTTAGAAGTGTTAGAAGTGCTTCGGAGTGAGGTTGTTCGGGAAGGCTGAAAAGAAGAGGCTTGTGTGAATACCTTGGGGAGCCGAACAGAAGAATGCCTCTCCAAGAGAATACTTTCAAATCACACCATTTTGAATAGGAGATAAGGATGATTGTATATAATGGATTAAAACAAGACTTCTTGCATGATGTCGAAACAGACCAGATTGCCCGTAAAATTGAAGAGAAGGTTCAGGAGAAGCTTGGGCGAAGAACGTTGCCAAACGAATATGCTTCTTGGGATTATTCGTATGAGTACATGTATAAAGTCTTGAATGATTCCGAAATTCCCGACGTGGCAGGAATTGCAATTGAATACAATATTCCACAAACGGCAAAACGCGTTGATTTTATGATTTCTGGATACGATGAATATGATCATCCAGGGATGGTGATCGTTGAATTAAAACAATGGAGCAAACTGGAAAAGGTGCCGGAGAGCAACGCTATGGTCGAGACGTATACGGGGAGGGGAATTCGAAAAGTTGTCCACCCTTCTTATCAGGCGTGGTCGTATGCTCAATTGATTTCTGACTATAATGCTGCTGTTCAAGATGATCAGATAAGCATTGCGCCATGTGCATATCTCCATAATTACATCCGGAAGGATCAAGATCCATTAGACGACACCCAATATGACTTATATACAGGCGCTGCACCAGCTTTTACAAAAGGACAAGTAGCCGATCTCAGGCTATTCATAAAAAAATGGGTTAGAAAGGGCGATAACAGTGATGTCCTATACAAAATCGACCATGGGAAGATCAGGCCATCTAAAAGCCTTCAAGATTCTATTGCATCCATGATAAAAGGGAACGAAGAGTTCGTAATGATCGATGAACAACGAGTTGTATTCGAAGAAATCATTAGGCTTTCGTTGAAATGTCAGAAGGATCATAAAAAACGGACTATTATCTGTCAAGGAGGTCCGGGAACAGGGAAAAGTGTAGTTGCTGTCAGGCTTTTAGCAGAATTAACCAGAAAAGGACAATTTGTTCAGTTTGTTTCGAGAAATAGTGCACCTCGCTTGGTGTATTTGGAAAAACTGAAAGGCCAGATGAAAAAATCCGGAGTGGACAATCTGTTTAAAGGTTCTGCAAGCTATACGAAAGTCGGAAGAAATCAGATCCACACCCTTTTAGTTGATGAAGCACATCGTTTGGTTGAACGTGGCCAATACACGAAGATTGAAACCGGAGATGAGAATCAAATCCGTGAAATCATACATGCGGCAGCATGTTCAGTCTTCTTCATAGATGAAAGCCAGCGCGTCACGATGAGTGATATTGGCTCAGTAGAAGAAATCAAGAGAAAAGCGGCGGAAGAAGGTTCTGAAGTAACAGAGATGGAACTCCTCTCTCAGTTTCGCTGTAATGGTTCAAATGGGTATTTGGCATGGTTGGATGATCTATTGGAAATACACGAAACAGCCAACTATAATCTTGATGGATTAGATTATGATTTCCGGGTTCTTGATTCACCAAAGGCTTTACAGGAATTGATAATTGAGAAAAACAAAAACACCAACAAGGCACGCATCCTTGCCGGGTATTGCTGGGAATGGCCTAAAAAGTATCGAAGAAACTCGGCGTATCACGATATTAGGATAGGAGACTTTGAAATCAGCTGGAATCTCGAAGGTGGGGAGGCGTTTGCAATAGGACAGAATTCTGTAAATGAAGCGGGCTGTATTCATACATCTCAGGGTTTGGAGTTTGATTACGTGGGTGTCATTATCGGTGATGACTTGCGCTTTGAAAATGGCCATGTCATTACTGATTTTAGAAAGCGGGCACGTTCAGACCAGTCAATTAAAGGAATACAAAAATTGTACAAAGAGAATCCTGAAGAAGCCTGTAATCGCGCTGATGAAATAATTAAAAATACGTATCGAACATTAATGACCAGAGGCATGAAAGGCTGCTATGTCTATTGTACGGATAAAGGAATGGCAGACTATCTTCGCAAGCGTCTGGAAGCTTACAAGGAAGGCTTTTCTACACACGAGAAAATGTCCTGATTTGATATGTGACAAAATCGCGCAGAGACATGGGATGAACCATATTGACATGATTCCGAAGAGCAGTTTTCTTCGAAAAAGAACATGAAGCACCTACCGAGCAGAGTAATCCCCCCTCAACCCCCGCTTGAGTCTCCCCTCTCCATCTTCAACCCCTCCTCGCTTTAACGCGCCTTCATTTTCCTCTAAAATGACGGTGTAAGGAGGTGCCGGAGATGGCGGAACTTAGGTATTATCTGATTCGTGAGAGGCATGAGGCTTCAGCTTGTTAAGGAGTATGTACCGCAAGAACTCAGCTATGCAAAGCTGGTGGATTATGGATTGGCCGGCAGTATTCAGGGGCAAAGACGCACAGGACCATACATACAGGCCGCGATTGATAGTTTGGATGGTTTGGATTAAATGATTGGCATATCCTATCATCACTAAGCGAGGAGGATAAAAGCAAATGAGAAAGTCGGATTATGCTATAGCCAAGGAGGCACTGGATGCCGGCAACAACGAGAAAGCAGAGAATTACTGCGACAAGATCCTTGAACGGGATCCGACCGCATACGAAGCATGGTTTATGAAGGGCAAAGCAGCCGGCTGGCAGTCTACACTGGCCAATCAGCGAGTCAACGAAACCATCAGCGCGTTCACCAATGCGCTTGAACACTGCCCGGAGGAGAAAAAGGCAGAGCTTTGCGATAAATGCAAAGAAGAAATCGAGAACCTCAACAAAGCGCTTCTTTCGGTCCGGATGCAGAACGTCATGCTTCATCCGAGCGATAATGACGTGAACGAGCTGGGCACCGATGTGAACAGCATTCTCTCAAATGCCTTTGCTTTCCTCCGAAAGGAAAACATCGATGTCGAAACCGTCGGAAAGAGCCTTGGAAAGATCATCCTCAATGCCATCATCAGCAATTTCAACAAGACCGTGTGGAGAGACTATCAAGGTGCTAACGGCAAACCTGATGATTATGAGTTCAAGCGTTTCATGCAAGAGACCGACCGCTGTCTGAAAGCAATCGATTATGCCTCGATCCTGTTCGGAACTTCCGATACGGACGATCCCGATCTGTATGAATGGCGCGCCCTGGCATTTGACGCCAAGGTCAAGTTGAACACCCTGGTCCGTGACGCATGCTCGTGGGTTAACATTTCTGATGGACGGGGCAGCAAGACCTATTATAAGAATCTGCAGTTGAACGAAGAGTCGGTACAGTTCCGGAATAAGAACAATGACGAATGGGAAGCTAAGGCGAAAGAATGGCGAAGGAAAAAGGCGAGCTTGGAGAAAAAGATCGAGGAAGAATTAGAGCATAAAGAGGATGCCTATTGGGCAGAGCATGCAGCAGAAAAAGCGAAACTCGTGGCTGAGAGGGAGGAACTGAATGCAAAGCTCGCACTTCTGTACAACGCTATGGAAGACCGAGTCAAAGCGTTGAACAACGAGATCAATGCCATCCCGGGCCGTGAAGAGATCAAGGGTCTGGATGGCAAGATTGGTGTATTGATTGCGAAGAACTCCTCTTTGGCCGTCTACAAGACCAAAGAAAAAAGAATGCTCCAAAATCAAATCGACCAGGTGCTCCTTGCGAAGGGCGATGTTGAAAACCGTATGATTTCTGCCAGGAAGGATATCGAAGACAGGATTGCGAAAACAAAGGCGGAGATTCAAACTCAGATCGAACCGATCCAGAACAGAATCAATGAAATCCATCTCGAACTAACCAGGACAATGAAGGCTTAATCCCCCCTCAACCTCCACTTGAGTCTCCCCTCTCCATCTTCAACCCCTCCTCGCTTTAACGCACCTTCATTTTCCTCTAAAATGACGGTGTAAGGAGGTGCCGGAGATGGCGGAACTTAGGTATTATCTGATTCGTGACAGGCTGGTGGGGAAGGAAGCGAAAGGCGCGTATTATTTGTTTCGAGAGGGTGCGTGGGAGCCGGATGTGAAAAATGTGATCATGGACCGTCTTGTGGGTTATGATCCGTTTGAACCGCCCGGCTCGCCTTATGGGATCGGGTGTATGTCGGTGATGGATGAGATCGAGGAGATCTCTGAGGAAGAAGCCCTTTAAGACGCGCGAGGCCATTTACGACTGGGAGCACATGAAGACTTTCGTGAAGACGACGGCACGGAACTTCAAACTTCAAAATACGCTGAAGGCGGTCGATTACGCGGTGGAAGCGCATGAGGGGCAGAAGCGGAAGAAATCCACGATCCCGTACATTTATCATCCGCTGAATCTGGCCTGCCACGCGCTGTCCATGGGGATCCGGGAGGATGAGATCCTGGCGGCATGTCTCTTGCATGACGTGGTGGAAGATTGCGGGAAGCGATATGAAGAGCTTCCTGTCAATGAAGAGACGAAGGAACTCGTGCGTTTGTTGACGCATGAGAAGACGACGGACGAGGACCGGGATCAGGTCATGAAAACGTATTATGATGCGATTGCGGGGAATCCGAAGGCGGCGCTGGTCAAATGTATCGATCGCTGCAACAACCTGACCACGATGTCCTGGGGGCTGAGCCGTGAGCGGATCTATCGGATGATTCAGGAGACGGAAGCGTATTCTCCGCGGCTTCTCCGGGTGATCAAGGCGGAGACGGAGTTCAACAATGCCGCGTGGCTCTTACAGTATCAGATGGAGAGCATGCTGGATATCTATAAAAGGCTGCTGTGAGGGGGGCTGAGGATCACACGTGATGAGACCGGGAGCATGGGCTCCCGGTCTCTTCAAGGTTTCTTTATTCTTTTTTGTTTGAATATGCTTATCGCCTCATCGTATAAGTTTTACCGTCTTTGTAGCAATACACTTGCATTGTATTGACATCAATGAATGTAAATCTGAACCGATCTCCGAGCTTCTTTCCCTCATCTGTATAGTCACCATAGCTTATTTTTGCTAATTCTTCGCAGTCTTTATATTCAACTTTTTTTTCAAAAGTTTTTGCGCTGCCCAAATAGTTTTCTTGATCAAACAGGGATTGTGCACCCTGATAGACCAGCTCATTTGCAAATTCAACCTTTTGCAAAAAAGGTTTCAGCTCATCTATTGTGTTGCCTGCTTCTTGATAGTTGCCTTTTTTAATTTCGCTTTGGGCAATAATCAGTCTTATAAGTGGAACACCCCAGAAGTACATCCCTACACTCAAAAGGCATAGAAAAACAAAGAGAATAGCAAGTATAATACTTCTTTTTTTTCTACGCTTCTTTTTTTCAGCTTCCTTCTCGCGGAGTTCTTGAGCAATTCTTTCTTCTTCTATTCGCCTTTGTTCTCGCTCCGCAGCCGCGGTCTCTTCTTCGAGGCGAATCCGCTCGGCAGCCAGATCTGCTAACTTTGTCCCTGTGAGGAGTTCATCCATTTTCGCAAATGGTCTCTTACAGATAATGCATTTTTCTGCAGATTTCAAATTGATTGCCCCACAGGTGCAGCGGTATAAGCCCATCACCTTAGTCGGAACAAACCCGGAACGTTCGCCCAGTTCAAGATGCCATTGCTGAAGCAACACGGGATCCTGAAAATGGTCTTGTATCAGTTCTTGTGCCGGGAGGGTGGTCCATTCTAAATTTTCCGTCACGGTAGAGGAACCATCCGAATAAAACGCACAGAGTCCCATGAAGCGCATTTCTCGAACCAAATTATCGGGAAGAAAGACAGGAGTGCGAGAGCCGAACTCTGCATCCGGAACGGCGTTGATATCCAGATAGGAGTACTCGAAATCGGGATAAATAACTGATCCGTCTATACCGAATAAGCCCAGGTGAATGCGAATTCCTTTAAGATTCTTGCCGGAGAGGTTACGAAACTTCATCTGAGCGAGAATCTTCTGAGTATGATTATCCTTCAGGAGAACTCCTGCCTCAAGCAGCACAGGGGAACCTTCCACATAAAGGTTTTCTGGAAGGCGGAAAACTTCGGAAAAACGATCGGACATAAGAAATCCCTTCTTTTATAACGTTGGCAATTCGTCTGCGATGTTTTCTTCCTTGACTTCAGGCTTCACAAACAAGTCCTTCTTAGACTCTAGCGCTTGCTCAACGGAATCTTTGATGCGGTCATTCAACTTTGCCTGATTCACTTCTGCATCTTTCATAGCACCAAGCCTGCTTCCGAAGAGACACAGCAACATCATGCCAAAGCCTATCAGCAGGATGCCTGAGCCGGTTCTTATAGTCTTTGCGATTGTGTTCAGATTATTGGCAGCAACCCTGGATGCGCTGGCAGCTTCAGCCGCATTATTAGATACGTATGTATAGAAATCAGCACCAAAAGTAGCATAGCCAGATGGATACAAATAACTCGAACTGGTGGCAGATGAGGTATTTCCTCCGAGGACGCCAAATAGCATAAGAAATCCTAAGACAACCACTGCGATTCCACTTCCCATTCCCAACACTGAAAACGCTTTTTTCATGACAACGTTCCTTCCCTTTCCTTTTTTTGTACCGTAAATACCATAGACTGCTCTTCGAACGGGCAGCTATTTAGAATTATTAAAAGTATACTCTGTAATAGGATTTCTTTGTCCAAGCAGCCTGCTTTGGATTGGTAAAAGAAGTACTTAAATAAGCGTTAGCGATCCAACATGAACACTCCTAAAGCGGT
>JAEEGL012984845.1_pt1 | contig 11613 bp, 3 predicted proteins | sample 9134231 | NCBI WGS metagenome assembly JAEEGL01 (sample SAMN16246548, study PRJNA631951) | gut metagenome | biome: gut microbiome; feature: rumen; material: fiber-attached | host: Bos | place: Iran: Karaj | collected 2018-10 | reverse complement strand
GGGGTCCCAACGAGAGTTGAAAAGAACTTAGACTCTATTATCGCAGAACTCCAGAGAGAGCTTAATGATGTGGAAGAGGCTTTATCTGAGGAAACTTCCGCTAGAGAAGCCGCTGACGCTGCTATCGAGCAGGAAATTGAAGACCTACGTAACGAGCCAGATGTGGTGGACATCGTAGGGACATACACCGACCTACAGGCATATAACACTTCAGACCTTGGAGATAAGGATATAATAAGAGTCCTAGTAGATGAGACGCACGATGACGAGTCGACTTACTATCGCTGGAACAAAACGCCACAAACCTGGACTTATATCGGAGCAATAGATGGGTACTACACCAAAGACCAAACCGATACCCTATTAGAGGGCAAACAAGATGTGCTGACAGCTGGTACAAACGTACAAATTTCCAGCCAGAACGTCATCTCGGCAACTGACACCACCTATTCTGACTTTACTGGCACAGACGGGACAGCAGCAGGTACATCTGGCTTAGTTCCAGCTCCTTCTACTACTGATGCTGGAAAATTCTTGAAAGCAGATGGAACTTGGGAAACAGTGCAGGCTGGTGGAGGAGCAACCATATTCTACATAGGCGGTGGGCTTATTGGACGGGGGGAAGATATAGAAGGACCATTGTTCTATAAGGATTCATCTTACCAAACTCCAGCAACGGCTAGTGAAATGTATGCTGCTTGTATGGCAGGACCTACGTATATCTGTTCTAACCAGTCTGACGACCTTCTTTATACTGAGATTGTAGCTATGTCTAACTATAGTACTAACTACAACTTCTCTCTAACCAACATAGAACACGATCTTGGGTATGACTGCACAATAGCTAGTTATATCAGTAGTGGGACTGAGTATTACAATTTCTATTACAATGAGCCATCCACAATCAATGTTGTCCAAACTACCGGTTCAAGCACAACAAACGTGATGAGTCAGAATGCAGTCACGACTGGTCTAGCTGGCAAACAAGACACCCTCACGGCTGGGGCCAATATCACCATAGACGCAAATAACGTGATTTCGGCTGCTGGTGGAGGAAGTGGTCCTACCGTAGTTCAGGCTACTGGTACTTCTACTACTGACGTGATGAGCCAAAACGCTGCTACAAGTATGGTGTTCCCAAACAATGATACTCAGAGAGTTCAGATTGGTGCAGGAGCTTCTACGGTTGCCTATACTCAAGGTGTAGCTATAGGTAGGAATGCACATGCTCGAAGTACCACGACGGTGGCTATTGGCTCAGGAGCAACAGCAGAGGATGTATCTGGTGTAGCGATTGGGAATCTGTCCGATGCCGCCGAACCAAACAGTGTAGCGTTAGGTGGGTCTGCTGTCACTAGCAGGAGAGGTGAAGTAAACGTAGGGACAGGAAGGTATAACTACGGATATAACTCTACCCCATACAGAGTTATCGGTGGAGTCCACGACGGTCAGACCGCTCACGACGTGGCTACTGTTGGACAGCTAAATGGCAGAGTATTAACAAGCGCTGGTGCACCAACCACTTCAACTGTGGGCACAGTTGGTCAAATACTTGAGGATACAACAAATGGCAAGCTCTATATCTGCACGGCCATTGTTCCTGGCACTGACCCTGACCCAGACACTTATACTTGGGAAGAACTTAACAAAACTTATATTGATTTCGTTGGCACAGATGGAACTGCAGCTGGCACGGCTGGCTTAGTTCCTGCCCCAGCCATAGCCGATGCAGAGAAGTTTTTGAAGTCTGATGGGACGTGGGGGGTGATGTCACCTGTCGTCAACTTATCCGTAGTGATAGATAATGACTCTTGGGGCACGCCAGCCCTAGTGTATCCTTTTGGATCAGGAGTAGATAAAATTGGAGTGGTCAAACTATCCGCAGCGCAAGGGAATCAAGGGCTTTTCCAAAATGACGACAGTGGGGAGTTTGTGACCGAGGGCGAACTGTACGAAATGATTGCGTCAGGGACAAGGGTCAAACTGAACCATGTTCCGGTTGGTCAATCTTTGACCTCCCCCCATACATATCATCCCGGTACCGAGTATGTGAACGGCATCGAACTCACCAATGAGTTCGTCACTGAGGTAGATGGGGCGCCAATAAGCGTTTACAGCGCTACTGTTCCCTTCTTGCTGTACGTATCGGAGTCGGGTAACTACCCCCCACTCGGTGTCTTCCTTATGAAGACAAGCCAAGAAGCCCCATACGATGATACTTATGGGTTCTACGTCCAGGGGCGCTTCCCAGGGACGCCTCAATAGCGCAAATTACACTTAGTGGAGAAAATAGCCCCAGCAATGGGGTTATTTTTTTATTTCGGCATTTTTTTCTGTTATATATAAGATATAGCTTGGCTCTCTTTAAGAGTAAGCCCAGTCAATGTCGCTGTTTTGTCGCCGACTAAAGTATTTATACCCCATAGGGCGTATCCAAGCAATTCAAAATTATACGGAGTAGTTGTAGAAGCAAGTAAAACCATAAAACTGCCAGAAACAAAGATAGATGGTGTCACGAAAGAACAATGCACTACTTCAACAGCGGGAGATGTTTGGGTATTAAATAATTAAAAAGGAGAATAAAATGGAAAAATATATTATTACAGTAAAAGCAGATAATCGTATACTAGCTATGGGAAGAGCGCCAGAGGAATAGGATTTGGTAAATATGATTCCAAAAATAACATCGGAAATGCTCAGGACACAGCCAGACCAGACGGTAAACGTCATCAACCGTTTGATTGATGCTGTTAATGAGCTGCAACGGAAAAAGTAGTATAATAGGAAAGGGGGGAGTTTGACTTTTTTCTCCTTTCCCTAACTCCACTTATCTAGCCCCAGTCGCCACGGGGCTAGTCTTTTTTTACTTTTATCTAAGAGACATTGTATAATAAAGCTATGGCACAAATATTACCTGAAACGGAAGTAACAGAGGTAGAGGGACGCACTTACGTCAACCCTCAAGCCGCATTAGGCGAGTCTGGTACTTTTATTGATAACCTTAGACAAACACAACAAGCGAATACGCAGCAGATTGCTCAGGATACTGCGAATTTAGGCACTGAGGTCCCGTCCAATCTTGGTGGTCTTATTGGGGGAGAAGGATATTGGACTTCACGGTACCAGACTCCTCAGACCAATGCTACAGTAGCGAACTTAAGAGCGGCGGCTCAGGCGAAGGCTCTGAATGACGTCTTGGCGAATGAACAAGCTATCTGGAAGAACAGATATCAGAACGCTTATAGAAATTATCAGAAGAGACAGTACGATAAAGCGAACGCTCCAAAGACGCAAAACCCCGAAACTACGGATCCATCGGAGCCGGATGTTGAGAAAAATGTTACAACTCCGCAAGAATTCTTCGGAGTTCCAGATACAATAGTGTCTGAAACGGACACTCACTATATCTATACTGACCCGAAGACCGGAGAACAAACTAAGGTGTCGAAGGATTACATGAAACAAATCTATGATGAGAATGGGAACATCACAGATGATGGTATGGTAATTCTGGACACCAGAAGGATGCTAGGACTATAATATGGTATTAGGATTATTAGCAGCAGGAGCAGCAATAGCTGCTGGGGCTGCCATGAATGATGCGCAATCCCCAAAAAACAATGACCAAAGTTGGAACCCAAAAGGAACGGGGTATACTGATGCTGAATCTCTATCTATGAGAGTAACTCAATATATTACTCAAGGGGGGAGGCCGGAATATCAAAATGCAACCTCTCACCCCAAAACATTATCTGTTTATAATGAGCCATATGCTAAACAAAATGGCAACGAGTATGGCACGTTCGAGTTTTATAAAGCTCCAGATGGTACTTTCACTAGGGACTTGACTCGTGCTACGGACATATCTTTTGATAATAAAAGCGGCAAAGTGACATTAACTCTCCCAGATAAATGGGCTAATGATGAAGTCATTAAAAAAATAACAGATAGTTATTCGCTGCAAGCCTTATCTAAAAATTATAAGACAGACAAAGATGTCCAATATCAAGACCCTTATGACGAAACAAAAAAAATAAATACTGAAAAATATATTGAAATGTTGAATAGTGCATTGAAGGATCGCACCACGGCTTTAGAGGCTACTGCCCCCACTAAGGCAAATTTAATAGGTAGGTTCGGAGGCTCGGAGAAAAGAAACAAAGTTATAAACGGCTTAACTGCTGATGATGTTATTATCATGTCAGCTGATGGAAGTAGTGAAAAAACTCCTCTTGCTGTGCCAAAATGGATGGAGATTGCTTATCCTGAGTTGGCTAAATTAGCTTCTTACAAAAATGGTTTTGTAAAACCAGAAGATTTTAGAAATGAATTCTACAATATAGAGAAGGGGAAAATCACTGAAGCTCAAGCTAACGCTATTACAGAGACAGTCCGCAGGATGCTTTCTGAAGACGTTGATGACATGACCCCAGAAGAATACGCTAGAACTTTAGCCTTGTACAACTATTTGGCAAAACATGACCCCGTACGAAGCGGCTGGCAACAGTTCATCAGCGCTGGAGATGCGATGTCTAAACAATTTTACAGCGGTTATTATAACAATTTGTATAATTGGGTGACAGGAACAGCTGACTTTCTCGTAAATGCTGCCAAATTTAGTTGGGCTACTGGTGACAGCGTCGATTTATATGGCGCTCTCCAGCAAAAGAACTACTTTGGTGACGCGTTAGAAGATTTGGCCGCCCAAGATTATGAAATAAACAGTAGAACAAATTTTAATGCCCTTTCTGCAGCGGATGCCGGAAGATGGCAGGCTCATATATTGGCTAAGGCTACTGAAACCTTGGCAATTATGGCCGCGTTCAATTACGCTTCTGGAGCAGTGACCAATGCTATCATAAATCGAGGAGCCACCAAATTAGCTGGCGAAATGACTGCGGAGGGGACAGCCTCAGCTGCTACAGGTGTGGCCACTGCTGGACAAACTGCGACTTTCAACCAAGCTGCGGGGCAAGCTTTCGGCCAAGCACTTTCTAAAGCTTCCACCTCTGGCCTGACACAGCGCTTCTTTAATATGACTGTGGAACAAGTGAGGAACGCTTATGAAATAGCTGTCGCTGGGACAGGAACTGCGCTTAACGGAATGTCTATAACGCAAGCGACTAATATAGTGAACTCTGCAGTCGCCATTGCGAATTCTGCTAAATGGGCAAATACCGCACTAAATGCTTTGAGTATGGTAACTCTCTCGGCGGTGGTATGGAACCAAGATTTGACAAGAAAGGTGATGTCATCAAAATCGACTAGCGATGAAACTGCACTATGGATTAGGCAAACACTTTTCGACACGGCTAAAATGGCGGCCTTTTCTGCACTCGGGAATGTTGCAACTAATGAACTTATCGGGGCCTACAAGGGTTCTAAATTAGAGTCTGCTGTTGAAGGGTTCAAACAGGCTGCATCTAAAAAAGTTGTTGGACTGTCATCCAAGATTTCTACTCCTTGGCTTAATTTCAGGGAATGGTGGTTAAGTAGAAAAATGTCAACGGGGAAACAAGTTTCAAACGCCACGGCTACTTCTTATGAGGCAGTTAGAGAAGCCCAGTTACTAAATGAGGCAAGAGCGAACTTAGCAGCTAAACCGACCACTCCACCTAATCAAATGACAGATGTGACTACGAATATGGGGAATCCACCAGCCAGTGCTGCTGCTCAGGTAGTAGACCCAGTATCTGGTTTAGTCAAAACTGGGGTTGTAGTGAATGGTGCAGCTGGCACAATAACTCCTTATCAAGAAGGCCAAGCGAATTTGGTAGAACTTGAAAACCAACTTACTGATTGGAGCGATGTAGATACTAATGTATCAGTGGTCATGAACTCTATAACTCATCCAGATATTGAACCAGTAATGAGCCAGCAAGTATCAGAAGCTATGAAAGCTGATTCAGAACTATTAAGGCTAGAAGAGGAATCGGGACTGTTAGACAAAGACGTTATGAAGGCTAATAAGAAGCTTGGGAAAGAAGAATACAACTTTATTTATTCATCTCATAGCCAGGCTTCAGCTATTTATGCCACTCGATCTTGGGAGCTTCAAATTATTAAAAATGAAGCATTAGCTAACGGAACTACGTTAGAGACGTATAAGCCATACCTAGAAGCCAAAGACAGATTAGCGAAAGCATCTGAGAACCTACCAGCGAGTATAAGGCTAGTTATTGACAACAAAGTGATACCATCATTCCAGAGAATCGAATATTCATTCTCTAGCAGAATGACTTATGACTGGCACGTGTTCCCAGAAGATGTACTCAATGGGCTTCGTGCTAGTGGAAAATGGGGAACAGACGGTAAAGATTGGTTGCGCACAGTAGCTAGGAAAGATTTACCTAAGGGAACCTATACTCCGTACAGTAAGGTAGTTCAAAGAGACAATACTCTATCGCTCAACCGATTTAGGATACTAGAGGATGACGACATAACATGGATTGGCAATGGGCTCTCTGAACTCATCAGAGAAGCAGCTATCGCTAATGCAGAGAGAGGGTTTTTGAAATCTTCCATAAAAGCAACTGGCGTTACTCCGGAAGTTGTTGTATCTGGTGAAAAGACTGCCGCTGCCCGTTCTCTTAAAGAGTACCGTACTGAGCTCAATAAGGAAATCGGCAATGGCATTCGCTCCTTCAAAGAAGATATGAAGATGTCTGAAGGGGTAGCGAAGAAAACTGATTTGGCGAAGAACTTGGCGAAAGAAGAAGTTGCTACTACTGGTGGAGTAGAAATCACTGAACCAGAAGAGCTTAAAGTTGTGATGGAAGACAACGATGTCTTGACAACTAGCTCAATAGTTGACCAACAGTCAATGAACGAGTTTTATAACCAGTCTTCTCCAGAAGCTAGAAAAATAATGCGAGACTATTTTAGTAGAGAAGAATTAGTATCAGCTGACTCGGCAAAAACTATAAAGAAAACGAGAAAAGAATGGAAAGAAAACCCAATCTACGACGAAGACTATAGTGCTGGTAGAGCTGAAGATGTAATGGAGGGTAGAATTCCATTAGAAGATTACCTAGAAGAGCAAAAAGAACGGATGTGGGAGGCCTTTAAAAAAAGCAACCAGGGCACAGAAACCTTTTATCATAGAGACGAGAATGGGCAGATTGATAGACGAGATACAGTGTCTTACAATGGAACACTCTATAGAGGTTTGTACAGTGAGTATGGCGGTAAGCCTACCAAAGCGGAATTTGGTGAAGCTTTTGACGATGTGATTAAGAAAGGCTCAGAAAGTAAATACTATTCTGGGTTCAAAGAGTTTGACTATGATGGGGATTTTGATAGGGGCTATAATGCTGGGAATGAAGAGATTGATAATATACTCTCCATAAAAGCGACTGCTGAGCCTGCTTCACAAAAAGCCATTATAGAAACTAGCGAACAGCACTTTGATGTAGTATCTTATGACAAACTCCAAAGGCTTATTGCTTCCGATGAGGCTAATAATGATTTTTCGCATATTGGTATTCTTGATAGGATAGATAAGGCGAATGCCTTAGCAAGTGAAAAGGTGAAGTCGTCTTCACAAATTAAGGAAGCTTCAGAACAATATTCTCAGCTTCAAAAAGAGATGCAGAGAGATGCTAATGGTATAGAAGACTATTCTTATATGGCAGTCGACAAGTCAGCATCTCCATTACAGAAATTCGCCGACGAGAACAAACTTGCTCTTCCGGATGACAAACGCCCATTGAAAGGCAAAGTCAAGCACGCTCTTTGGGAAAAGGTCCAGAATGGCGAAGAGCTACCAAAGATTAAGGGTATTAAGAAATCTGATATTTCTAAAGAAATGGACAAAAAAGATTTCTATAAGATGCTTGACGAAACCGATTTATTCAAGAATGCATCTGGTCCTAACCCACTTAAATATGATTTAGACGAAGAAAAGCTACTCGGTGATGTAGACAAATCTATAGATGGCATGATTGACTTCGTCAAAACGAACAAGAAAGCCTCGTTGGCAGTTGAGGGAATCGCTAATCTACAAGGTGTCCCGATGACCGATACCAGATTTGAATTTATAGTGTTAGATAATATCTTAAATAAAGAAGGTGAGTCAATATTCGGTAAAACACTCTATGATGTGTCTAAGAATATTGTTGATGAGAACATTCCAAAGACCGCAGTAGTCATTAAGGGTAATCTAGATACTTTGTATGGCAAAGTGAACAAGGCTATTAAGAACCAAATGATTAGCCGATTTGCCGCTGCTAAGAATGCTCTAGAAAGCGCTGGTGAGCCTGTAGATAGCGCTACAGTTACACAATTATTAGATAAGTATAATGAAGATATTGTGGGAGCAAAGGCTGACCCAGTAGTAGTAAAAACTACTAATGATATGGGAGAGATTGAATTCTTGAGGGTGTCCCCTACTATTGCCGATATTTACAACAACAGGCCTATTTATACCCCAATGAGTACTCCGATGCAACTTATGGCGAATATGGCATTGCTTAAGCGGATTTCTATTACTAACTTAAACCCAAGAAGCTTTTCAAAACAGGCAGCATCGGATACTGCTATGGCCTTTGCTACAGTCGGTGCCTTTCCGGGAACTTTCAACGCCATTGGTGACGACTTGTCTCTTAGGTTCGGTAATGACATAGCAGAATACTTCGAGCAGAAGGACCCAACTCGATATAAGAATATCAAGGCTATTTCTGATAGAGACGGTATAACATTGGCAGAAGCAGCAGTAAAAAATGCTGAGGCTATTGGTAATGTTCAATTGCCATTTAACACAATGAACCAAGAGGCTTTAAGGCAAGCTAATGTTGGTAAGTACGGCACCAAGCAAGCTATTGAAATGCGTAGAAAAACCGCAATTCAAAAGATGAACGATGGACTGAGAAAAGCCTCTGACAAACTTGGAAAACCAAATGACAAAAGAGAAGAATACGCTCGTAAGATTGCTGGGCAGAAGGCCTATCGAGATGCACTGGACAAGGGGTATAACCCAGCGCAAGCTGACCAGTTCAGAAGACAAGCTATTGATAATGCAACTACGAACTTCCGACAGAAACACACTGTATTTAATAACCTTAGGATTACTACTCCATATCTTACCTCTGGGATTTCGGGCGCTAAAAGTTTCTGGAAGATGTTTGAACTTGACCCGATCGGCGTCACCTCTAGGATATTCACTGGGTTCATTGTTCCGATAATGTACTTTATGGGTGAGATAGTAAAAGATGAAGAACTGAGGAAGAAATACGAGTCGCTTGCTGAGTACGAAAAGGCTAATCATATTCTCATTGCTATCAACGGCGACCTAATTGGTATCCCCGTCGGCGAAGAGCTTGGTCAGATAACTAATATTGTGTCCCATATTGTTGAGTCTATGCACGGAGAGAACCAGTATAATTTCTGGAATTTGATGCTAAACGATGTGGTAGGGCTATTACCTGGGGCAGATTTGACTGGCTTTACCGACCCAGAAATGTGGGATAATATATCTGGGCAAGCCCCAAGCTTCCTTGAGGTAATGGACAATGGTATTTCTAGTGTGCTTTCTAGCACGATGCCACCTCTTGCCCAGAGCCTATACATGGCTACGTCTGGCCGAGATTTATACACTGGCAAGCGTATTGATACAAGTAAAGTATCACTAGACGCTGATGGTAACCCAGTCATACAATCATATACCCAAAGCCAATTTGCTAAAGCTATGTCTAATATAATTGGTGGGGATGCTAGAGTGATTGAGAAAGTAACCAGTGGATTGTTTGGGACTACAGCTTTACACGTTTTAGATACTGTGACTTCGGCTATACAATTTGCATCTAGCGGTGGGCAAGAAGGGAGCCTAACAACTGCCGTAGAAAAAGCTATTGAAGATATTACTAAACCATACGCTCTCAATGGGTACAGTGGGTTAGATAAACGCTTTATACAAGAAGTACGCAACTTAGAGGAGAAAAAACGTGATATTGAATATGGTGACCCACAGAGAAATCTCTATATGAAATATAACCAAGAGATTGCGAAGGAAACCGATCCAAAGAAACGTCAGGAGCTTATTAACAAGCGTAATGGCCTACTCTCTGAATATCAGAATCAGGTCGAACAGCTGATAAAATCTTACAGAAGTAAAGGAGGGTCACTAGACAGATATAAGTTCTCTCTTGTCACTGGGTTGCTGACATTTGAAGATGCAATCAGATCTGACAGGACTTTCTTACATCTTAACACCGAATCAAGTAACGCAGAGGCACAAGCTCTAGCTACTCTATATTCTTATGGTGTAACAAACCCTGACGCTCCAAGCTCGCTAGGATATATCTACTTTGATAAAGATGGTAATGCACAGTTAAAGATGTGGACCCCAGCTCAGATGAAAATTATCAACGATTCTTTCTATGCTCAAGGAGATATCCATACCGCCCAGATTAAGGCTATAATTGATGACAGGACCGACAACAGCCTAAGCAATCAGCTCAAAGCGGAAAGAACGGCAGAAGATCCATACTGGAATAAGGCTAAAATGACTGATGATGATTACGACGCTATTGATGACTTGCGCAAAGCCTACAATGCTAAAGTTGTTTTGGCATTAGAAGACTATATGAACACATATGGGGCGGCCAATGTCTTGTCTAACGACGCTGTAATGGATTATCTGAATGATATAATTAGAGTGCCGAGCTCTTACGAGAAAGTCAAAGGCAGGTTCGTGTCTTCTGACAATGGCAAGTTGAATAAGCAGACAGGGTTTGCAGAGTCGTATATCAAAAAAATCTTTGGAGTGAAATAAAATGGAAGATAGAATATTAAAAATCACTAATCAAATGTTTGATGAGGCTAAGGCTCAACGCTCTCTAGGAGATACCGCGACTGAGCCAGTTGATATATATCAGCGTAACCAAGACCGTATTCGGGAAGCAAGTCAGAAGTCTTATCCAAGAGGGTCTTCTGCTATCGTCAACACGGCGGTGTATAGCGTCATTGATGGCGCTGGAGGAGAAGGCTTAGTGCATGCATATAAGAAAGCGAAAGAAGAGGTGGACACCCTCAAGGATATGGACGAGAGAGGCCGAGCAGATTTGCGACGACAACAGTACATGCAGGAGTATTTCCTCCCAGCAGTAGAGCTTGTCGTCAACTCGGCTTCTCCAGACGAGGTGCTAAACTCTAAACAAGCACTGGCAGACCTAGACAAGTATGCCCTTCTAGAAGGCTCTGGAAAGGGCTACACGGCGTCTTACATCCGTCAGGCCTATGGCAACCAACTTGGGCAAGTAGAAGGCCGTAGCGACGCTTCTGTGAGGTCTGGGGTGCAAAGACTTAATATGTTACTAGACCAAGGACAAATAAGAACAGCAGTGGGGCTAGCAAATAGGCTGAAGAAACAGGTAGATAAAGGTGAGGCCCAAGCCGCAGATGAAGACTATGAGCTAGTCAGCCGCATCGTTGCTTACTATGCCTAGGTATGTTATTATAAGTATAACAACTAAAGGAGGTATCAATGGATACAATTAAAGCGGCGAACAAAGTTATCAAAGAAGGGATTGCTTTGCTTGCGGACGATATGAAAGGCGACTTCAAAGCCCAAGCTTCCGACATCTTTATTGATGAAGCTATCAACAACGCTTGTGG
>JAEEGL012199243.1_pt1 | contig 11613 bp, 10 predicted proteins | sample 9134231 | NCBI WGS metagenome assembly JAEEGL01 (sample SAMN16246548, study PRJNA631951) | gut metagenome | biome: gut microbiome; feature: rumen; material: fiber-attached | host: Bos | place: Iran: Karaj | collected 2018-10 | reverse complement strand
TCACGACCGATGACAGGACGATGACCGTACCTGCACGCTTGATGAAACTCCAGGCTCTTTCCCAGGTGCCTCTTAAGACATTGGCCACGGAAGGAACATGATATGCCGGCAATTCCATGACGAACGGAGCCGGATCGCCTGCGAACATCTTCGTCTTCTTCAGCATGATGCCGGAGACGATGATGGACGCTACGCCGATGAAGTAGGCGGATGCGGATACCCACCAGGAATTGTTGAAGATCGCGCCCGCGATCAGACCGATGATCGGCAGTTTCGCGCCGCACGGGATGAAGCAGGTCGTCATGATCGTCATACGGCGGTCACGTTCGTTTTCGATCGTTCTGGTCGCCATGACGCCCGGAACGCCGCAGCCCGAACCGATCAGCATCGGGATGAAGGATTTGCCGGAGAGGCCGAAGCGCCGGAAGATCCTGTCGAGGACGAAGGCGATGCGCGCCATGTAGCCGCAGCCCTCGAGAATGGCGAGCAGGAAGAAGAGAACGAGCATCTGCGGCACGAAGCCGAGCACCGCGCCGACGCCGGCGACGATGCCGTCCTGGATCAGCCCGTAGAGCCAGTCGGGGACTCTCGGCTCCCCTTCGCTGTCGAGCAGCGCTTTATCGATCAGCGCCGGGACGCCGGGAACCCACACGCCGTCGTCCGCCGGGTCCGGCTCGTCAAAGCCGTTTTCTTCAAAATACGCGACGGCTTCCCGGAACGTCATGCCGTTCGTCTCGTCCTCGTCCGCGCCGTCCGGGACTTTGTCGAAGTACACGGTGACGGCGGAGACTTCGAGCGTCTCGTCATCTGTGACCTCGGTCTCGGCGGAGGCTTCGGCGGATGTGAAGCTCTTTATCTCGGCGAGCAGCGCGTCCGCGTCGTACTCCTCATCTTCGGTGTCGAACTCGAACCCGAACGCGGCGAGCGCGTTGGACGCGGCCTCGTAGTCCTCCGCTTTTTCCTCATACGCGCTGCAGCCGATGCCGAACAGGTGGTATCCGTCGCCGAAGAGCCCGTCGTTCGCCCAGTCCGTCGCCGCGCTTCCAACCGTGACCATCGAGATGTAATAGACGAGGAACATGACGACGGCGAAGATCGGGAGCCCGAGCCAGCGGTTCGTCACGATCTTGTCGATCTTGTCGCTCGTCGTGAGCTTCTTTTCCGTCTTCTTTTTGTAGCACGACTTGATGACGGAGGCGATGTAGACGTACCGCTCGTTCGTGATGATGCTTTCCGCGTCGTCGTCGAGCTCCGCCTCCGCCGCCTGGATGTCCGCCTCGATGTGCGCGAGCGTCCCGGTCGGGATATGGAGCTTTTCCAGCACCTTCTCGTCGCGCTCGAAGATCTTGACGGCGTACCACCGCTGCTGCTCCTCCGGGAGATCGTGCACGACGGCCTCCTCGATGTGCGCGAGCGCGTGTTCCACGGGGCCGGAGAAGGAGTGCTGCGGGATCGTCTTCCCGTTCTTCGCCGCCTCGATCGCCGCCTCCGCCGCCTGGGTGATGCCGGTCTCCTTCAGCGCGGAGATCTCGACGACCGGGCAGCCGATCTGCCGCGACAGCGCGATCAGGTCGATCTTGTCGCCTTCCTTTTTGACGAGATCGATCATGTTGACGGCGACCACGACCGGGATGCCGAGTTCCGTCAGCTGCGTCGTCAGGTACAGGTTCCGCTCCAGGTTCGTGCCGTCCACGATGTTGAGGATCGCGTCCGGCCGCTCGCCGATCAGATAATTCCTCGCAACGACTTCTTCAAGAGTATAGGGGGAAAGAGAATAGATGCCCGGAAGGTCGGTGATGATCACGCCGTCGTGCTTTTTGAGCTTGCCTTCCTTTTTCTCCACCGTAACGCCCGGCCAGTTTCCGACGAACTGGTTGGAACCGGTCAGCGCGTTGAACAGCGTCGTTTTACCGCTGTTCGGGTTGCCCGCCAGGGCGATTCTGATATCCATGATTGATGCTTCCTTTCTGCTCGTTTCGGAGCTTTGAACGATTAGCTTTTGCTAACCTCCGCCTGAAAAAATAAGCAGGTTTACGATTCTACTTCGATCATTTCCGCGTCTGCTTTACGGATCGACAGTTCATAGTTGCGCACGGTAACCTCGATCGGATCTCCGAGCGGCGCTACCTTGCGGACGTAGACCGGGGTTCGTTTCGTGATCCCCATATCCATGATGCGTCTTTTTACCGCGCCTTCGCCGTGAAGCTTCACAACGGTAACGGTCTCGCCGATTTTGGCGTCTCTGAGCGTTTTCACTGTATCTCTCCTCCTCTATCCTTAAGATTAGACCATGATTTTTCTTGCCAGTTCATCACTGACCGCGATCCGGCATTCCTTGACCTTGACGATGATGTTCTCGCCGAGGGTGTTTACGATCACAACCTCTCCTCCGATGTTGAAGCCGAGGTTTTCAAGGTGCTGCCGAACTTCCGGAGTTCCGCCGATCTTCTTGATGATCATGGGTTCCCCGGGTTGGGCGAAACAGAGCGGCAACATGTTCTACCTCCCTTAAAGCGCGATTAGCAAAAGCTAACCGTATGCTCAAAAAATACGGTTCGTGCGCCCAAACCGTTCCCGTAAAACCGGTTAGCGCCCTCTAACCGTTCTTATTATAGTTAGCCCAAGCTAACTTGTCAAGAGAAATTTTCTCTTTTTTTACGGATTTTCCGTCCGCGGGAAGGATTGCGCGCGGCGGAAACTTCTGATATAATACGGTTACAAAAGCAACGGAAGGAGCCGCGGTATGGAAAAATACGTTGTTGACGCTTTGATCGAAATCCCTCTGGGGTCCCAGAACAAATACGAGCTCGACCATTCGTCCGGCCGGATCCGCCTCGACCGCGTTCTCTACAGCGCGATGATCTACCCGGCAGAATACGGCATCCTCGAAAACACCCTCGCGCCCGACGGCGATCCGCTCGATATCCTCGTTGTCTGCAAGGCGCCGACGTTCCCGGGCTGCACGGTGCCCGCGCGCGTACTCGGCGTGCTGAAAATGTCCGACAACGGCAAAGAGGACTACAAACTGATCTCGGTGGTGGACTGCGACCCGCGCTACGACGGCGTCTGCGACCTTTACGATCTTCCGGAATTTCAATTAAAGGAAATCCAGAATTTCTTTTCGAACTACAAAGTGCTCCAGAACGTGAACGTAGAGGTCGGCGATTACTTCCCGCGGGAAGAAGCGCTCAAGATCATCGAACAATGCAGAGCGCGCTTTTTGGAATCGCATCCGTAAGCCCGCTTCCACGCCAAAAAAAGCTGCACGGCAAAAACCGTGCAGCTTTTCGTTTTCCTCGGGGGAATCAGTCTTTTTTCTTCTGGCCGTAGTAGGCGTTCGGGCCGTGCTTGCGCATAAAATGCTTATCCATGATGCACTGCGGCGCGGGCGCAACCTTCGGATTGATCGCCTCGGTGAACATCGCCATCTTTGCCACCTCTTCGAGCACGACGGCGTGATAGACGGCCTGCGCGGCGTCCTTGCCCCAGGTGAACGGGCCGTGGTTGCGGCAGATGACGCCCGGAACGTACATCGGGTTGAGCCCCGCAAACGCTTCGATGATGACCTTGCCGGTGTTCTTTTCGTAGTCCTCTTCGATCTCCTCGGGCGTCAGGTTGCGCGCGCAGGGGATCGGGCCGTAGAAATAATCCGCGTGGGTCGTTCCGTAGGCGGGGATATCGCGGCCGGCCTGGGCCCAGGCGACGGCATGGGGGCTGTGGGTATGGACGACGCCGCCGATCTGCGGGAACGCTTTGTAAAGCTCGAGGTGCGTTTTCGTATCGCTCGAGGGATTGAGGTCGCCCTCGACCTGATTGCCGTTGAGATCCATCACCACGAGATCCTCGGGCCGCAGCTCGTCGTATTCAACCCCGGAGGGCTTGATGACGAACAGTCCCTTTTCGCGGTCGATCCCGGAGACGTTGCCCCAGGTATAAGTCACGAGATTTCTTCTCGGCAGCTCCATATTGGCTTCGTAGACTTTCTGTTTGAGTTCTTCCAGCATTGTTCTCTTCCTCCTTCTTTCGTTATCTTCATCTTACAATAGTTTCCGCCGCTTTGCAAGCGGTCTTTTTCTTTTTGCCGCCCGGATCGGGGCAGCATGATAAAAACATCCGATAAGTTTTGTTGATAATGTCAATGTTATTAGAAAGAAAAAAGCTTTATAATAAAGGCAGAAACTATTATCCCTGAAAGGAGCTTTTCATGAAACGTTTCGTTGTGAACCCGATCCACAAAAAGAGCAAAATCCATAAGGAAATCTACGGCCATTTTTCCGAGCACCTCGGAAGATGCATTTATGAAGGCGTCTACGTCGGCGAGAATTCTTCGATCCCGAACGTAAACGGCATGCGCTGCGATGTTGTAAACGCGCTCAAAGCGATGAAAATCCCGGTACTGCGCTGGCCGGGCGGCTGCTTTGCCGACGAATATCACTGGAAAGACGGCATCGGCCCGAAGGAATCCCGCAAAAAGATGATCAATACCCACTGGGGCGGCGTTGTGGAAGACAACAGCTTCGGTACGCACGAATTCATGGAGCTCTGCGATCAGCTCGGCTGCGAGCCCTACGTCAATATGAACGTCGGCAGCGGCACCGTTCAGGAAATGAGCGAATGGGTGGAATACCTCACCTTCAACGGTGTTTCCCCGATGGCGGATCTGCGCGCGAAGAACGGCCATCCCGATCCCTGGAACGTCAAGTTCATCGGCGTCGGCAACGAAAACTGGGGCTGCGGCGGCAACATGACGCCGGAATTCTACGCCCATCAGTACCGCAACTACGCGACCTACTGCCGCAGCTACGACCGCAAAAATCCGCTCTTCAAGATCGCCTGCGGCGCGAATGCGGACGATTACTCCTGGACCGAAGGCGTGATGAAGACGCTCGACGGCACCAACAACGGCTACGCGCCGCTCTATAACGGCCTTTCGCTCCATTATTACACCGTTCCGCGCGTCTGGCGCGACAAAGGCCCCGCGACCGGCTTCCCGATCGAGGAATACTATTCGACCCTCAACCATACCCTCCATATGGAAGAGCTCGTCTCGCGCCACAGCGATATCATGAACCAGTACGACCCCGAAAAGAAGGTCGGCATGATCGTGGACGAATGGGGCACCTGGTACAACGTGGAGCCCGGCACGAACCCCGGCTTCCTCTATCAGCAGAACTCCATGCGCGACGCGATGGTCGCTTCGGTCAACCTCGATATCTTCAATAAGCATTCCGACCGCGTCCGGATGGCCAACATCGCCCAGCTCGCCAACGTCCTGCAGTCCGTCGTCCTCACCGAAGGCGAAAAGATGCTCCTGACGCCGACCTACTACGTCTTCAAGATGTTCGCGATGCATCAGGAAAGCACCCTGATCGACAGCTTCATCGAAACCGACGAGGTCGGCACCGAGGAGAACAAGGTTCCGCAGCTCTATGAATCCGCTTCGATCTCCGACGACGGCACGATCAACCTGAGCGTAACGAACCTCTCCGCCACCGACGAAGCCGAGGTCGAGACGATCCTCGTGGAAACGAAGGTCAATAAAGTCGAGGCCGAAATCCTCACCGGCCCCTGGAACGCGTTCAATACCTTCGAAAATCCCGAAACCGTTAAATCTGCTCCCTTTACGGATTACACGATCACCGAAAAGGGCCTGACCTTCAAGCTCCCGCCCTGCAGCGTCGTCGCTCTCCGGCTTTCATAACGCAGGGTTCTCCGCAGATAGGAGCAAATGCGCTGCCCGGCAGGAAATGCTGATCTCCACCGCCTGCGTTCTGCCCTCGGATCCTGCGGACGGCGGTACTCAGGGTTCTCCGCAGATAGGAGCAGGTGCGCCGCCCGGCAGGAGTTTCTGTGCCCTGCGCCTGCGTTCTGCTCTCGAGCAGCCTTGCAGAATTTCTCTAAAAAAGCCTCCCTCTGCCTTCTGGCGGAGGGAGGTTTAAATTATTGCAGCCGAAATGAAAAAAGCCCGGACTTTTCCGGGCTTTTTGCTTGAAATGTGGGATTATTCTTCCTCGGAGCCTGCGGTCTGCGCAAGAAAAGCTTTGCGCTGGCTCATATAGAGCTCGTAGTAGAGGCCTTTCTTTTGGAGCAGCTCTTCGTGGCTGCCGCTTTCCGCGATGCGGCCGCCGTCGATATACATGATGCGGTCGCAGTTCTGGATGGTGGAAAGCCGGTGGGCAACGATGAAGGAGGTGCGGTTTTTTAAAAGCGCCGCAATGCCCTCCTGGACGAGGCGCTCGGTATTGGTATCGATCGAGGAGGTCGCTTCGTCGAGGATCAGGATCCGCGGATCGGAGAGCAAGGTGCGTGCAAAGCTGATCAGCTGGCGCTGACCGGCGGAAAGCCCGGCGCCGCGCTCGTTGGTCGGCGTATGGTATCCTTTTTCCATCTGGGAGATGAAATCGTCGGCGTGAACGGCCTTTGCCGCGGCGATGCATTCCTCGTCGGTCGCGTCGAGGCGGCCGTAGCGGATATTGTCGAGAATCGTACCGGAGAAGATGAAGGTATCCTGGAGCATAACGCCCATCTGCTTGCGCAGCGACTGGATCGTTACGTCGGAAAGATCGTGCTCGTCGATCAGCACGCGGCCCTGGGTCACGTTGTAGAAGCGCGAGAGCAGGTTGACGATCGTCGATTTTCCGGCGCCCGTCGGGCCGACCAGGGCGATCGATTCGCCGGCCTTTACGTCGAAGCTGACGTGCTTGAGAACGGGAACGCCCTTATCGTATTCGAACACGACGTCCTCAAAGGAAACGGCGCCCTTGATTTCGGGCAGCTCGTAGGCGTCCTCCTTATCGTCGACGGTAACGGGCTCGTCGAGCACCTGGAAGATACGCTCGAGGTAGGCGGCGGTATCGAGCAGTTCGTTGTAGATATTGCCGAGCTGCTGGATCGGCCCCCAGAAGCGGTTCGAATAGGCGACCATCGCCGAGATCGCGCCGATCTGGACGACGCCGTCGATGATGAAATCTTCGCGGAAGAGATAGATCGCCGTAATATAGATCGCCATGCGTACGAGTCGGGAGAGGATCGTTGAGATCGGCCACATTCCGTGGGCGAGGTAGGCGGCGCGCAGCGAATATTTCTTCGTTTCCTGCAGCAGGCCGTCGAAAATCCCCTCGTTCATCTCTTCGCGGACGAACGCTTCCGTCACCTTTTCGCCGTTGATATTCTCGGCGAGGTAGGCGGTCGTATTCGACTGCTTGTTGGCGCGCAGCTGCCTGAAGCGGCGCTGGCGCGGCTTGGTGATGCGCACGTAGACGTAGAAGAACGGAAGACCTCCGAGAACGACGAGCGTCATCTTGACCGAGATCGAAAGCATGAAGCCGAGGATCAGCAGTAGGTTGATGATCTGAAGAACGGCGTTGACCATGCCGTTGGTCAGGAATTCGGAGACGCTGTTGACGTAGTTGATCACGCGGGTCAGGATTTTTCCGTGAGGCCGCGAATCGTAGTAATCGAAGCTCAGCTTCTGAAGATGCGAGAACACGTCGGTACGCATATCGGTAATGATCGACTGACCGGTCCTCACGCTGACGCGCGCACGCGCGCGGTTGATAAAGACGATCGCCACGTTGACGGCGAAATAGCTCGCGCCGAGGACGATGATCCAGTTTTTGAGGTTATGGGGGATCAGGTCGTCGATGACGTAGGCCTGGATCTTCGGGGTGACAAGCGCAAGGGCGCTAGCGAGCACGCTGAAGAAGAACATCAGGAAGATATTCTTGCGGTACTTTTTGATATAGACGAGCGCACGTTTGAACTGTGACCAGTTAAAAGGGACTTCCAGCTCTTCGTCGATATTGAACTTATTCCGTGCCATTACGCGTCACCTCCTTCCTGGAGGCCGCCATGCTGGAGCACGCAGGTTTTGTAGTAATAGCCGTTTTCGTTCTGCATCAACTCGCGGTGGGTGCCGAGCTCAACGATTCTGCCCTGGTCGAGGATCACGATCTTGTCCGCGTGCATCACGGAGGAGACGCGCTGGGCGATGATGATCGTCGTCGCCTGGGTGGGCAGCTCGCGAAGCTGCTCCTGGATATAGCTTTCCGTTTCCATATCGACCGCGGAGGTCGTATCGTCGAGGATCAGGATCGGCGCGTGGACCGCCAGCGCGCGCGCAAGCGAAATGCGCTGCTTCTGGCCGCCGGAAAGACCGGTCCCGCGCTCGCCGATGATCGTATCGTAGCCCTCCGCCATATCCTTGACGAAGCTGCTGACGTCCGCGGCCTTTGCCGCCTGTTCAACAACCTCCATCGGAGCGTCCGGAACGCCGTAGGCGATATTCGATTCGAGCGTATCGGAGAAGAGGAACACGTCCTGCATCGTCATGCCGATGCTGCCGCGCAGCTTCTGGAGGTTGTAATCGCGCACGTCGACGCCGTCGACGAGGACCTTTCCCTCGGAAACGTCGGTAAAGCGGGCGATCAGGTTGATCAGCGAGGTTTTGCCGGAGCCCGTCGGTCCCATGATGCCGACCGTCTCGCCGGGATTGATATGGAGATTGATATGATCGAGGACTTTCGCAGTACCGTAGTGCAGGGAAACGTCCTCAAAATCGATTGCGCCCTGAACTTTTTCGGGGCCTTTGTCGACCTCGGGGCTTACGATCGAAACGTCGGAATAATAGAGATCCTGGATCTTTTCGACCGAGGCGAGGAACCGCTGGTGGCTGTTGACGATCATGCCGACCATGTTCATCGGCTCGTTGAGCGCCCAGGAGAGGCCGAGGAACAGCGTCAGCTCGCCGAGGGTGATCGATTCGGTGCAGACGAGGATGCCGCCGACCGTCAGGTTGATGACCGTCAGAAGCGAGCTCAACGACTCGATGATCGGGCCGTATTTGAGCCAGAGATAGGTCGCGCGGATATTGAGTCTCTTATACTCCTGGTTTTCCTTCTGGAACTTGTCCATCTCGTAGTCTTCGCGGACGAAGGCCTTGACGACGCGGTTGCCGCTGATGTTTTCCTGGACGACCGTATTGAGCGAGGAAAGCTGCTGGCGCGCGGCGCGGAACGCCGGGCGCACGACCTTCGAAAGTTTCCGGGCGACGATCGCCGTAAACGGCGTAACCGCCAGAAGGATCAGCGTATATTTCCAGTTGATGCTCATAAAGACGATCATCGCGAAGGTGAGCATAAAGATGCTCTCGACGGCGTGCGGGAGGATCCAGCCGATAAAACGGGCGATCATTTCCACGTCGCCGGAGCAGCGGTTGATCAGATCGCCGCCGGTGTTTTTGCGGTAGAATTCCGAGGTCTGGCCCATCAGCTTATGGAACAGCGCGCTTTTTAGATTGCGCACCGCCTCCTGAGAGGCCTGCTCGGCGAGGACGTTGACGAAATAACGGACCGTGACGAAAACGATTCCGACCGCGAGCGCCCACAGGAGCATCGGGGTCAGCTTTTCAAACTGCATCGGCTTTAAGACGTCGTCGACGATGTCTTTGAAGATATAGGGCTCGTAAGTCATCAGCACAACGCCGAACACGTTGAGGATGATCGACGCGATCAGCTTCCACTTATGCCGACCCATCCACTGCGTTGCCCATTTGACCGTTTCCAATCGGCAGCACCTTCCTTTTTTAGAGATTCGGGCTTTCACACACGAAAAGGCCACCGGAAACGCGAACGCCCGCCGCTCCGGTGGCTGCCCTTTTTTTCACAATTTCTTATACAATTTCATTATACCGATTTTAAAAGACGAATTCAACTGGTATTTTCTTTTTTAGGGAAATTATTTAGCCGTTCCCCAGCCGGCGATCTCTCCGCGCTGCATCGCGCCGAGAATTTTCGTTTTGAGGTCGGGATACTGCTTCGAAAGCGAACGGAGCAGCTGCGCGGTTTCGGCGCGGGCGCTGACGCCGTCGCGCGGGCAGGCGGAGCGAAGGACCGGCAGCGAAAGCGCGTTCGCAACGCGGCGGATCTCCTTTTCCTCGCAGAAGATCATCGGGCGGATCACGGTGATCTCCTTGCGGGAGAGGTAGGTTTTCGGCGAAAAGCAATCGATCGAACCGCCGTAAAGCAGATTCATCATAAATGTTTCGGCGGCGTCGTCGGCGTGGTGACCGAGGGCGAGCTTGTTGCAGGAAAGCTCGCGGCAGAGATTATGGAGCATCCCGCGGCGCATGCGCGCGCAGAGGCTGCAGGGGTTCTTCTCCTTCCGGTCTTCAAAGATCACCTTTGCCAGCTGCGTGCGGCGCAGGGTAAACGGCACCGAGAGCCGGGCGCAGAGCGCTTCGATTGCGGAATAATCGGCCTCGACTCCGCCGAAGCAGGGATCGATCGAGACCGCGAAGAGCGAAAAAGGCGCGGGATAATATTCGCGCAGTTTCGCCATTGCACAGAGAAGCGTCAGCGAATCCTTCCCTCCGGAGACGCCGACGGCGATTTGATCGCCCGCTTCGATCATCCCGTATCGGACGATCGCCGCGCGCAGGTAGCCGGTCAGTTTCTGCATGTTCATCACCGCTTTCTATTATACAGGATCCTCTGCCGCTTGCAAAGCCGAAAAAATGAAACGGCAGGCGAGGAAACGGGCGTATTTTTATAAAAACACGCGAAAATGAGAGGTTTTGGCCCGATAAATTAAATTTTTGTGTTGACAAGCAAAAAAGATTGTGCTATCATCATACTTGCTTGTTTATGGGGTTCTCTCATCGACGAAATATGAAATTCGATTTTTCATAAAAGCACATGAAAGATCATCTACAAAACGGAGGTAAAAATCTATGTCCACCTATATGCCAAAAGCCGGTCAGATCGACCGTAAATGGTATGTAATCGACGCCGCCGGCAAGCCGCTCGGAAGAGTTGCCGCCCAGGCCGCCGTACTGCTCAGAGGCAAACACAAGCCCATCTTTGCGCCGCACGTTGACTGCGGAGATCACGTGATCGTGATCAACTGCGCGCAGGCCGTTCTTACCGGAAAGAAGGCCCAGGAGAAGTATTACTATCGCCACACCGGCTACATCGGCCACCTCAAAGCTGTCCGCTACGACAAGCTGATGGCTACGAAGCCTGAGCTCGCGATGCAGCTCGCCGTTAAGAGAATGATTCCCGACACGACGATCGGCCACGACGCGTTCATGCGTCTTCGCACCTTCGCAGGCAGCGAGCACATCCACCAGGCCCAGAAACCTGAGACCTGGGAACTTTAAGGAGGTAACAAGCTATGTATGACAATACTCCTTTCTTCTACGGCACCGGAAGAAGAAAAAGCTCCGTCGCCCGCGTAAGACTTTATCAGGGCACCGGCAGAATCACCATCAACGACCGTGATATCGACGATTATTTCGGCCTCGATACCTTAAAGCTCATCGTTCGTCAGCCCCTGGTTCTCACCGAGACCGGCGAAAAGTTCGACGTTGTCTGCCGCGTAGCCGGCGGCGGCGTTACCGGCCAGGCCGGCGCCATCCGCCACGGCATCTCGAGAGCGCTGCTGCAGTACGATTCCGAGAATCTCCGCACCCCGCTCAAGAAGGCCGGCTTCCTGACCCGCGATCCGCGCATGAAAGAGCGTAAAAAGTACGGCTTGAAGGCCGCGCGCAGAGCACCTCAGTTCTCGAAGCGTTAATCAGACCCAACAAGAGTCGAAAAACCCCGGAAATACGCC
>JAEEGL012153930.1_pt1 | contig 11613 bp, 8 predicted proteins | sample 9134231 | NCBI WGS metagenome assembly JAEEGL01 (sample SAMN16246548, study PRJNA631951) | gut metagenome | biome: gut microbiome; feature: rumen; material: fiber-attached | host: Bos | place: Iran: Karaj | collected 2018-10 | reverse complement strand
TTTATTATGAGTAAATATGAAGTTACTCAGGAGCTTTATACAGCAATAATGACAGACCAGAAGGTTACTGTTGAAGGAACTGAACATACTCTGAATGCATCTCCTTATATACATACTGAAACAGGTACCAGACCGCTTGCTGTTGGAGAGACTCAGAAATATCGTCCTGCAGATAATATTACCTGGTATGATGCAATATATTTTTGTAACGCTTTAAGCAAAAAGAGTGGATTTAATGAAGCTTATACAATTACAATCAAAGCTGTAACGGATGGAGCAATTACTGATGCTGATGTAAGCCTGGTGAAGGGGTCAAACGGTTATCGTCTTCCAACCGAAGCAGAATGGGAATTTGCTGCACATGGAGGAGACCCTTCTGCAGCTGCCTGGAAATATTTTTATAGTGGAGCAGACAGGTCTCCAGATGCACAGTTTAAACCTAATGTAAATTCAGATCTGGATGCTGTAGGATGGTATTTGAAAAATCTTCCTGATGGCACAACAAAGGATACAACTGCATCAGAGGGTACTCCTGGATATGGTACACATCAGGTTGGAAAAAAGAAAGCCAATACTCTTGGTATATATGATATGAGTGGTAATGTACAGGAATGGTGCTGGGACTGGTATGATTCCAGGGTTAACGCAGGTGATAATGGTAATACTACATTAACAGATCCTTTAGGTGCGCCAGAACCTGAAAAGGACAAAAATAAAAAACGTGTTTGCCGTGGCGGTAATTGGGGTTCGTATGCTCAATATTGCTCAGCATATTATAGAGGAGGCCAGTCACAGCCAAAATCCGGTACAAACTCTGGCATCCGCTTAGTCCGCTCTGCAAAATAACATCACGGTTTCACAAAGTTTAATTTTGTGCTAAATTATCTTCATGCTAACTTCTGATTTTAATTTTGATTTGCCTGAAGAACTTATTGCACAACATCCGAGTGGGGTGCGCGGTCAGGATAAGCTTATGCTTTTGAACCGCGTTACCGGAGAAGTTGAACACCACATGATGGATGATCTTCCTGATTTAATTGAGCCCGGTACGCTTATGGTTTTTAATAACAGCCGTGTGCGCCGAGCTCGTGTTTATGGGATAAAAGAAACTACCGGCCGCGAAACTGAATTCATGTTCCTTAATACAATCGACAAAGAATGCTGTATCTGGAACACAATGGTAAAATCTGCCAAAAAACAGAAGCCCGGCATGCACTATAAATTTCCGGATGGAACTGTTGCAACCATCATCGAACACGAAGGCAATGCAGGTACGGAATTTCGTGCTCTTAAATTTGATTTTGCAATTAACGAAGACTGGTTTGAGCGAAACGGACATATTCCGCTTCCTCCTTATATTCGTCGTGGTGATACGGAAGAAGACAGCGAACGCTATCAGAATGTATATGCTACAGATACAGGTAGCGCTGCGTGTCCTACGGCTGGTCTTCATTTTACAAATGAAATGCTTGCCCGCCTTGATGCCAAAGGAATAGAACGAGCTTTTGTAACTCTTCATGTTGGACTTGGGACGTTCCTGCCTGTTCGTGAAGAAAATATTGAAAATCACAAAATGCATGAGGAATGGTATACTGTTCCTGTTGAGACTGCAGAAGCAATAAATCGTGCAAAGAAAGAAGGAAGGCCGGTACTTGCAGTTGGTACTACGAGTGTAAGAACTTTGGAAAGTGCAGCCCTTCGACAGGCTCAGGGACCACAGGATGAGTGGGTTCGTGCGGGCACATCATCTACAAGCATTTTTATGTATCCGGGTTATGAGTTTAAAGTTGTAGATAAAATGTTTACAAACTTTCATACTCCGGAAAGTACTCTGATTATGTTAGTAAGTGCTTTTGCGGGCCGCGAGCATATTTTGTCGGCCTATAAACAGGCTGTAGAAAACAAATACAGATTTTTCAGCTATGGCGATTGTATGCTTATACGCTAAGTCAACTGTTCAAAACTGTATCTTGTCAAATTCAAGAACTGCTGTCTTACAACATCACTAATCATCTGGTCAGTTGAAGCAAGGTCGAATTCTTTTTCTACCATTGTCTGAATTTCGTCGATGTCTTTTTTCGTAAGAGGCAGACGATGACCAATCAAAGAGTTTTCAAGATTCTTGCTGCGGAATACAAAAGGACCTGCAAATGCAAGCTTTACATCTACAAGTGAATTGCGCTCTGTGTCTCCTAAAAATACAAAAGAAGCAGAATGCTGTGTGATTGCGTGTTCAGGACCGATTCGCCTGAAAATCGAAACCTCAGGGTAGAGAAGAGGAATTCTTATATCTGTAAGAACAAAACCTTCAGGAACTTTTTTAATGCTTTGTAAAGGTTCAATTCTTGTTTCCGTTTGATTTCGGAATTCAAGCTTTGTGTCTAATGCAAGCAAAGGAGCAAACAGCGTGTGCCTGTGTCCTTCGGTGCAGATGTTTCCGCCTATTGTTGCCATGTTTCTTATGATTGGGTTTGCAATACTCAAAAGTGCATCATGCAAAACTGTAGGAAGGTGAGTTTGTCCTATCGTTAAAATCTGTGCAAGTGTTGCGCCCGGACCAATTTCCAAAAATCGTTCGTGTCTTGTTATGCGTGAAAGGTCTGGAATCCCATAAACGGAAATTGATTTTTCAGGAAGCTCGTTTAATTCCGTACAGCCTCCAACAACTGTGAGTTCCTTGTTGTTTTTGAGCTGGAAGAAAAGTTCCTGGATGTTTTTGGCAAATAAAATTGATTTCATTTAAACCTCTCTGCTTTTTTTACAGCTCTTTCAATTCCGTGATCACGGATTTCCAATGCAAGAATAATTCCGTTTATGAGTGTGTTTAAGTCTGTGCAGCAAGGTGCAAGGCTTCGAACCTGTTCATATATTTCGTCGCGTGTTGGAATCTTGCTCATTTTTACAAGCTGGTATGCCGAAAAGATTTTTCCTGAATTACAAAGTCCGCACAGTTTAATTCCTGCAAGCTCAAAGCCTTTCATTATAATTGAATATTCTTTTGTTCGTTCAAAATATTCGAGCGTTACAATATCTGCATTTTGAATTATGCCAAGTGGAATTTTGCATGTTGCAACAGGATTATCATTTAAGAGTACTGTACAAGAACCGCATGTTCCCTGACCGCAACCGCATTTAACGCTTGCACAACCAATGCGCCTGAGTACAGACATCAGAGTTTCATCTGCAGGGGCTTCCAGAATTGTTTTGTTTCCATTTAAGATTACAGGTACATTCATTCTTTATCTCCTGCTCTTGTTTCTCGTTTTTTAATAACTTCAAAAATCAGTTTTTCGGTACAAGGAAGCTTTGTCAGCTGTGTTGCAAGTGCAAGTGAAAGTGCAGAAGAGAAGGCAGCCGGTAATGTGTTTCTTACAAGGTCGCCGATTTGTCCTGCTTTGTTTTTTGATTCAATAAACTTGATTGTAATGTTGTCACAAGGAATTGTTTTGTCTTTTACAAGCATTTCGAGTTGTTGTTGAATTTCAAGTCTGATTGCCTTGAGTGCTGCAGTTTTATCAAAAAGTTCACCGCAGTCAATTACAAGCCAGATTCCTTTTATTCGTTCATTGTATGTATAGGTGTCGAGTTCAACTTCAACAACTGCAGTTGCAAACGAGGCCGGACCAAATGGTGTGCCGCTGAAGCTTTCTTTATCCCAGCTTTTCTTAAGCGATGCTGGTTGAGATTTTTTAACGGTAATTGGAAGTGCATTGTGAAATCGCTTTTTTTCAATATCAAGACATGCTTTTTTGATAAGTTCATTTACTGTGCTTATGGAATTTATTGCATCTTCAGGAACATCAGGCAGTTCTGACAGTTCATATTCTGAATCAATCGTGATGTTGTCTTTTTTGATTTTTAAAATTTCAGCTGCCGTTTTTTTCCAGATTTCCTGAATACCCTGTGAAGGATTAAGCGCATGAATTACAACATGTTCATTTTGCAGAAGCGAAACTTCAACCTTGCAGTCGGAAGAAAAACTTGTGCTTCCATAAAAATCAGAAACATTAAATGCGGTTGCAATTCCAATTCCTCGAAGCGGAAGCGCAAAGAACGGATTGCTGTTTTCCTGAACGCGGTCAACTGCATCCATGTTGTAAGAAGAATACTTTCTATTAAAATCACTAATTTGAACGGCCTTTGTAAAGCATTCAATCGGGTTGTCGCATTCAAAATCAAAAGGATATGAATTATTCGTAATATCATAATTAACTTTTCTAAGTTCTTCCGGAAGCATGTTTGTCTGTTCTGCAATTTTCTGCATCTGATTTTCTATTGCGAAAAAAATCTGAGAATCAATTCCGCGAAGACAGATTGATGTAGGCGGTTTTTTTGAAGTATGCGCTTTTGCAATAATGTGAACGTTCAGGGGCGTATAATAATTGCAGGCTACAATAGACATTCTGTCTGCAATTTCCTGTGCAAACGGATTAAAGCAGCCTACGTCAATATCAATTACTGCCGAAACTGCATCTAGAATTCCGTCTTTTGAAACTGCCGTTTTATATGTAATTTCTGTATCTACACCCGGTGCCATGTAAGAGTCCTGTTCTTCCTGTGTAAGAACAAGCTTTACCGGCTTTGAAGTTAAGAAGGAAGCAAGTGCAACCTGTGTTGAAACTACAGATGTACGCCAAAGTCCTTTTGAAAAAACTCCTGAGGTTTTTGTTTTATGAACGATAATGTCGGAAACGGAAATATTTAATGCAGCGGCAACAGTTGACATAAGGTGAGTTGTCCATCTTGTCGGTGCTGAGATGTGAAGGAATTTTCCTTCTTTCCAGCAGAAGGATCCGCAGGTCTCTTTCCAAAGAGGTGGAAGAAATGTAAGCTTCCATTTTTCTTCGGTTATATAATCATCTTTATTTTCAAAAATCTTTTTTTCTGTTTGTGCAAGATTCTTTTTTAAGAATGCGCCTGTTTTTATTTCGCGGTAGGCAACCTGTTCTTCTATGTTCTGTTCAATTCGCCTGTTATCAAGAACTGTATCAAGCGAAGGCATTTCATTAATTTCTGAAACAAACGAAGATAAATCATTTGATTTTTTAGACAGGTTCACAACAGGACGCCTGTGATATTTCATTGCTTTTTTAAGTGCCGATTCAAGCGAGTCAATGTCAAAGTTTACAGAGACTGTTTCCAAAAGCTCAAGCACTTTGTTTTCATCAGGACCACAAAGAATTCCAACAGGTTCTCCGCTGTAAGAAACGTCATCATAACCTAAAATCTTCCATTCCTGACCGTTTACGAGAACCTTTTTATTTCCGGGAATATCTTGAGCAGTAAAAAGAAAATAGCCTTCAGGTAATTCGGGAATTGTGACACCCTTGATTTTTCCTGTAGCAGCGGGACTTCTTACAAGAACAGCATATAATGTTCCTTCGCGGCTTGCATCACTGTAAAAGCCTACTGCTTCCATAGAGCGTTTTCTTTGTTTTACAGTCTGTTCCTTTTTAGGCATGATTTTCAAGTCCTATATTTTTAACTGTTTCAATCACAAGCTCTGCCTGTTCCTTTGTCATGTCAGGGTAGAGTGGAATTGAAATTGTCCTGTTATACTGATTTTCTGCATTTGGAAAATTCTGTGCAGTAAAGTCAGGGTAAAGTTCGCGCCAGTAAGTAAAATGAAAAATTGGAATGAAGTGAACTGAAATTCCAAGTCCTGCTTCCTGCATTTTTTTTGCAAACTGTTCGCGGGTGATTTTTAATTTTTCAGGTACGATTCGCATAAGGTAAAGGTGCCAGCTGTTGCCGGGGCCGTCTGGTGGAAGTTGAATAAAATCAAGGGAAGCAAACGCCTTATTGTACATGTCTACAATTGCTTTGCGCTGTTCATAAAAAAGCCATGCCCGGTCTAACTGGCATACTCCAATTGCGGCAAGAACATCAGGCAGATTGAACTTGTAGCCCGGTGCAATTATGTCATATTCCCAGGAAGCGCGTGGAGAAGTGTAGCGGTCCCATGTAGTGCGGTCCATTCCGTGCATACGCATAACAGTCATTCTGCGCGCAAGCTCCGGGTCTCTTGTACAAACCATTCCGCCTTCTGCAGTTGTGATTGTCTTTGTTACATAAAAAGAAAAAACTCCTGCGTCTCCAATCGTTCCTGCATATCCAAGCTTTGTTGGTGACGGAAACGAATGTGCTGCATCTTCTATTACGCTGATTTTATTTTGCGGTGTTGAATATTTTTTTGCAAGCTCAAGGATTTTTTCCATGTTGCAGATGTTTCCCGCAATGTGAACGGGAACAATTGCTTTTATAATTTTTCCTTCTGCGGTTGCTTTCTGCAGGATTTTTTCTATATTATCAGGATCAATGCTGTAGGTGTTTTTTTCGACGTCTGCAAAAAGTACGTCGGCACCAAGATGTCTTGCGCATGCTGCAGTAGAAACAAAAGTGTAAGGTGTTGTAATTACATAGGTGCCTGCTTTGACCCCGCAGGCCTCCATTGCAAGAATCATTCCGGAAGTGTTTGAGTTTACGGCAAGACTGATTACTGGAGCGCGATCCGTTCCTTCATCACCTTTGGATGTAAGTTCAGAAAACTTTTTTTCAAACTCTAGTGCGTATTTTCCTGTAGTCAGCCAGCCTGAGCGGAGGACATCAAGAACGGCATCTTCTTCTGCTTTTGTTATTGCTGCTTTATGAAATGGAACTTTTATGCTGTTTTGATTACTCATAATATGTCCGTCCTTTTTTGACCATCTGATTTTATTTCTTCATAAAAATCCTTGAGACTCTGGCAGTCATCACACAAAAGTGAAACGAGCTTTTCTTTGTTGCGGAAATCTGATTCTTTTCCCTGTGTGTAAAAGCAGATAGGGTAGAGCTTCTGCAAAAGTTCGTCGAGTCTGCCCTGTTCATATTCCTTGTTTTCGAGCTGAAGGATTTTTGGATATTCTGTTGCAGTCGGGTTTTCTTCTTTGAGCCAAAGCGGTTCAATAAGTCGTTCACCTTTTCGGGCACCAACAATTTTAATATCTATGTCTTTATATGGTTCAAGCCCACTGAACTGAATTATCTGTTTTGCAAGGTCGATTATTTTTATTGGTTCACCCATATCAAGAAGATAGGATTGTCCGTTTTTGCCAACGCCACCAGTTTGAAGAACAAGCGAACAGGCTTCAGGAATTGTCATGAAAAAGCGTTCCATCTTTTCGTCTGTAACTGTGATTGGTCCACCAGTTTTAATCTGGCTCTGGAACAACGGAAGAATTGAGCCTCGTGAGCCAAGAACGTTACCAAAGCGTACAAACATCACTGCCTGATTTTTTTCTGCTTTTTTTGCATATTCAAGTACAAGCTTTTCGCAAAGCATTTTGGAAACGCCGTAAACGCTAACTGGTGAAACTGCCTTGTCTGTAGAAATTAAAACAAAGCGGTCTACTTTATGCTTGATTGCAGCGTCTAAAAGATTTTTTGTTCCGAATACATTGTTTTCAATTGCGGCAACCTGATTTTCTTCCATCATGGGAACATGCTTGTAGGCGGCACAATGGAATATTACATTACACTTTGTCTGGCGGATAATATAGTCCATGTATTCTCTGTCGCGCATGTCGCCAATAATCGGGACAACCGTTGCTTTTTCGCCAACGCCTTCTGTCTGAAGAACTTTGAGTTCACGGAAAATCTGGCAGATTGAATTTTCGCCGTGGCCAAGTAAGTAAAGTCGTTCGGCGCCACCAGACAAAAGCTGTCTTGCAAGCTCGGAACCAATAGAACCGCCGGCACCAGTTATGAGAACACGCTTTCCACGAAGATAATTCAGGCTTTCTTTAAGAGAAATTGCAATTGGGGTTCGTCCAAGAATATCAAGAGGATCAATTTCGCGGGTTTGAACAAGGTGAGCAGTTCCTTCTATTACCTGACTTATTCCAGGAAGGATTTTTATATGATTGAAACCGTTTTTTACAAGAGTTTCATATATTTCACGGATTCGTTCTGTTGGGGCAGAAGGAATTGCAATTATTGCTTCGTCTAAATCAGAATTAGAAAGGATTGATGTTACGCTGTCAATTGGACCAAGAACTGGAATGCTGTCAATTGTAGTACCGATGATATTTTTGTCATCATCTAAAAAGGCGTTTACTTTTCCGAATATTTTTTTTCGTTTAATGTCATCAGCAATGGTCTGCCCGGCAAATCCAGCGCCAATTATATAAATACGTTTATCCATGTCCCAACCCTTTTAAAAATATTAACACAAAATGGTGAATTCCGCAATTGAAATTGAGAGTATAGAAAAAAACAGTTAAAAGGAATTAAAAAAATAAAACCTACGGAGTGGGAAGCTGTGGGCTCCTCCTTCTGAGAATTTTTGGCGGATGCCAACGAGAAAATCCGAGGATTTGCGTAGCAAACCGCAGGATTTTATCAAGAAAAAAATTGCTCAGCCTGGAGGAGACCACAGATTCCCACGGGAGTAGGTTTTATTTTTTTCTATTAAATTAATTTTTTTTTCTAAACTCATCAATGAAGAAGGCCGAAAAACAAGTATAAAACCTATATTGTGTTTATGGGGTGTTACTATGGGGAAAAAACATATAATCTTAATCGCTTGCCTTTTTATGTGTGCTAACTTCTGTTTTGCTAAGCAGATTCAGTTGCAGATTGTTCAGCATGATGATAGAACGGAAACAGTTTCGGAAGATTCGCTTGTAATTGAAGATGAGCTTCTTGCGGGATTTTTTGATACAGGTTATATAGTCACAAATTCTCCTGCTGTTACTTCAAGTTCAGCCAGCGATGATTTGATTCTTTATAATAAAGCAATGGGTGATGCTTACGAAGGCTCTTCTGATTATTTTGTTCAGATAAAGCTCTATTATACTAATTCACTGCATACAATCGGATGGTCTATTTCTTCGGTTCCAACCGGAAAAACTATAAAAGAGAGTTCATTTGAAAGTTCTGTCAAAGCTTTTGATGCAAAAGGTTTGAAGAATGTATCTTCCAGGTTAATATCAGAGATTTCTCAAATCTTGAAATCTACAAAAGCATAAGGATGGGCGGGTATGAAAAACAGATTAAAGGATAACAGATTTATTAAGAATATTTCAAAACTCGGATTTATAATAATAGGATGTCTTGTACTGGCATCTTTTAGCCCGTCTTTAGATGGTAGAGCTGTAGTTGTTGAACCGGGTGTATTCCCAGAAGGACTTTTCGCAAAAACTGTAGGTTATCTTCCTGGTGATATTATCAGCGTAACAAATATCACAGGAGATGCAACAATTGATATTCTTGTAATTGGTGCACTTGATCCTTCTGAAGGCGTTGCAATCATGCTTTCTCCGGAAGCTGCTGCTGCAATTGGAATTAACAAGAATTCAAACAACATCGTAAAAATCACAAAGAGATCAAATCAGGATGAAAGAGTATATGGTTCAGCTGTAATTGCATCTAACAATACTGAAAAAGAACCTGCAGTAGAAACAACTCCTGCAAAAACAGAAGAACCTGCTCCAGTTGTAAAAGAGCCTGTTGTAGAACAAACAGAAACTCCTGTATATGAAGCTCCTGCAGAAACAACTAAAACTCCTGTAGAAGAGCCTGAATGGGAAGAGCCTGTTTTTGATGACGCTACAACAATTCCTGCAACACCTGCAGAAGAAGAAATTTACTCAATGCCTGTAGAAGAACCGGTTAAAGAAGAACCTGTAATTGAGTATGAATATTTCGACGACGAAGAACTTCCTGAATATTATGAAGAAGAATATATAGAAGAAGAACCTGAATATATTGAAAAGACTCCTGTGCAGGAAGAACCTGCGCCTGTTGTTAAAGAAGAAGAGCCTGTAATTTATGAAGAATTTACAGATGAAGGTTTGGATGAGCTTGCTTACGAAGAAGAACCTGTAGAAGAATTTGAAACAATCTCTGCAGAGGAAGAAGAAGCTGTTGAAGAACCAGAAGAAGAACCTTACGAAGAGCCTGTAGAAGAACCGATAGAAGAAGAATTCATTGACGAAGAGCCTCTTGAAGAAGCCTTTATTGATGAAGAAGAATTTATCGAAGAAGAATATGAAGAAGAGGAACAGCCTGTAGAAGAGGAAGTTGAAGAAACTCCTGTTGAAGAGGAACCTGAAGAAGAGGTTGAAGAAGAATTCATTGACGAAGAACCTTATGAAGAAGAATATGTTGATGAAGACTTAGAAGAAGTTCCTGCAGACGAAGAAGAATATTTTGATGAAGAAGAACTCGAAGATCTTGAAGAAGAAGTTCTTGAGGAACCTGAAGAAGAGGTAGCCGAAGAAGAACCAGCTGAAGAAGATGAAGAGTTTGAAGAAGAAGAATTCCCAGAGGAAGAATTTGAAGAAGAAGAATTCATCGAAGAAGAGCCTGCTGAAGAAGAAATTGAAGACGAAGTTGTTGAAGAAGAACCAGAAGACTTTGAAGATGAGGTAATTGAGGAAGAAGAAGAGTGGAGCGATGAGCCGGAAGTTCTTGATGATGACGAAGAAGAATATGATGCTATCGTTCTTGTTCCTGCAGATGATAATCCTCCGGTTTATGAAGAAGAACCTGAAGATGAAGTATTTGTTGATGAAGAATATACAATTCTTCCAAACCTCACAGATATTTACGCTAATGAAACTGTTATACCTGAAGAAACACCGGTTGTTGTTCCAGAAATTACAATTGAAAACAATGTAGTCGTTCAGCCTGCAGCAAGCGGTAATGAATCAAGCTATGATAAGTTCATGATTGAAAGCTTGAATGAGCTTGAAGCCGAAAAGTATTACATTCAGATTGCAACTTTGCGTGATGATGAAAATATTCTTGAGATTGTAAATAAATACGGAAACAAGTATCCAATTACAATCGTTCCAACTGCAAACGGTGCAAAGCAAGTTCTTGTTGGACCTGTAACTCTTGATGAATACGGAACTGTTCTTGCCCGCTTTAAGGCATACGGATATAAGGATGCATTCCTGCGCAAGGGTACAAATCCAAACCCTAAACAACGCGCAGGCAGTTCAGGAGCCGTTGACGCTAAATAAAAATCAACCTGTCATCCCGAACTTGTTTCGGGATCTCATAAAAAAAGGCACGTTTTTAATTGAAATGTGCCTTTTTTGATTAACTGAATCTGTTATAAGAGTTTGTCAAGGCACGCTCACCTTCGTTCGCTCTTCGGTCTTGACTAACTCTGTTTTACACTATGTAATCGCTTCGCGATTATATAGTGTAAATCCATCCCTCAGGAGCAGGAATTCTACCCATCTGGATGCCTGTCAAAGTATCATAGATTTCTTTGAGCTTTGGACCCATTTCCTGTTTGCCACCGTTGTAGATGATGCTCTTGCCGTGATCGTCAATCTGGCCAACTGGAGAAATAACTGCTGCAGTACCGCAGAGTCCGCATTCTACGAATTTTCCAAGTTCATTCTTGTTAATTTTTCGTTCTTCAACTTCCATTTTAAGGTAATCCTTTGCAACAATGAGCAGAGAGCGTCTTGTAATAGAAGGAAGAATAGAATCAGATTTAGGAGTTACAAGCTTTCCATCCTTTGTGATGAAGATGATGTTTGCTCCACCTGTTTCTTCAAGATATGTGTGAGTTGCAGGATCAAGATACATGTTTTCTGCATAGCCGCATTTGTG
>JAEEGL011755557.1_pt1 | contig 11613 bp, 8 predicted proteins | sample 9134231 | NCBI WGS metagenome assembly JAEEGL01 (sample SAMN16246548, study PRJNA631951) | gut metagenome | biome: gut microbiome; feature: rumen; material: fiber-attached | host: Bos | place: Iran: Karaj | collected 2018-10 | reverse complement strand
TGGTGAGGGCGTAGTCCAGATACCAGTTGGTATCCTCGGGGAAATTGTCCGGATTCTGGAATTCCTCGTCCATGATGGCCTGCAGCTCCGGCACCAGGGTGGTGTAGATCCGCAGTCCGCCGCTGGTGAGGAGTCTTTGGGCATTGGTCTTGTCATAGCCCGCATCGATGAGATCCTTTAACACCTGCTCATAGACGGAATCGGAAAAATAGGTGGCGGAACCGGCATTGGACTCCGCCAGCTCCGTATTGTGGAAGCTGATGCGATCATAGACGGCGCCGGAATGCACATCCTCATAGGCTGCGTCATACTCCGCGGAGGTGATGAACTCCAGCTCCTTCATCTTCTTCAGGCAGTTCTCCGCTCTTTTCACATTGTCGTCGGGATGTGAGATGGGATTGTAGCCGGAAGGGTTCTGGGTCACGGAGGCGATGACGGCGCACTCCGAGATGCTCAGATCCAGAGCCGATTTGCCGAAATACCGCTGGGACGCGGACTCCACCCCCAGGGTATTCTGCCCCAGGTTGATGACATTCATGTACCGGAGCAGGATCTCGTCCTTGGGGATGACCTTGCTGATCTCGATGGCCAGGTACTGCTCCTGGACCTTTCTCTTGATCTTCTTGATCATGTTGTGGCCTTCTTCGGTCCACTCGGTAAAGATGGTATTCTTCAGAAGCTGCTGGGTGATGGTGGATCCGCCCTGGGTCTGGCCGGTCTTCAGGAACTGATATCCGGCACGCACGAGGGCCTTAAAGTCCACGCCGTTGTTCTGATAGAAGCGCTCGTCCTCGATGGCGACAAAGGCATAGCCCAGCTCCCGGGGGATCTTGTCCCATCCCACCACGATGCGGTTGGAGTCCATGCCCACGTACTCGTCGATCTTATTGCCGTAGCAGTCAAAGACCATGGTAGCCTGACCGGTGGCACCCACGTCCCCGATGTGGATGGTGGGAGTCCCGGCGAGGATGCTCTTAAAAAGGCCGATGCCGCCGGCAGCGCCGCAGATCCCCACTCCGACGATGGCCGCCAGAATGAGCTGGACGCAGGTAAATACGATCTTGCGTGCGACCTTGCTGCCGAACGCATTGATCTCTCTCTGTTTTCGTTTGATGCCTTTTTTACTGTAATCCATGATGTTTCCGGCGTCTGTGTATCGGCCGGTATGATTCCTTTCCCTTCGGGTGTATGTTCCTTTCGGTGTATGTTCCTACAGGTAGCTGGTGGGATTCGGCCGCTCCAGGAACTTCACCTCGTAATTGTCATTCTCGCAGATCTCGTGCACGATCTCCGCCGCCGCATCCAAGCTGTTCTCATTGACACAGAAGACACAGACATATTTGTGTCTGGAAAAGAGCTTGGGCTTGGGGTAGTGCATGAAATAGGAGATCCGCTCCTGGAGGAGGCCCTGCTCGATGCGGTCCTTGCACTCCTGGGAATAGACTTCGCAGAGCTCGAATTCGTTGTTTACCTTTAAAGAAGTGAAGATGGTCTGCATATCCTTCGTCCTTTGTCTGTATAATAGCTCAAATATGCGTGCGCATATTTGAGCATAAAAAACTTCCGGGGCGGTGCCCGCATCAGGGCATACCCCGGAAGTTATTATACCACCTTGATTCTGCGTAGTCAAAACCCCTGTTATCTAATCCGGGCTTCCGACTTTTTTCCCGGGACAAAACCCTGGGGCTGGACCTCCTGCTGTGGGGATCGGGGACGGTTCCCGGGGATCGGGGACAGGTCATCTCAGCACCGCGATACCTCCTGCGGGGATGGTCAGCTTCCCGTCTTCCAGGGTCACTTCCTCCTCCGGGTGGATGGTGAGGAAGCCGTAAAGAGCCCGGCTTTGGACATTGGCCACATCCGGGTCGGATGCGTCCGCCCCCGCCAGGTCGATGGTGAGGGGTTCATCGCCGATATTGTAGGCCACGGCGATGATGGAGTTCCCCTTCCACTCCCGAAGGACCACCGCCTGATCGTCCCGGGTGAGGGGCTCCACGATGGTGACGAGGCCTCTGGCCAGCTCCGGATTTTCGTTCCGGAGGCGGATGGCGCGTCGGTAGTAGTTCAGGATGGAGTCCGGGTCCGTAAGCTGCTCGGCGACGCCGGGGAAGGCGGAGGTGATATTTTTGTCCGCATCCCGGGGGCCTCTCGTGGTTTCGGCCGGGGGCGCCTCCGAGGACCAGATCATGGGCAGGCGCTTGTTTTCATCCTTTGTGCCGGAGGACTTCATGCCGATCTCCTCGCCGTAGTAGACGAAGGGAGAACCGCTCATGGTCATGAGCAGCCCCGCCGCCCGTTTCATGGCATCCGGCTTATTGTTCAGGGCATTGGCTACCCGGGGCATGTCGTGGTTTGTGAGGAAGGGAGCGTCAATGTAGTAGGGATTCTTTGCGGAAAAATCCGCCGCATACCGGAGCATCCCCTTTACAAAGCTCTCGGCGCTGTATTTCCCGTTGCCTCCCCGGATCAGCATCCCCTCCGCCTGTCCGGCGTCGAAGTTGAACATGCTGGGGGTGCCGCTTTGGTAGTAGTCCGCAATGACCGCCTCCGAGGCCCAGACCTCGCTCACCATGTAAAAGTCCGGGTTCTGCGCTTTGCAGTACTCATAAAGACGCCCCAGGGCATTTGCGTTAAACTCGGTGCGGTTTTCCTCGTAGTGGAGGGGGGCATCCATCCGGAAGCCGTCCACGCCCTCGGCGATCCAGAAATCCGCCATCTCCTGCAGGTCGGTCCAAAGGGCCTCGCAGGACAGATCCAGATCCGGCATCTTATCCCAGAAGGACCCTTCGTAGAACCACTCCACGCCGCTGACCCGGTACCAGGTGCTGCTCTCCCGCTCCCGGGAAAAATGATAGTAGGACACATAGGGGCAGACCGCAGGGTCCGGCTCCTCCTCAGGTCCCAGCCCCCGCAGGTAGGCGCAGGCCTCCTTGAACCAGGGATGCTCGGAGGAGGTGTGGTTGATGGCCAGGTCGATGATCACCCGGATCCCAAGCTCATGGGCCCGGGCGATGAGGGCATCGAAATCCGCCAGGGTACCGTACTCCGCGTCTATTGACATATAGTCAACGACATCGTATTTGTGATAGGTGGTGGACTGCATGATGGGCATGAGCCAGATGCCGTTGCAGCCCAGGTCCGCCACATAGTCCAGCTTCTGTGTGACCCCCGGGAGATCTCCGATGCCGTCTCCGTCGGAATCGCTGAAGGAGTAGACGAAGATCTCGTAGTAGGTGCGATAGTTGTCATCCGGGACGTTCAGAGGCTGCTGCCCGATCCGGATGTCCGCCGGATCCGCATCGCCCGAAGCCAGGTCCGCTCCGGCCGAGGTGCCGGATCCCGTCTGATCCGCTGCGCCCGTTCCGGCTCCTGCCGCTTCGGAAGTCCCCTCCGCCCCTGCCACCGTCTGTTCCTGCTCCGGGGCCTGCGCCTGAGGCGGCTGCGGCGCCTTGCTCCCGCAGGAGCAAAGAAGCACCGCCGCAGTCAGAATGCTTATCAACCTAAATACCTTTTTTTTCCTCATTTCGTTGCCTTTATCCAACATTCCTCGAAACTTTTTCTTTTTCCCTGCAGACAGTCGCCTCTTTTCGGAAGCCTTTATAGAACAACAGGAGGGCGAAAGATCTCTTCCGCCCTCAGCTTTTCCTGACAGATGCACCGCCGCAGGACTTTGCTTTTTCCTTGCGGGGAGTTTTTTATCCCTTCACGGCACCGCCGGTGACTCCCTCCACATAGTATCTCTGGAGGCACATGAAGAGGATGGTGATGGGGATGGCTACCAGCACGCCGCCGGCGCAGAACCTGGTAAAGTAGCCCTGATAGTCGCCGGTGTTCATCCAGCGGTACATAGCCACGGCCACGTTGTAGCTGGCGTCATGGCCGAAGGCCACGTAGGAGGCAAACACGTAATCACACCAGGGACCCATGAAGGCCACCAGAGCCGCATAGATGATGATGGGCTTGGACATGGGGATGGTCATGGTGAGGAACACCCGCGCCCGGGAAGCGCCGTCGATGCGGGCCGCCTCGTCCAGAGCCTTGGGGATGGTGTCGAAATATCCCTTGCACACATAGTATCCCATACCGGAGCTGGCTACCCCCACCAGGATCAGTCCGGGAATGGCGCCGGCCTGGGTCAGACCGATCTGCTTCAACAGGAAGTACAGGCAGATCATGGTAAGGAACCCGGGGAACATGCCCAGAATCAGCCAGAAGCGCATCAGGAAGGTACGGCCCTTAAAGCGCATCCGGGACAGGGCGTAGCTCACGCACAGGACGATGATGGTCTGCAGGATGGAGACGCAGAAGGCGATGATCAGGGTGTTCAGATACCAGCGCAGGTAGTTGGTCCCGCCGTCCAGACAGAATCTGTAGCTGTCCAGAGAGAAGGTCTTGGGGATGAGATAGTCCACCATACCGCCGTACTCCACCTCCGCCTTATAGGACCGGAAGCTGTTGAGCACCACCCCCACAAAGGGGAAAAGCCAGATCAGACTGATCACGATCAGCAGCACATAGGAGAAGAAATTTCCTATGGCTCTTTTTTGCTTCATGGAAGTTTCTTTTGCCATTATTGGAAGCCCTCCTCATCTTTGACTGACGGCAGCATCTGGTATACCACCAGAGAGATCAGCGCCGTGACCAGGAACACCATGATACCGATGACGGATGCCATCTTGTAGTTGGTATCGTTGATGGTCAGTTTGTAGAGCCAGGTGACCAGAAGGTCTGTTTTTCCCGCGCCGCCGGCCATGGATCCGGACTTGGGGCCGCCGCCGCTTAAGAGGAAGATGACGTTGAAGTTGTTCAGGTTCCCGGTGAACTGGGTCAGCAGGAACGGACCGGTGACAAAGAGCATGTAGGGAAGGGTGATGCTCTTAAACATCTGCCAGGGGCTGGCGCCGTCGATGCGGGCGCTCTCGTAGAGGTCCTCGGGGATGTTCATCAAAAGGCCGGTGGCGATGAGCATCAGGTACGGGATGCCGATCCAGATGTTGATGACGATGATCATCACCTTGGCCAGCACCGGATTGGTCCAGAAAGGAATGGCCGTATCGATCCATCCCAGGCGGAGCAGCGTTCCGTTGATGAGGCCGTCCGGGGCAAAGAGCTTCGCCACATACAGGAGGGAAACGAACTGCGGAACGGCGATGGTCATGACCAGGATGGTCCGCCACAGCTTCTTGAATCTGATCCCCTTCTTGTTGATGAGCATGGCCACCGCGATCCCCAGGAAGTAGTCGATGAAGGTGGCAAAGAATGCCCAGACCAGCGTCCAGAGGAGCACTGCCATAAAGGTGGATCCGAAGCCACCGGAGGAGAGGCTGAAGAGGTTTTTGAAGTTTTCCAGCCCCACCCAGGTAAAGAGCTTGCTGGGGGCCTGATGGGTGGCGTCGTAGTTGGTGAAGCCGACGCAGATCATGAAGATGATGGGCAGGACGGTGAAGACGAAGATCCCCACGATGGGCAGAGCCAGGAGGGTCTTGTCAAAATTCCCGTCAAAGAGGGAGTGCCAGTCAGCCTTGTTCCCGGGGAGCTTTTTGCCCGCCTTCAGGATGGCTTCTTCTTTTTCATTCTCTCGGATGTTCAGGTACCACATGGCGATGAGGGCGATGACTGCCATGATCGCCAGAAGTCCGAACAGCAGGATGAGGAAGCTGTGATCCCCGTAGACCGTCTTGCGCCCCACCTTGGAGGTCTCCACGGTTCCCAGCGTCCCCAGTTTGGAGAGATAGGGCGTCCAGCTAAAGCCAAAGATGAACCACAGCAGTCCCCCTTCCACTGCCAGATACATCAGTCCTCTCAGGAACTGTCCCCGCATGATGGGCCCGAAGCCCATGATCAGATAGGAGACCTTGGTCTTCCAGTCTCCCTTTACAAAGGTGGTCCCGATTGCCTTGAACCCCTCCGCCACGCTGTCAAAAAAAACGTTCAGCGGGCTTTTCTTTTTCCCAGCACCTGTTTCGCCAGCCATGCCCTTCCTCCTTCAGCTGCAAAGCTTTAGATTTACGTACCTGTCTGTATCCCCCGGGGAAAAATACCCCTGAATGGATTTTATCACAACATTTTCGGGATTTCTATCTAATTATGCGATAAATCCAGATATTGTTCACGCAATTTACCGCACCGGATCCATATTTCCCGAAAGAAAATCCGGCAGAAGGGTTCTCCTGCCGGATTATTCATTTCGTCAGATCATTCGCCTTTCGGCTGCCGGATTACTTGTAGGAGACAAGGTCATCCTGGTAAGCCTGCAGAGCTGCCTCGAGGTCAGCATCGGAAGCGGTCTGGAATGCATCGCGGACATCTCCGGAGAGTGCCTCTGCGCGGCTCCAGTAGTCGCCGGGGTAGTTGCCCTGAGGGATGGTGTATGCGAACTGCTCAGACAGAGCTGCAAGAGCCTCGTTGGCCTGGACAGCGTCGGAAGCCTGTGCGTTCAGGTTGGAAGGACCCCAACCCACTGCCTCGAAACGAGCCAGCTGAACCTCTTCGCTGGTGAGGTACATCGCCAGAGCATCGCAGACAGCCAGCTTGTTCTCATCTTCCTGAGGCTTCACACCCAGGAGCTTGCAGCCGTTGAAGCCTGCCATCTGGTAGGTGTTGCCGTCAGAGCCGGTGAAGGTGGGCAGCTTTGCGCAAGCGTAGTTGTCGCCCAGGAAATCCTGAACAGTGCCTGCATCCCAGGTTCCGTCCACGATGGCAGCGTAGTTGACTGCGTCACCTGCGCCGGAGCCGTGCTGGAAGGAAGTGGAGGAAGCGAGCTCGATCATCTCCTTCAGAGCCACCAGGCCCTTGTCGGAAGCATAATCGGTGTTGCATCCGGTGACGTTGCCGTCGTTGTCGTAATCATAGGTCAGGGTGCATCCGGTTCCGAAGAAGAATGCCACCTGGTACCAACCGGTGAGATCCATGTAGAAGTTCTTGCCGGCTGCTTCGCAATCAGCGATGATGCCTTCCAGAGTGGAGGGATCGGAGATCACGGACTTGTCATAGTACAGGAAGTAGCCGTTATCAGCGGTCATGGGGTAAGCATACAGGGTGTCACCCACGCTAGCTGCCACGACTGCACCGGCGCTGTTCTGGGACTTGACTGCGTCCACGTTCTCGGGAGCGACATCGATGAGAGCGCCTGCGGAAACCAGTCTGGCCAGCTGGTCCTGAGCGAAGCCGTAGACATCCGCACCTGCGGTGACATCGGTGATCATGTTGCCGGCTGCATCGCCCTCACCGACTGCTTCCACCAGGAAGGTGTAGCCGGAGAACTCGGGGTGAGCTGCCTGGAAGTTTGCGATCTGTGCGTTGGTGAAGTCCACCACATTGTCAGCCACCCAGACCTTGATCTCGCCGCTTCCGAAATCCGCGGTGTCGTCTGCGGGTGCTGCTGCGGGCTCTGCTGCAGGCTCAGCTGCAGGTTCTGCAGCGGGCTCTGCTGCGGGTGCAGCGGGCTCGGTGGTTGCGGGAGCGGTGGTTCCAGCATCGCTTCCGCCGCAGGCAGTGAGGCTTGCAACCATCGCTGCTGCGAGAAGAACGGAAATCACTTTCTTCTTCATAATATTTTCCTCCTTTTTCTGCGGGTCTGTCCCGCAGCCTGTGGGGCGTGCACCGGATCGGTATCCTTTCGTGCCGCCTCGTGAATATGTTATCCGGAGAGGTCTTTGGATCCTCCGGGGATAACCGGCTTTCTTGCGCACTTGCGCAACCGATTGTCTGAATGTAGTATACTGACTTCCCTCTCACATTTCAATAGGGCATTCATCACAAAACGGAAACCGTTTTTTTGTGCACATTGCACAAACCAAAAGGTAAACTTTGGTTATTTTGTACTCTCCTTCAGGGAAATCTCATAATCCAGCATGGTGAGGCGTTTGGGCTTTCGGCCCTCGATCTCATCCAGCAGCACCTGGCAGGCCTTGCGCCCGATCTCCATGGTGTCGAACTTCAGAGAGGTGACGGTGATGGGGTAATTGTCCAGCATGCGGCTGTGATGGCAGGATGCGATGCGGATCTGATCCGGGATCTTCACCCCGCGCTCTCCCAGGTGCCGCACCACGCCGTCGCAGATAAAGTCGTCCTGGCAGAGGATGCAGTCCACCTTTTTGCGCAGGATCTCGTCCACCGCCGATGCGATCTGAGCAGTGTTTTGCAGGGTCTTGTAGATGATCTCCTCATCCGGCTTTCTGCGGTATGCCTCGTAGGCCTGGCGATATCCCATGTAGCGGTCCAGATTCACCATCTGGTCCATGGAGCCCCCCAGATAGGCGATGCGATCCAGCCCGCGGCCAAAGAGGATGGTCACCAGCTCCCGGCAGGCGCCGGCATTGTCATGGTCCACCTGCAGCACCTTGGGATCATAGCACCGTCCCACGGTGACAAAGGGCATCCGGGCTTCCTTCAGGTATGCGACGAAGGGATCGTTTTCATAGGTACGGGTCAGGATGATGCCGTCCACCTTCCGGTTCCCCACCATGCGCTCCAAAGGGTGCAGGTTGGACCAGTCGGTGGTCACCACCAGCAGGTCGTAGTCGTTGCTTTGCGCAACTTCCTCCGCGCCGTGCATACAGGTATGGAAAAAAGGCATGTCCACCAGGTCCTTGACCTCGGGCATGACGATGGCGAGATTAAAAGTGCGGGACTGGGCCAGGGATTTGGCCGCCGCATTGGGATGGAACTGATTGTCATTGATAAAGGCGAGAACGCGCTGACGGGTGGCTTCTCCGATCCTTCCTTTGCCGGAAATGGCACGGGAAACCGTGCTGGCGGATACCCCAAGCTCCCGCGCAACATCGTGGATCGTCATGATTTCTTTGGATTCACCGGGATGATTCCCCTTGGAAGTCTGTGCCATCTTCTCCGCTCTCCCACGAAAAAACGTGTATCAGATCACGCAAAGGTACATGGATACGGAGTTTTCCGTATGTTGCACACCATTTGCGCACTGCGCAATCGATTGCTCTATGGGGAGTGTATCACCGGGAGAAGAAGATGTCAACTCGGGGGATTTTGCCCGGGGAGTACCGAGCAAAGAAAAAGGCGGGCAATCCTCACTCTTCGATCTCGTGCAGCAGTTCTTTCAATCCTTTCAGGTCAACGGTGCACTTTCCGTCGTAGATTCCTATGGGGATGGGGGTATCAAAGTCATATTGCATGATATCCGTCTCTTCGCCGAAGAGGTAGACCGTCACCTTCTCCTTCATGGGGTCCAGGATCCAGTACTCCCTGACTCCGGCGGCTTCGTATTTCACAAGCTTCCGGACCAGATCGTGCCGCCTGTTTGAAGGAGACAGGACCTCCAGCACAAAGTCCGGCGCGCCGAAATACTGGCGCCTTCGAAGGCGATTACGCTCGCACAGGATGATGAGGTCGGGTTCCACCATCGTCCGGTCATCCTCATCAAGCTGTACGCCAAAGGGAGCCATCATCGGCAGGCAGTTCCCGCCGTTTCGATCGATGAAATTCCGGACCTGGTAATAGACTTCGCCTGCTGCCAGCTGGTGATCCGCCGCAGGGTTCGCCATCAGGTAAAAGACGCCGTCGATGAGCTCCGCACGGATATCCTCCGGCAGGGCGAAATAATCCTCAACCGTGTAGGTGCCCTGCCTGTCAAAGAAAACTTTCGAATGTGCGGGGTCTTCCTCTGTAAACTCATAGGCAGAGCTTCCGTGTGTATAGCCGTTATAGGGTGACTCCTCCCGAACCGCCCCGACAGAACTCGCTTCATAGGGATAGCGATCCTCTGCAAGAACACCGGCCAGGGCGATCAGAGTGGACCGTCTCGGATTTGCGGTGGTGCCGGAAAAGATCTTCTGGATCGTCGGAGCCGGCACGCCGGAGAGCTTTTCCAGATCCTTCAGGGAAAGCTTCAGCTCATCTTTCCTGCGTTTCATGTCTTCGATAGTCATTACCGTTTTCATACCGTAAACCCTCCTTTCTGTATAAAAAAGATACCATAATGATGGCTGTATGTCAATACGGTATTATTATGGTATCGTTTCATTTGCAGAAATGACTGTTTGATATTTTGTTTAAATGTCTGATCTATTCGATTTTCAGAAGATACAGGGTATCCCCCTCCACACGGAAGGTGACATTTCGGCCGGCGTAGGAGAGGCCATAGATGCGGGCGGGATCGTCGTGGTAGGCCGGACGCGGGTCCTGGGCGAGGAGCTGGAGAAGGGCGTCGATCTGAGCGGGGGACCAGGAGACAGGGAAGGGGGAGGAATCCGCAGTTCCCGGGGGGATGGCTCCCGTGGAGGGGGCTCCCGTGGGGGTAGTCCCCGTGGGAGTGGAGGACGGTTCCAAAACCCCAGAGGGCGGTGTTTTGAAACCGTCCCCCACTTCCACTCTCGTCGGTTTAAAGCCGACTTCAGTTTCCATTCCCGAGGTTTGGGATGTATCCTCTGCCGATTCCAAGGATTCCGGCGCGCCCGTTCCTTCACCCTCAGATACGACCACGCGGAGGCGGTGGGAGGCGTGTTCACCGGCGAAGCCGCTGCGGGCGTCGGGATGGGATTCCACGTAGGGGAGGTAGGGCTTGATGTCGTAGATCTTTGTTCCGCTGCGCATATCGATGCCGGAGACGACGAGGACGGGACCACGGGGATCGTCCAATCGGACAGCCTCTAACTTTACGCAGGAGAGGCCCAGGGGATTGGGCCGGAAGGGGGATCGGGTGGCGAAGACACCCATGTATTCATTCCCGCCCAGGCGGGGCGGACGGACTAAGGGGCGGAATTGCACACCCCTTCCATCCGCATCTCTATTTGGTGTCTCCCTCTCCGTACCTTTAGAACTGCGTTCTTCCAATCCTGCCGTTTCTGCCGCTTCAGGTTCATCCTTACTGCCTGTTGCCGACATCCTTCCTGTCTTCAGCTTCGTTTCAATCCCTTGTGTCTTTCCGGGTATTGACATATGAACCTGTGCTTCCGACTCGGCTGCGGAACGCCCATCATGGCCGGACAGGCTCTGCTTCTCATCCTTATTTTGGTTCTCGAATCCCCACACGAGCCACAGGTAATCAAACCCTTCGATGCCCTGCAGGGCGCGGGGGTCACGGAAGGCTTCCTCAAAAACGATCTCCCCGCGAAGGCGGTCCGCCAGCATGCTCTGGCGGGGAAGACCGAACTTCTCGGGGAGGTCTGTATAAATTGTTGCGATGTGCGTAATATGCATTTATCTGTGACGATTATTTACAGGCTCTATCCTGTATACGATTCCCTGCATGCTTTTTCAAAGAAACCATCAAAACAACTGACCGGTTGCCATACTGCCTTCACACTACTCGGAATATGTATACGTGGGCACGATCTCCTTGATCAGGGGCCGGATGTCCTCGCACTCGGCGACGGCGGCTTTTTCCAGACGGTCCAGCTGCTCCCGGAACACGTCCTCATCAAACTTGATGGGCTCTGCGATGTTGATCTGGCTGTTTTTCGTGGCACCCAGGTTCTCTTCATTGGTCATCAGCTCCTCGTACATCTTTTCCCCCGGGCGCAGGCCGGTGAAGACGATGGGGATGTCCTCTCCCACCCGGTAGCCGGAGAGCTTGATGAGGTTTTCCGCCAGATCCACGATCTTCATAGGCTTGCCCATGTCCAGGACAAAGATCTCGCCGCC
>JAEEGL011349200.1_pt1 | contig 11613 bp, 13 predicted proteins | sample 9134231 | NCBI WGS metagenome assembly JAEEGL01 (sample SAMN16246548, study PRJNA631951) | gut metagenome | biome: gut microbiome; feature: rumen; material: fiber-attached | host: Bos | place: Iran: Karaj | collected 2018-10 | reverse complement strand
GTATGAGAACGCGTGCGTGCCGGGCGGCATCATCCTTTTGGACACCCCCCTGGTGACCAGGATGCCTTCGCGGTCCGATGTCCGCGCATTCGGCGTGCCCGCGACGAAGCTGGCCGCCGATAACGGGTTCCCCACCCTTGCCAATATGATCCTGATCGGCAAACTGATCCGCGAGAGCGGTGCCGTAGCCATGGAGGATCTGGCGGAAGCGATGAAGAAAGTCGTGTCCGCCAAGCATCAGGACTTGATCGATATCAACCTGAAAGCCATCGATATCGGATATCATTACGGAGAATAAACGAGCATGCTGGCTAAAACGCTGTGCTATTCCCTGCTGGGGATCGAAGGTATCCCGGTGACCGTCGAGGCGGACCTTTCCGGCGGAAGGTTCGCCATGGTGGTCGTGGGCCTGCCGGACACCGCCGTAAAAGAAAGCTCCGAGAGAGTGCTCAGCGCTATCAAAAACAGCGGGTACGCTTTCCCGAAAGGACGTGTGACCGTCAACCTCTCACCCGGGGATGTCAAAAAGGAAGGCCCTTCCTTCGACCTGTCCATCGCCGTAGCGCTCCTGGCCGCCTCACGGCAGACCGGGCCCGTGGCTTTGGACGACAAGCTGTTGATCGGTGAGCTGGGGCTCAGAGGCAATCTGGTGCCTGTCAGGGGCGTCCTGTCCATGGTCCTCGCGGCGAAGGAAAACGGCATCAACACCGTCATCCTTCCCAAGGATAACGCCGCCGAGGTGGCGAGCGTGTCCGGGATGTTGATCTTCCCCGCGGAAGATCTCAGATCGGTCGTCCAGCACCTCAACGGGAAAGCCCCGATCCCCGCCCAGTGCCAGGTCAGTTATGAGCAGCTTCTGCGTGAAGAAAGACCCTTATGGGACCTGAAGGATGTCAAGGGGCAGCGGGGCGCCAGGCGAGCCATCGAGATCGCCGCCGCCGGAGGTCACAACATCCTTCTGATCGGTGTGCCCGGCAGCGGGAAGACCATGCTGGCCAGGTGCCTCCCCGGCATCCTGCCCTATATGACGATGGAAGAGAGCCTGGAGACCACACGGATCCATTCGGTAGCCGGCCTCATCAAGCCGGGAACTGGCATGATCGTTCAGCGGCCTTTCAGGGCCCCGCATCACAGCGCCTCCCTTCCCAGCCTGATCGGCGGAGGCGCCGACGCGAGGCCCGGGGAGATATCCCTGGCCCATAACGGCGTACTGTTCCTGGACGAGCTTCCCGAATACCCGAGATCGATCCTTGAAAGCCTCAGGCAGCCCCTGGAGGACGGAGAAGTGACCGTCAGCAGGGTCAAAGCCCACACCCGATACCTGAGCCGCTGCATGCTCGTAGCCGGCATGAATCCCTGTCCCTGCGGTTATTACGGATCCAGGATCCATCCCTGCCGGTGCACCGCCAATGAGATCCGCCGGTACCTGGACAAGATCTCCGGGCCCCTGCTGGACCGGATCGACCTTCAGCTGGAGGTGGACGCGGTGCCGGTCAGTGAGATCGCCCAGCAGGGCGACGCGGAGGACTCGGCCACCGTGAGGAAGCGTGTCAACGCCGCGAGGAACATCCAGCGCGAGCGCATGAAGGAAGACAATGTTGCCTGCAACGCGCACCTCCAGGGCGAAAAGGTCAAAAAATACTGCCGCGTCGCGCCGGACGGGCAGAAACTTCTTGAATACGCTGTGGAACGGAAAGGCATCAGCATGCGCGGGTATCAAAGGATATTGAAGGTATCCCGCACCATCGCCGACCTGGCCGGCAGGGAGATCATCGGCGCGGAACATGTGGCCGAGGCGATCCAGTACAGGAGCCTGGACAGCAAATACTGGGGCGGTCTATAGCTGCTTCTGGATCACGAAGCACACCGGAGCGCCCGGTGCCGCGTTGATAAAATCCTGGCGCAATACATTGAATCCCTTGGGCAGGGCACGGAGACGATCATCGATCCTGATCAGCTCCTCCTGCCCTTCTTCATGCCCCGGATAACAGCAGATCGTCATGATCCCATAGGGCAGCAGGAGCCTGAGCCCCTGATCCACCGCTCTCAGGGTGGTCTCCCAATGGGTACGGATCACCTTGTCACTGCCGGGGAGCCAGCCGAGATTGAACAGCACCGCTTTTACCGGCTGCTGCACATATTCACTCATATGCTCATGGCCGGCATTCCACAATGACGCGCGCTGCCTGACACCTTCCTTTTCAAGGAGCGCCTCCGTGGCCCTGACGGCGTCCGGCTGAACATCAAAAGCGTCCACGTGGCCGGTATCTCCCACCAGGGAGCAGAGCGTCAGAGTGTCGTGCCCGTTCCCCATGGTGGCATCGACTGCCCTGTCGCCCGGCTCGAGCACCCGGGAGTACGCTTCGAGGGCCTGATACCGGGCTGACTTCAGGATATACATATCAGATCCCTTTCAGGAGTTTATCGATCTCGGGTCCCGTGAGTTCCCGCCATTCCCCGCGGCGCAGATCGCCCAGCTGAAGAGGGCCGAACTGTACACGGCGCAGCATTTTCACGGGATGACCGACGGCCTCGAGCATCCGTCTGACCTGGCGGTTCCGTCCCTCATGGATCGTGACCTGCACCACGCTGATATCCTCTTCCTCACGCACGATCCTGGCTTTCGCGGGAGATGTCATTCGGTCATCCAGCATGACGCCCTGACGCAGCTGCCGAAGTTCTTCCGGCGTAAGATGGCCTTCCACCCGGGCGATATAGCTCTTATCCACGAGCGATGAGGGATGCATCATCCTGTCCGCCACAAAACCGTCGTTCGTGAGCAGGAGAAGCCCTTCACTGTCATAATCCAGACGGCCCACCGGATAGAGCCGCACCCGGTAATCCTCAAAATGCTCCATGACCGTGTGCCTGCCCTCCGGGTCCTGGGCGCTGGTGATCTCTCCGGCCGGTTTATGATAGAGCACGTAGACCTTCTCCGTCTCAGGCCGGACCACTTTGCCGTCCACCCGTACAACGTCATTCTCTTCTACCTGCGTGCCCATCTGAGTGATCAAACGCCCGTTGACGGTCACCCGGCCGTCCCGTATCATCTCTTCGCCGTGCCTTCTTGAGGACACACCGCAGGCCGCGAGATATTTCTGAAGCCGCATAGAATCCCTCCCCTGTGTGATCGAAAGCATTATAGCATACTCCGCGGCCCGATGGCAACGCGGGCCGCAGCAACAGGCTTGCGCGTCTTCATGATCTCTGATAAAATAGAGCCCGTCCATCAAAGCAGTTGACCTTAACGAAGACCGGAGGGACTCATCTGTGAAACGCGGCGTCAGCACTTATCAGATCACGCTGTCAAGCCTTCTGACGGCGCTCATGCTCATCCTTGGCTATATCGAGAGCATGCTGCCGTCCCTGGGCATCCCAGGCATCAAGCTGGGACTGTCCAACGGTGTGCTGATCTTCGCCCTGTACATGCTCAACGTGCCTCTCGCCTATGTGCTTTTCACCATGAAGGTGGTGCTCTCCAGCCTTCTGTTCAGCGGATTCCAGACCTTCCCCTACGCCTTCACCGGCGGGCTCGTCAGCCTGACCGTTATGAGCCTGATGAGCCGCGGCGATACCTTTAAACCCATCGTGGTATCCATCGCCGGCGGTGTCACACACAATATAGGACAGGTGCTGATGGCGATCCTGATCGCTCATCTGCCGCTTCGGGAGATGCTGTATTACCTGGGGATCCTGATGCTGGTCGGGCTCGCGTGCGGCGCGGTGACCGGTACGGTCGCGGACAGTGTCATCAGGCACATCAGAGCCGGACGGATCAGGATGCCGGCCGTCGATAAAAAAGGCGGCAGGGCTCTGCAGCTCCTGTCGGTCCTTTTGATCCTTGCCTGCGTCTACATCGCTTACCGCAGCGCTCTGTAATGTCCCGCGGCGGCTTTTATAAGACCTGTAGCTGTTTTCTCAGCCCTTTGGGATAATGGTTCTTTATCGTCCCGTCCGATGCTTTTCCCCATCCCAGGGGGCACCCTTCATATCCCGCGATCACATATCCCTTCATGGGGATGTTTTTTTGTATGGCCTCTCCGTGGATGAAACGCACCGCTTCTTCCTGATCCAGGGCTATGTCCACCCGGTCCTGCCACAGCGCCAAAGCGTGCAGGGGCATGAAACGCCCGCCGCGCTCCTCACAAAGGTCCAGCCCCATCCGCAGGACTTTGATCCCCTTGAGAGGCACCATGATCTCCGGCAGAAGGACGTACCGGCCGGCAAAAGGATATATCAGCTCATCGCGCATTTTAAAACCGTTCTCCCTGAGCCAGTCCGCGACAGCGCCTGTTTTGGGATGAGGCAGACTACACGGGACTTTCCCCGGCGTATCCCCTGTTTTTCTCATTTTAGCCGCGAAATGCCCCTCGCCCCGTATGCGGTGGGGATAGAGGGTCATCATGCCCCCGTTTTTCGGCAGGCCCTCCGCCTCAAAGGGCTCCAGGGTGAATTCCGCGTGCGACGAAAGGAAGGCTTCGATGACCCGCTCATTTTCGTCGGGGCTGAAGGTGCATGTGGAATATACGAGCCTCCCGCCCTCGCGGAGCATCCGGGCGGCGGAGGATAAGATCAGGGCCTGACGCTGGGCGCAGGCTTCGTTGATGCCTTCATACCATTGTTCCGCGGCCTCCGGATGGCGCCTGAACATCCCTTCGCCCGAGCAGGGCGCGTCCACGAGGATCCGGTCGAATGCCTCTTCCCAGCAGTCCTCCAGATCCTGCGGCATGGCGCTTGTCACGACGGTGTTGGGGATGCCCATCCGTTCCACGTTCATCGACAGTACTTTTGCCCGCGAGTATACCGGTTCGTTGGATACCAGCAGCCCCTTTCCGCGCATGAGCGCGCCGATCTGGGTGGTTTTCCCGCCCGGCGCGGCACACAGGTCCAGGATACATTCCCCGGGCTGAGGATCAAGGGCCGTCACAGGGACCATCGCACTGGGTTCCTGGAGGTAGAAGGCTCCCGCTTCGTGGACCACTGAAGAACCGGCGCGGGACTCCTGAGACAGATAATAGCCGTTTTGCGCCCAGGGGATCACCGGCCCGCTCCCTTCCGGCAGCGAGCCGCGGCGAAGCCGGAAGCCTCTTTCGGGCGGCTTTTCAAGAGCATCAAAAAACGCGCAGGCTTCACCTGCGAGCTGCGCGCGCATCCTGTCGATGAATTTTACCGGCAGCGTATCAGTAATCATCGGGATCGATCTTCTCCGGATACACCGGATCGTGAAACGCCTGGCGCTGATCCACATTGAGCGGGATCCTGTCTACCGGCTGATCATTGTCACTGCCCTCTACCCACTGCCTGATGAGATTGGCTTTTTTCTTTCCCGATGAGCGGTACTGACGCACATAGGGCCGCTGAGGGGCGGACTGATCGAATGTATAAGCGGGACCATAAGACCCGGAAGCGGTCATTCCGTCCGTCTCTTCATTATCATACTCCGCCGGCTGCTCCGGAGCAGATCCCACATATTCCTGAAAAAATGAGCTGTCCTGATATCCGTGGGCAAACTGCTGTGTATCTTTCCGGCGCATCTCCTCACCGCGCATCCTGGCCATGAAATGGCGCATTCTGGTGCGCCAGGCGAGATCGGGACGCCAGCGGAAATACCATACGACATAATCGATCACGAGGCCCAGTACGCACAGTGCGGCCACGGCCCCGAGCCAATGATCGCCGAGCCAGGTCAGGAAGCCGTCTTCCGAGCCGGATGAGAAGTAACGGAACAAACGCTGGCTTCCGAGACGGAGCCAGCTCAGCAAAGCATTGAATACGCCTTCCGCAAAAGCGTTCATCAGGACTCCTTATCGCTCTGGACCGGGCCGATCTCAACGGTCACGTACACGATATCCGTGGAGATGTATACGAACCCGCCGGGCCTTGATACCTGCAGAGGCATCATCACCGTTGAATCAAGCCCATTTACGTCCACCGTACCGGACAGGTACACATAGTCACCGGTATGGCTCTCAAGGTCCATGTCGGCCACGGAGACCGTCTGAGGTGAATAGGTGATGCTCTTGATCTCGTACCCATCCCTGGGGGTCCCCTGTACGACGCCCATATCGGCCACCTTGACCGTGTACATGGGATAAAAAGTCTGCTGGACGGTGATATTCTCGATCCCCCAGGAATCCACGGTGACTGTCAGGAAGCTCATGTCCATCTGCTCATCCTGAGCATTGGTCATTTCGATCGGTGAGGACGTGTATTCGGAACCGGGCCCGTTCCTGAGGGTCGGCATCGTGTAGGACACGACACAGCGTGCGATCTGGTTGACCAGGGACTTGGGACCGCTCACAGTGACCTCGTTGACCTCCGCTGTGGCGGCATTGGCGTAATAGCCCTCCGGTACCGTGCCCGAGGTGCGGATCCTCACCGGGATCCTGGAGCGGGTGACGTATTCCTCCACGTTGATATCGATCGTGTCTTCGGATATCTCCACGATGCTGCCGAAGCCGGAAGAAGACGATCCCGCCGTCAGCTGCACAGTCTGTTCACCGGGCTGACTGATGGTCGCAAGGTCCAGCCGAACGGTATAGTTGGAAGCGGACGCGGCCTGATAATTGCGCACAGGGACCTGTACACGGATCGTGACCTCCGGAAGCTCATCGATGCCGCTGACGATGATGAGCCCGTTCCGCTGCAGCGAAGCGCCGTTCACGACAGTGATGGGCACGTTGCGGATGACTTTCTCACGGGTCAGGCTCGTGTCCTGGGATATGATGCTTCCCCACAGAAGGATGGCGATAATGAGGCACATGAGCTTCCAGCCCCAATTATCGGTAATGGCAGCCCATAAGTTTTTCAGCTTTTCAACGAAACGGCTGTCCTTCTCAGGTGTATCATTCATCTTCCTTCTCCGCCCCCTTTCCCTTCAGGATCTTAAGAAGGCTGTTCCGGCCCGAACCGGTCCCGTTATAGATCCCGCTCAGGATGCCGACGATCTTCTCCTCATCCAGATAGCGGGTCAGTTTGCCGTCCCTCGCCATGGAAATGATGCCCGTTTCCTCGGATACGATGAGCACGGTAGCGTCCGTCGTCTCACTGATCCCCAGACCGGCGCGGTGCCGGGTGCCCAGGGACTTGGAGATCCCCTCGGAATCGCTCAGATTGAGCACGCAGGCGGCGCTGGCCACGCGCGTATCCCTGATAATGACCGCTCCGTCATGCAGGGGCGTGTTCGGCTCGAAAACATTTTCCAGCAGCGCTGCGGTGATCGACGCGTCCACCGCGGTGCCGGTATCCATGACGTCCTGAAGGCCGGTCTTCCCCTCGATGACGATCAGCGCGCCGACACGCCGTCTGCTCAGATCGATCAGGCAGGTGGTGATCTCCGATATGACGCGCTCATCCTCGCTCATCTCATGCTTGTGGTGCTCCAGTTTGGTGCCCCGTCCCAGCTGCTCCAGGGCTTTTCGGACTTCCGGCTGGAACAGGATCAGGATCACGATAGCTCCGTTATTGATGATGCTCCTGAAGAGCCATGACAGCGTTTTCAAGCCGAGGATATCGCTCAAATAACTGATCGCCACAAAAACGGCGACACCTTTGAGCACCTGTACGGCCCTGGTGCGGCGCACCAGTTTGAGCAATTGGTACAGGATGACGGACATGATCAGTATATCAAGGATATCCACCACCGTCGGGCGATGGAAGATGTTCCAGAAAAGCTGTTCCAATTGGGTAAAGATCGACGGCAAAGCCAATACCTCCGCTGCTCGGATAACGATATTATACACGAATATCGGGGAAAAATAAATCCCTGACGCAAGGTTTTTTACAAGAATGTATCAAAACTGAGTCTTTTATTGGAATGGCGATCGTCTTCTGCTCGGATCTTAAAATGCCGGATGATTTCTATCCTGTCGGGATTATTTATTGTTTTAAATTACAGTTGTTATTTTTCTTGACAGTTCCATCAATTGGTTATAAAATACAAAAGGCAGGTAATTAATTAGGGGGGACACCATATGAAACAGACAGGTGTTGTGCGGCGTTTGGATGAACTCGGAAGGATCGTTATCCCCATCGAACAGCGCAGATTGCTGGACATCAATATCCATGATCCGGTGGAGATCAATGTGGAAGAAGGCAAGATCGTTATCCGCAAATATCACACAGGCTGCATTTTTTGCGGCAGCGGAAGCGGTGTGACTTTCTACAAAGACAAACCCATCTGTAAGAAATGCTTGAACGAACTTAAAAGCTGAAGAACAGGATATAAAAACGCCGCAGCATCGCCGCGGCGTATTTTTTTGCTCTATCTCCCCGACTGTAAGGGCCTGAGTTCTCAGTGTCCCTTATCATCCGTATCCCCGATCGAACGACCATATCCCGCAAAGTCTTTCTCGGTCAGCACCGGTATGCCTTCCTTCACGACCATATCGGCAAATATCCCCCGTCCGGGAACGACCCTGCCGGAAAACGTGCCGTCGTATACCGATCTTACACCGCAGGAAGGGCTGTTCTCCTTGAGGATCACCATATCGGGCCTTTCATGTCTGGCGATGGATATACATTTCAGAGCGCCTTTCATGAAAGGTTCGTCCATGCTGCGGCCGTCTTTCGCGATCACCCGTCCCCCGCTGATCTCGCATGGCATCCTGGGCACCGGAAGGCCGCCCATCACCTCAGGGCATACGGGGATCACCAGTTTGCCTTCCAGGAAAGCCATCACATCCTCATTGAGATTGTTGCCGCCCGAATACTTGCAGTCCCGCCCGATCAGGCAGGCGCTGACCATGACCTTGAGTTCCCGATCCCCGCTTGGTCCTCTCAGCTTGTCCAGGCGCTCCCCGGGCCCGGGGCCTTTGGGGGGCTTTCTCCGTTTCAGGCGGGATAACAGAAGAAGGATGCATCCGGCCAGCATGACCACCGTCGGCAGCGCCCTCAGGATCCCGAAAGGATCCGAGAAAACGATGATGCCCTGAAAAAAACCGAACACCGTCAGCGCCGCGGCTGCCAAAGCCGCGGACCAGGCCTTTGCCGCGCCTCTTCCGGGAAGCAGCCCGAAGATGCCCAGCAGGATCCCCAGGACCAGATACAGCATGGTGAATCCCAGGGACCGCATCTTATCGTCCCTGAAGATGAGCATCAGGTTGCCGAAAAAGGACTCGTCCTTCAGGCGGCTCATGGTCCTCACGCCGCTCATCCAGGCGTCAAAATCCTGAAAACGGATGGAAAAATCGTACGCGCACCCTATCAAAAGGGCTGCGGCGCCGATAAAGACCAACCGCCGGCCCGATCGGGACAACACCGGCCGGGCGTTGTCAGAACCTTTCACAGGTCAATCTTCCTCTCCGTCGTCTTCGATCTCAAGAGGCGTGAGCACTTCGTACATCAGGGCCGCCTCTTCCTTCCTGACGGTCTCACGGGTATCGAGCACCCTGTACCTGCCGACCCTGGAGCCGAAACGGATCTCCAGCACGTCGCCGGCGTTCACGTTCGTGCCGGCTTTGGCGGTTTTCCCGCCGATGGTGATGCGGCCGCCGTCACAGGCTTCCTTGGCCACTGTACGGCGCTTGATGATCCGGGATACTTTTAAATATTTGTCAAGTCTCATGATGATCGACCCCTATAAAGATAAATCAGCGCCCGGGAAACGGGCGCTGTGAAAAGCTTGAAAGATCCTTACTTGTTGATGCTGTCCTTGAGCTCTTTGCCGGCCTTGAAGGTCGGGGCCTTGGCGGCGGGAACTTCGATCTCGGTACCGGTCCTGGGGTTCCTGGCGGTACGGGCAGCGCGCTCCTTGGCCTCGAAAGTGCCGAAGCCGATCAGCTGGACCTTGTCACCGGAAGCCATCGCGTCCTTGATGGCATCCAGGAAAGCGTTAAGAACATCACCGGCGTCCTTCTTGGTGATACCGGTCTTATTGGCAACAGCAGCGATCAATTCAGTCTTGTTCATTTTGAATCCTCCTAAAAGATATTATAGCATGCCATCCGGACACGCATCAATGGTCACACGTGGCATGTTGTCAGTATACGCACAATTTGTCAATTGTCAAGTTCTTCTATGAAAAACGACAACTGTATCAACACTTTCCCTGTCCGTTCCGTTCGGCAGCCTTGACCCGTCCGATGAACCTTTCATTCTGCGCCGCAAGGCAGCTCTCGGCCTCTATGCCGCAGAGCCTGCCGACATTCACCGCGTCAAAAAGCAGCTCTCCCAGCCTTTCCCCGATCAGCCCGGTGTCCCGGGCCTTTACGGCATCCGCAAGTCTCGCCGCGGCCGATCTGACATCATCAGGCCCTGCGCTTTCATTATCGGTCCCCGCTCTTTTCTGGATCTTCTCCGCCCGCATGAGCGCGGGCAGGCCTTTGGATACGGCATCCACAGCGTCGGAAGGCGTCACGTCCTTCCTCTCCTGCGCCTTGATGCGGTCCCATTCGTCGGAGACCGCCTGGGCATCGGGGCAGTCAGCATCGCCGAAAATATGCCGATGGCGGCGGATCATTTTGCTGCAGATGTTCGTCGCCACGTCCCCCAGGGTAAAGGTGCCGTACTGCCGGCCGATATCCGCCTGGAACACCACCTGCAGCAGCACATCCCCCAGCTCCTCGGCCGTATGCTCCCAGTCCCCGTCAAGGATCGCCGCGGCGGTCTCATAGGCCTCCTCGATGAGATACGGCCTGAGAGACTCATGGGTCTGCTTTCTGTCCCAGGGACATCCGCCCGGTGCCCTGAGCTTCGCCATGAGATGGATAAGATCGGCCGTGTCAAAACGTTCCTTTTCAGTCAGCTCTCTCTCCGGCAGGAGCGCGGCGCACCGATGCCCGTAACGGGTCTCCTGAAGACGGTCCAGATCGCACAGTTCCAGTTTTTCTGTCTTTCCCGCCTGATCGTACAGGATCACCGGACTGCTGCCGTCGTAGCATTCCAGCAGCTTCAGCTTCACATCCCCGGCCAGAAGCTTTGAATCGATCTCCGTGATGACAAGGTCGCCCTGGCAGGATATGACCTCCAGCCCGGCCGCGGAGGTGATGCGCCGTTCCTTCGCGTTAAGATACGCGGCAAAAGGCCTGCAGGGATCCGCGTAGGGACACACAGCCGTCACGCTGTCCCTCAGGAGCCTTACCACCGTGTCCGACGCGGGATCGAAGACCCCCAGGCACACGCTGCCCTTCTCAAGACGCTCAAGCACGAAAGAAGCGCTCTTTTGATCGAGATCACCGAAATCATCAGCGGCATCATAGAGGCCGTCCAGAGTCTCGAACCCGATCTTCTTTTCGTTCAGCATCTCCGCCGCCGCGCAGCGGCCGGTCCGAAGGATGATATATCGGGCTTTCTCCAGCGCTTTGAGAGCACCGCAGGTCAGATCGTCCGCGGAATAGCCAAGAGCGAATACCGTAAGATCCATCAGCCTTTCCTCCATCGGCGGGGCAGCACATCCTTGCTGAAAGCGCCCACTGCCAGTGCCGTACCAAAGAAAGAAACGATGCCGACCGCCATACAAACGACCACCGGGATCAGCCTGGAGATAAATCCGCCCTGGGCGGGAGCCCCTCCGAACACGAACCGCCACACGAGGAAGACGGCAGCGCCCATCACCAGCGCAGAAAACAGAGGCTTGACAACGATCTCTTTCACATTGAAGCGCATGCGCGTGAT